>Ga0194125_10004583_pt1 | contig 21453 bp, 18 predicted proteins | sample TA2KigC250mmetaG_FD_148626 | JGI IMG/M metagenome (GOLD analysis project Ga0194125, IMG submission 148626) | Freshwater microbial communities from Lake Tanganyika, Tanzania - TA2015034 Kigoma Deep Cast 250m | ecosystem: Environmental > Aquatic > Freshwater > Lake | place: Tanzania: Lake...
AAGCTTACAATGGGTGCGTTAGCTTGGGGTGATGTCTGGTTTGCCGGCAAAACAAGAAATCCATGGGATACAACTCAAGGTTCTAGCGGTTCTTCAGCTGGTTCTGCTTCTTCTGTTTCTGCCGGATTAGTTCCATTTGCAATCGGCACAGAAACACATGGTTCAATTGTATCTCCATCAACAGTCTGCGGCACAACTGGATTACGTCCTACATACGGCAGAGTGAGTAGAACTGGTGCAATGGCTTTAAGCTGGTCGATGGATAAGATTGGCGTTATAACAAGATATGCAGAAGACCTAGCAATAGTTTTTAATGTTATCCGCGGATTGGATAAAAATGATCCAACACTTTATGATGTTCCCTTCAATTATGAGCCAAAAATAAATTTCAAAAAGTTAAAAATTGGTTACTTGAAAAATGATTTTGATAGAAAATATCCATTTCATGATAATGATTCTCTGGCATTAAAAAAATTAATTGAACTTGGTGCAGAACTAATTCCGATTGAACTTCCTGATTTTGCTGGAAGAAGTATATCATTCATTTTAAATGCGGAAGCAGCTGCAGTTTTTGATGAACTTACTCGCAGCAATAGAGATGATCTGCTTGTCCGCCAAATAAAAAATGCCTGGCCTAATAGATTCCGCGCTTCACGCTTTATTTCTGCAGCGGATTATATTAATGCGAATAGAATTAGAACTATACTGATACAAGAAATGGAAAAAATATTTGACAAAGTTGATTTGTATTTGTCCCCTTCTTGGGCTGGAAATAATTTATTATACACAAATTTAACCGGACACCCATGCGTTGTAGTCCCAAATGGATTCAGTGACAAAGGAACTCCTACCAGTATGACTTTCATGGGCAAGTTATTTGACGAAGGGACAATTATAGCTTTTGCAAAGGCATATCAAGAAGATACTGACCATCATAAAAATCATCCAAAATTAGATTGAATATCTTAACACTAAGAGCTGAAAGCTAATAGCTAGAAGCTCTTAGTCAATTTTTTTGTTGTCTAAGTAACTTACCGCATCGTCCACAGCTTTGTGTATTCCGGTAATAACCAATGTATCCTTCGCTTGCAGATTTTCTTTGCCGGAAGGATTTGAAATTATTTTCCCATTCCGAACAATAGTGATAATTGTTGCTTCGGTAGCAGAACGCAAATTTATTTCAGCCAATGTTTTTCCAATATTAATATTGTCCTCTCCGACATAATAAGTTTCAGTTAAACCTAATGCAAGTATTTCATCAAGATGAATAAAAGGATGAATCTCTTCCTCTGATTTTCTCATAACACGGTATCCTTCGCTTCTCAAAAGTGCTACTTGCTTGGAACGGACATTTAAGGGTATGTGATACTTTTCTAAAACTTTGTTAAAAATCTGCAACGAAGTTTCAAATTCCTCAGGAATAACAACATCAGCACCAAGTTTTATAAACGCATCTACTTCGGCGATGTATCTGGTTCTAACAACAGCATAAATATCTTTATTTAATTTTTTTGCAACACGTAAAGCAAGTTTAGCTGAAGGCGGATCTGATATTGCCAGGACAATTACTTTCGCATTTTCGATGTTTGCAGATAACAATAATTCTGCTCTTGTAGTATCACCGTAAATAATATTCTCTCCCTTCGCTTTCTCTTTTTTTACAGTTTCTGAATTTAAATCGATTACGATATATGGTATTCCAGTTTCTTTAAGTACTTGTGCTAAATTTCTTCCGTTCAAACCGAATCCGGCAATCATCACATGGTTGCTTATTTTAGTTTTTTGTTCAACTCTGTTTTTCCCCGAAAAAATTGATTTAACTTTTATCCGAGCAGACAAGTTATGTGCAAAATATATTGCAAATGGTGTTAAAACCATGGTAAACACTGATGAAGCAATGAACGCATTATAAAATGATGATTCAATTAAATCGTATTTCATCCCAGCTTGAGAAAGAACAAATGAGAACTCTCCGATTTGAGCGAGAGTTAATCCCGTGATAATTCCAATCCGTAAAGGAAATTTCATTACAATAACCACAGCTATCACAATTAAACATTTTAATACTATTATTCCTAGTGTTAAGGTGGTAAGTATAATTGGATTTTGTATTACAAAATTAAAATTCAACATCAACCCGATTGATACGAAAAAGAGAGTGTTAAATGCATCTTTAAAAGGAATAATTTCTGATAGGATTTGATGACTGAAATCTGATTCTGATAAAATTAAACCAGCAAGAAACGCTCCAATTGCAAAGGACAAACCAATTGAATGTGTCAAGTAAGCCGTTCCGAGTAGTAACAGTAAAATTCCAACAGTAAATATTTCTCTAACACGCAGCTTTGCTATTTGAATAAGTATTTTTGGCATTAAAAACTTTGCTAACATTACAATAACTGCAACCGCTGCTACAGATGCAAGTAATTTCAAGAAGATATCAGACACTACCAATTCTGAAGTTGCTCCAAGAATCGGGAGGAAAATGAGCATTGGAACAATGGAGAGATCTTGAAAAATTAAAATGCCAAGCGCTATTTTGCCGTGCGGTGCATCAAGCTCATTTCGATCAGATAATATCTTTAAGACAATTGCAGTGCTTGATAAACTGATCAGCATTCCAATATAAATACTTTTATAAATCTCAATTTGCAATATCATGAACAGCGCACTAAAGATAATTACCGTTAGAGATATCTGTAATCCTCCGGCAATAATCAAAAATCTTTTCATCTTCATCAGTTCTTTTAACGATACTTCCAAACCAATAAAAAAGAGAAGAAGTATCACCCCTATCTCTGCCATAGTTTCGATTTCCTTAATCCCGATTATTAACTGAAGTCCGGAAGGACCAATCAACATACCCGAAACTAAAAAACCGACTATGCTTGGTATTTTTATTCGATTGAATAAATAAATAATCGGAATGGATACGAGCAAAATAATTACAATGTCTTTTATTACCGCAAACTGTTCCATATTACCTTTGCTGAATACAAATTATTGCTTAACAATATATTAAATAAGTTTATTAGTAAAAATATTATCAGATATAAAAAGATATTTGATAATTAAATCGAATTTTAAATGAATTGAAATATTACAGCTTAAGAATTACATTGATGTTGAGATTCAATTAACCAAGGAGGAAAACGTGAAAGTCCTTGGCGCTTATGAAAAAGCACTTATATATATCGACAAACATTCCAAAGAAAGTGATGTTGCCTCTTCAAAAAAAACTAGTCTAAATACTGGTCCAACAATCACGATTTCGCGAGAAACTGGAATTGGTGCAGCAAATATCTGTACAAAACTAATTGAATATTTTAAGGAAAAAGTTGGAAATGGAACTCAAGATTGGATTTATCTTGACAAAGATTTGATTAGTAAGATAATGGAAGATCATAATCTCCCATCTCATTTTAAAAAATTTCTTGAAGAAGAGAAACCGCCAAAGCTTGATGCTTGGTTTGGAGAAATACTTGGGATTAGTCCTTCTAAGATTATGTTGCTCAATAAAACAATTAAAACAATAAAACAATTAGCTGAATATGGAAATGTAATTATCGTTGGACGAGGTGCAAATATTGTTTTAGCTAATCATGAAAAATCATTTCATGTTCGCTTAGTTGCACCGCTTAATTATCGAATTGAAAGCGCAATGAAACTTTATAATCTTGATTCTAAAACAGCATCAGATTTTATTAAAAGCGAAGATGAAGCAAGAAAAAATTATATCTCAAAATTTTTTCATAAAAAAATTGACGAGCCTCATCATTATCATGCCGTAATAAATATTAATCTTCTAAGTCATGTTGAAATTGCCGAAATGATAGGTCATTGTGTAATTAAACGATTTATGAGTTAAAATTCTTTAATTGTAACATGACTTTAAAGAACCTATTTTAGATTAAACAATTTCCCGGGAGAATTATAAATGAAAAGAAAAAACTTTTTTTGGCTGATTACAATTCTTTTCTCTTTTCTAACAATTTTAAATGCACAAAATGCAAAGCTAAAACAGCTTGATGATTATATAAAAAAGGCAATGATTGATTGGAAAACACCAGGATTCGCTGTTGGAATAGTTTTAAATGACTCAGTCATTTTTACTAAGGGCTACGGAACAAAAGAGTTTGGAAAGGACTATCCAACAAATGAAAAAACTCAATTTATTATTGCTTCATGTTCAAAAGCATTTTTAACTGCCTCACTTGCAATATTGGTTGATCAGAAAAAATTGAATTGGGATGACCCAGTAATTAAATATCTTCCAACATTTCAGATGTATGATCCATGGGTAACAAAAGAAATAACTATTCGAGATTTGGTGACTCATAGAAGCGGACTTGCAACATTCAGCGGTGATTTTCTATGGCTCGGTTCAGATTACACTAGTGAAGAAGTTGTAAACAGAGCACGATTTCTAAAACCAACTTCCAGCTTTAGAAGTAAGTATGGATACCAAAATATTATGTTCATTACTGCTGCACAAATAGTTAAAGCTGTAACAGACACAGCTTGGAGTGATTATGTGAAATATCATATTATCAATCCCCTTGGTATGAATAACACTACAACAACATACAAGGACATGCGGAATTCAGAAAATGTTTCTAAAGCTCACTATGAAAAAAATGGCGAGATTAAAATTTATTCAGATAACCAAAATGATAATGCCGGTGGTGCGCTCGGTTTAAATTCTTGTATTAAAGATGTTGCACAATGGTTACGTCTGCAATTGGGAAAAGGTAAAATTGATAATAAACGAATATTTAGTGAGCGGCAATGGAATGAAATGACATCGAATCACATGTTTTTGGGCTCACTTAATTATGGTCTCGGTTGGTTTATAAGGTATTGGAACGGCAAGAAAGTACTTAATCATGGCGGTGGAATGCCGGGGATGATTTCCGATGTTTCGTTCATTCCAGAAATTAATTTTGGCGTTGTTATACTAAGCAATACAGACATTTCAATGACTAGCGCGATAAGAAATTATATCTATGACTTATTCACTGGAGCTGAGCCAAAAGATTATAGCAAAACTTCTCATGAAGCTGTTCAAAAAAGAATTGATAGCTACGAAAAAGAAAACACACGTAGGGATGAAGTTAGAGTTAAAGATACAAATCCTTCACTTCCTCTCGATAAATATTGCGGCATTTACGAAGATAAAATGTATGGGAAAGCAGAAGTTTCTCTAACTAACGGAGAATTGTTTTTACAATTTCTGCCATCAAAAACATTTCACGGAGTTTTAAAACACTACCACTTCGATACTTTTTATATTGACTGGGATGACGAATTTTTAACTCGCGGTTGGGTAAAATTTGAAATGGATTTCAATGCAGAGATTCAAAAATTCACGATTGAAGTTCCAAATTCACCGGATTTTATCTTTACGGAATTATTATTTGAAAAAGTTAAAAATATAAACTGATTGTACGAATTAGTTGTTACCGAAATATTTTGAGGTTTTAGTGAAAAGAATAGTATTGATCTTTTGGGGGTTAACTTCAACAATTTTATTTTCTCAATCCTTGATCGGCAGCAACACCGTTAAATTCAACTCGTTGGATATGATTACTGATGCAAAGAATCTTGCTCTTGGAGAATCTTTTGTAGCAAATGATGATGCCCCAAATTCTTTTTTTGAAAATCCGGCTGCACTTTTTAATAGAGAACGTATCAGTATATTTTATAATTATCGATCACACGGATGGATTAACACGGTAAAAAATGCAAACTTTTCCAGTTTTGGCGGAAGTATAAAATTACCATTCGGAAAATTTGGAATTATGTATAACCGTTTTACTTCAGGGAAATACACTGTTAATCCCACGGACCCTAATTCAGCTGCTGAATCGAGTTATAATACTCTTATCATTTCGAATGCTGTTGATTTTTCAAAAAGTTTCACTGTTGGTGCCAATGCCAAAATTTTTAATTATTCCTTCTCAACTTCGGGACAAAATATTTATTCAATAGAATCGAATAATTCGCTTCTATTTGATTTTGGAATAATTTGGAGATTGGGTGAATTAATTAATAAGAGTTATTATAATGATTATTTAAAGGTGGGCGCGTCAATTCAAAATTACGGAACAGACTACGAAGAAGAATATAGATTTATTTTCAGAGAAAAAGTAAAAGGCAAAGTTGCAAGATTTTTTAGAACTGGTTTTGCTTACAACGCCAATATGATTTTAGGTCAAAAAACTCAAATGAATGTTGAGCTATTATTGACTGGAGAATACAAACGACTGTTGAATCCCGGGTATGATGAAAAACACAATGTTGATTATTGGGGTATCGGGTTAGAGGCAACAATATTTAAAATAATATCACTTCGTGCTGGAGGAATTATTAATCATGAAAACAACATTATATACGAACGCGGAAAATTAATGTGGCGATATGGTGCCGGAATAAATTTCCCACTAGCTTTAATCGGATTAAATAAACCAGTTATAATTCATTTTGATTTTGCATCAATTCCATTCAACAAATTTGAATTTACAGATTATAATGGAAGACGCCAAAGCAGTAAAGAAAGTCTATTTGCTTTTGGAATTTCACTAAGCTACTGGCTAAATCCATCAGGGGAATAAAGAACCGATAATTCTAAAATTCGTCTAATAATTAAATGAAAAATGAAAGGTATTGGAATGAAGGGTAAATATTTATTTGTTTTATTACTTGCGGTATTATTGTTTTCATCACTTGCATCTATTTCTGCACAGCATAAATTTTATGTAAATCTTAATGACCGCGCTGATGATCTTTTTAAAGTGACTCTTATCCCGGAGAAATTAACTGATCAAAATAAAATTTTTCAGTTCGCGGCAACCGCACCCGGTACATATCAAATAATGGATATTGGAAGATATGTAAGAAGTTTTAAAGCATTCGATAAAAGTGGCAGTGCGTTAGCTGTATTCAATAAGTCAGCAAATCAATGGGAGATTTCAGAACCATCAAAAATTTATAAAATAGAATATTCCGTTGCTGAAACATTCGATACAAAAGTTGATATAAATCCAGTCTATCCAATGTGCGGAAGTTCTCTCGAAAATGATCATGCGCTAATTAACGGACAAACTGTGTTTGGATATTTTCATGGAATGCAAAAATACCCTATTGAAATTAAGCTTACTTACCCGGAAGACTGGTTGGTTGGGACTGCACTTCAGAAAAATAGTAATGGATATTATTCAGCACCAAATTTCGATTATGTTGTTGATTCTCCAATACTAGCTGGAAATCTTACCAAAGCATCATTAAACGTAGAAAGTACAGCTGTAGATATTTTTACATATTCAAAAACCGGATTAATTAATTCGTTTAACTTAATGAATTTGCTGGAAGACATTCTTTATGCAACAAAACAATTCACACAAGATCTGCCAGTTGAACAATATACCTTCCTTTTTCATTTTGAAGATTTTTCTGCCGGTGCTTGGGAGCACAATTATAGCTCGATTTATGTTTTTAAAGAAGATTCTCTGGATGAAGAATTTGCCAGCTTGCTAAGATCAACTGCCGCACATGAATTTTTTCATATAATCACACCTCTTCACATTCATAGCGAACTTGTTGAAAATTTTAATTATGAAAAACCAGTAATGTCTCAGCATCTTTGGCTTTACGAAGGCGTTACAGAATGGGCTTCAGATATTATGCAGATGAGAGACTACCTTGTAACTTTAGATCAATTCCTGGCTCAAGTAAAACAAAAATTAACAATCAATGATGGATTTGACAGCTCTATTTCATTAACTGAATTAGGCGTTAAATCAACCGAAAAGCAAGATCAATATTTCAATATTTATAATAAAGGTTCTGTTGCTGCAACATTATTAGATATAAAATTATTAGAGCTCTCTAGCGGCAAAAAAGGATTGAGAGAATTAATTCTCGAATTAGCAAAAAAATACGGTCCCCATAAATCATTTAGCGAAGAAAACTTTTTTAATGAAATAGTTGAAATTACATTTCCTGAAGTAAGCAACTTTATTACGAATTACATTTCTGGATCTGAACAGCTTCCGGTAAAAGAATACTTTGATCTAATTGGGATTGAATATATTGAAGATGTTGGAGTTGATTCATCAAGGATTTCAATTGATTTTGGAATTGGATTTAAGGATAATAAATTTGTTGTAACTCGTATTGAACCGACACAAAAAAATATTAAACCTGGTGATTTTATATCTAAAGTAAATGGTGAGGAAGTTACATTAGCAAATGCGCAACAAAAATTTTTATCATTACGTACCTTAAAAGTAGGGCAAAGTTTCAAATTAACTGTTGATAGAAACGGAGCCGAATTAGAATTTGATGCAATTATGCAGCCAAGAAAAATAAGGCATCAATTTAATGTTATGGATAATCCAACTGATAAACAACTGGCATTAAGAGAAGCATGGATGCAAAATCAAATAAATTTTCAAAATAATGTTGAACCCAAGTAAATGCTGATAGATTTTTCTCTTTATTAATAGCTAATTTTAAATTAGATTTGGCAAAGATTAAGTGCAATGGATTTTGATCTAATGAATAATCACAAACCATTTTTAATATTATTTCTGGTTATTATTCTAATTTCAACTTTTGCATGTTCATCTGTTTATGAGCAAGTTTATCCAACTTTAAATGACGGCAGATATGATAGTGAATTCCCCTACAAAAGTTCTTCGAAACAGCTTGAAGAAATAACAAGCTCAATAAAACTTCTTAACAGCATCGCTTTTTACGAAAGTTATGTATTTGAAGAAGGCCAAAAAATAACAGAACGCAATCTAAAAAGAATTGATTATGAAAAAACTTCTGTAGAAAAAATATATTACAACAACACTGCTTCAGGTACTGCTACAATTTTCCACGAGGATCAAGGTTATGTTGCACTTCTGTCAGTTGCACACATAGTTTGCTTCCCGGATACAATCATTTCTCATTTTCTTAATCCTGATGGTACCTTCTCGCAGTATGTTCAAAGTATTTCTATAAAAAACAGACAATCGAATTATGTGCCCGACCTTCCTGGCGGAGGTGAGCTTGACATAATTTTAATTGACAAATCAATTGACGTTGCTATACTTGGGCATAAATATTATGCTCGAGAGACAGTAAATCTTCCAATTTTTAAATTCCCTTGGGGAAAATCAGCAGAACTTGAATGGGGTAGTTTTGTTTATGTTTTCGGATTCCCAATGAATTATAAAATGATTTCAAAAGGAATTGTGAGTGAACTTGCTAAGGAGAAAAATACATTTCTAATTGACGCTGTTTTTAATCGAGGTTCAAGCGGAGGAATTGTTCTTGCAATACGTGATGGCGTTCCCAATTTTGAATTAGTCGGTATGGTCAAATCTGTTCCAGCAGATTTTCAATTTACCGTACGCCCTCTCTTCAAAAAAGGCGATTTTGATTTTAATCCAGTTATTCCATATAAAGGCGAATTAAGTGTAGAGAAGGAACAAATAATACGAACTGGAATTACTAAAGTTATTGGAATCGAAACTGTTCTTGAGTTTATTAAAAAGAACTTCGATGAATTGCGAGGAAAAGGTTATTACTTCAAACAATTTTTATGAATTGCTTTAAACTTGAGTAACAAATAATTAGCATTCACAAAATTCCAATTGCATTGAGCTTTGCTTTACTTTTCCATTTCCATTCATGACAAAATCAAAATGCTTCAAGATTTTTTTCTTATCAATAAATTCTATTTGCGTGTGGTCGATTTCGCGGTTATTTTGAGGAAGTAAATAATATTTTGATAACATTTCCCAATCTTTATCTCTAAGTGAAATAATATCCTTTAAGAAAAAACTGACCCAACATTCTCCAAGTTTTGAATTTGGTTTCTCATATCTGAGTTTATTATTAGCTATGGTAACATATTTATTATCTATTTCGAACCCAATAAATTTTCTGCCAAGTCTCTTCGCTGCAATAGCTGTTGTTCCAGTGCCCATGAATGGGTCCAGTACAATATCCGATTCATCTGTGCTCATTAAAATTATTCTCTCTAATAGATGAATTGGTAATTGACATGGATGCTCATCTCTGTATTTATTATGTTTAATCCTATGAATATCTGTCCAAACATCAGAAAGTAGTGGTCCAAAAGAATGTAATCCTTCTTTTTTGCCCCCATAATCTTTTAACAAATAACCACATTTTCGGCATCGTTTGTGAGGATATCTTAATTCATAAAATTTGGTTTGCTTAATATCTTTCACATAATATAAAATCCCGTAATGAGAAGGTTGTAAAGATTTACCCATTGGTGCGGTAGGTGCGTCCCAAGAAATCCAATGACGAAAAGTAGAGTATTTATTCAGAATAGCTGAATAATAGGTTAGCCATTTGGGTATATTATGTAGAAAAATAGAACCGGATGGCTTTGTAACCCTAACCATCTCTTTTATCCACACCTCACACCAATCAAGGTATTCTTCAAATTCAAGAGAATCTTTATAACCGTTGTACTTTTTCTTCAAATTAAATGGAGGATCTGCAAATGTGATATCAATTGAATTATCTGGAATATCTTTGAATAATTCTAGAGAATCTCCATTTAGAATTTTATTTATAAATTTTTCCATAATTATTTTATCGTATCCTTTAGCAGTTCTTTAAATCTTCGTAATTCATCTTCGTGAAAAGTAAAAACATCTTCATATGCCGAAACCATTCTTTTTAAATCACCCTTTCTTACATACCAACCAATTCCATCAACAAAACCAATAAATTTAGATTTTGGATAGTGCTGTTTGAGTAAAGCATCAATCGAAATTTCTGTTTTTGATTTATCACCTTGCCCAGAGGATGTTGTTACTAAATATGAACTTTCAATAATAAGCAGGGGATTTTTCTTATTTGGAATAATAAAGTCCATCGTTCTTTTTGAATCAGGTGCATTTGTAATTAATTCAGAAAGATCACCTCTTTCAAAAGTTACTTTGAATTCCTCTAATATATTTTCAATAACAGTTTCGGGATTATTTTCCTTTTTGCCGGAGTATGAACCCTTTTCTTTATATCTGATTAACGTATCGATTAAGTCGGGAATTTGATATTGTAATTTAGAAATGCTAAGCTTTTTCAATTCAAATAAAGGTAATGTTTTTGCCAAAAAAGGAATTGTAGCCCCTTCAAAAAATAGATTTACTATTCCTTGTCTGAAATATTTTTCTGTTTTTATCATCGCAGTAATTTTTGAGTCAGACCATTCAGCGATTCCATCATCGGAAATATTTTCTTTTTTAAACCATTTGTCTTTGAGCAATATTCTATTTAATTCTGCATCGTCAACCACTCTGATTAATGTCGTAATTCGTTTTAAGTTTTCGTTTGAAAAACCAGTCAAAGCAAGCAAAGCTCGTAATCCGTTTTCTTTTTCTAATATTAATTTTTCAAAGAATTCTTTTTTAAGTCCGTTAAGCTCAATTTCGTTCTTTAAATTTAGAAGTAATTCCTTAATCGAGTTAACATAACCTTCATAACTTTCTTCAAACTCTTTATTGTAAAAATAGAATGTGTTTTTGTCAATTACTTTATTAAATTTTTCATCAGTTGATTTCATCAATTACCTCTTAAACCATTTTTTTAAAAAAGAGAACATATTCTTCCTTCATAGTATTTCGCAAGCCTTTGATAGGTTTAACAATACTTTTAACAAGTTTTAGATTAGTTTGCTCACAAAAGTTTATTATTTTATCTTCGAGTCTAATGCCCCCAGTTTGATTTGTATTCGAGCCAATAATAATTACTGCATATTTATTAGTTTTTAATACTCTTGCAATTTCACTACATACAGTTTTCATATCTTCGAAATAATTTTCAAGTCTTTTTGTTTTATTCTTTCCTCTCAGACCTATCATTTTTTCTTTTAACTTATCCACATCTATTCCCAAGTATTCAAGTTGATCTTTATCATTGATGGCATAGTCGATTGCGAACGAATAAGGGGGTGAAGTTACAATCCCATCAAAAGTATTCTCTTCATATTTTATATCCATCGCGGTTGATTCTTTGGAAATAATTACATCCCCTAAGTTCCTTTTATTATAAAATGGATTTTCTAAGTAATTCAAAATAGTGTAAATATACCGCTTAAGTACCCTATTAAATAATTCCTTATGGGTTGAACTTTTTGTTCTGTTAAAATATCCCATTGAATCAAGGAAAGCCAATAAAGTAATGTAATAATTTGGCTCATTTTCAAATAAGCTGATATTTTTTTTAGAATCATACTTTTTCTTAGTCGAAAAAAAATTGAATAGCTTAACCTCTTTTTTTGATAGCTGCTGTATTTCTTTATTTTTTGCTCTTAAGGATTCAAATTTAGTTTTGGTCATTAACCTACAAAATGGACTAATATCAACTGCAACAGAATTTATTCCAAGAAGTGCTGCTTCAATATTGGTTGTTCCACTTCCGCACATTGGGTCTAAGATTAATTCTCCCTTTTTAACACCAATAATATTTAATAAACTTTTTATTAATTGTGGATGGAATTTTCCACGATATGGGAATAAAGAGTGTGTCGCATAGCCAGTAGAGAAGACACCATTCTCAAAATAACTTTTAGTTTTACTAGACCTAGTTAAAATTTCAAATGTAGGTTTATAGGTATTAGCTTGAAAGTGGATTGTTGGATTTGAATTGATTGATTTTAAGAAAGCACTTCTTTTTATTAATTCTTCTTTTGGTAAAGAATGGTATTCTAAAAATGCGAGTTCCAACTCAAACAATTCAGAAACCGATGGTAACAATTCAACTTTATCTGAGAAAATTGATCTTACTGCATTTAACAAAAAAACATTTTCCATAATCTGAAATATTAAATTGAATTATTTATTTACAAATAGATTCTTAAATAATTAATCGTTTTTTTATTGCAATTCCATAACTTCTTTTATTTCGCCTTTCGCAACTTTTACTATTATATCTCCAAACAAATCAATTTCAGATTTCAATGTATATACATTTGGTGTAACTCGTATTCCTTTATATTCATCATGAATTATTGGAACAACATAGATTTTAAATTTAGAAAGTAAATAATCAACCAATTTCGGAACATCAACGCCATCAATATAAAAATTCACAAGTCCGCACCAATTCGATTGATCATCAATATTTAATCTGAATTTTACGTTATTAAAATCTTTAATGCGATTTATCCAGCGTAAATGTAGATATCTAAATCGAGCTGCTTTTCTATCAACACCAAGTGCTTCATTAAATGCAAGTGCTTCTGCAATAGCATTGTGATTAGCTGCCGGGTGGGTTCCAATTTCTTCAAACTTACGAATGTTCGAATCCATTTCTTTTGGTGCTGCCATTAATGGCCAGATAGAACCTATTAAATCTTTTTTTACGAAAAGCATTCCCGTTCCTACTGGGGCATAAGTCCATTTGTGAAGGGATGTTCCAAAAAAATCACAATCGAGATCCGAATATTTATAAGGGAAGTGATTAAATGTGTGAGCTCCATCGCAAATTACCGGAATATTTTTTTCGTGTGCAATTTTACATACTTCTTTGATGGGAAGAATTTGACCGGTTAAAAAGCACATATGACTAACTAATAACGCTTTTGTCTTTTCAGTTATACCATTTTTAAATGCTTCTACATAATCGTTTTTGTTGATTAGCGGAGTAGGATATTTCACTTGAACAAGTTTAATGCCCCATCTTCTTTCCATCTGATTATAAGTTGTAAGCATTCTTGGATAATCTTGTGTGGAAGTTAGTATTTCGTCCCCTTCTTTTAAATTCATTCCTTGCTGAATAATTTGAAGTGATTCACTTGCATTTCGTGTAATGGCAATTTCTTCAGTATTGCCCCCAAAATTAGCCGCTAATTTTTGTCTTACTGTTTCTAAATGGGGTTCAACATGTCTCCACATATAATAAGCCGGCGCTTGATTTGAATAATCGAGATACCGTTTGAAAGTATCCATAACAACTTTTGGTGATGGAGAAACACCGCCGTTATTTAAATTTATTAGCGTGCGATCAACATCGAATGCTGATTGTATTCTTCCCCAAAAAGTTTCATCAGATGCAAGCTCTGAAGCAGATTTATCAGGAGGTATATTTTCAATAGCCTCAATTGCCTTTGCAACTGCATCCATTTTAAAAACTACCATTGAAGCACCGGCTCCGAGTGCAACTTGATTGAGAAACTGACGACGTGTTGTCATATAAACTCCATTTGTCTTGCATTCAAGTTTTGAAATTATTAGTTCAAAATCAATTTAATTTATTATTATTTCTGTAGATAAATTTGCTATAGTTTTATAGTTTCGTGTAAAATTAAAACGATTTGAACTAATGAAAAATTACCTGATTATTACATTATTTTCATTTACATCCCTTTTAATCGCTCAAAATACAGATCAAAGTTGGAAATTGTACGATGATACTCAAGTTGCAGTAATTTCCGTAACTATGGATCAGGTTAGTTACAATTGGATGATAAGCCATCCGCAAAGTGATTCGATGCATCGTTGTTATGTGCACTTTAAAAACGCACATATTGACAAAGTAATTGAAAATGTCGGGATTAGAATTCGCGGCAATACCTCTCGTGATTCAAAGAAAAAATCATTCAAACTTTCATTTAATACTTTCGTACAAGGAAGAGAATTTTACGATGTCGACAAAATGAACATCAATGGCGAACATAACGATCCTTCAATTATTCGTTCAAAAATCTGCTGGGATTTTTTCCAAAAGATCGGAATGAAATCAAGCAGAGCAGCACATGCTGCGCTGTACATTAACAACTTATATCATGGATTGTGCATCTCAGTTGAACACATTGATGATGAATTTATAAATAAGAATTTTTCTGACCCGTCCGGAAATTTGTGGAAATGCCTTTACCCGGCAGATTTAACTTGGAAAGGTTCTAATCCTGATAGCTATAAATTTTATTCCGGCAGCAGACAAGCTTATGAATTAACAACAAATGAAAAAGTAAATGATTATACACAGCTTGCTCGTTTAATTAGAATTATTACTCAGACACCCGATAATCAATTTCCGGATTCTCTTGAATCAATTTTTAACGTTGATGAGTTCCTTAAATATGAAGCTATGAATGTAATCTTAGGAGGATGGGATGACTATTGGTCGTTAATGAATAATTACTATTTGTATTATGAGCCGACTGAAAAAAAATTCCACTGGATACCTTATGATTATGATAATTCATTTGGAGTTGATTGGTTTTCAATTGATTGGTCAAAAGCACCGCCGTATAGTTTTCCGAAAGTTGCACAAGGACAAAGACCTTTAATCGAAAGAATACTTTCTGTTCCTAAGTACAGAAATTTATATTCGCATTTCTTAAAATTTATAAGAGAGAAAATATTTTATTTAGAAAATTGGGAAAGCAAGCTATTCAATTTGAAAAATATGATTTCTCCATTTGTAGTTAATGATAACTTTAGGACTTTAGACTATGGATTTACACTGAGCGATTTTCATAATTCTTATACTACAAGCTATTCCAATCAACATGTTAAAAAAGGAATAAGGCAATTTGCAGTTGAGCGATATAATTATCTTTCAGATAAAATTAATTTTGTAACCGCTCCACCTATGATTTATAAAATCGATTTTTTTCCTAAAAACCCTAGACCTAATGATTCAATTTATGTTTATGCTTCAGGTTTTTCATCCAATGAAATTGATAAAATGACAATTCATTTTCATCCCGGTATGTTAACGGTAATTTATTTCTACGACATGAAATTTAGTCCTTTAATTTCTTCTTCAAAGGTTGATGAAGCTGACAGATGGGTTGGAGTTATTCCACCGCTCGGTTCTCTTGGTTATGGCAGATTTAAAATTGAAGCGAAAGACAAAATAGGAATAACAACCGTTTATCCTTTAGGAGATTTTATAAATATTAAAGCTTCATCGGGATCAGCATCAAACAGTTTATTAATTAATGAATTCATGGCAGACAATACAAATTTTATTAAAGATCCGGCTGGAGAATATGATGATTGGGTTGAGCTATATAATCCAACTCAAAACTCAATTACCTTAACTGGTATGTATTTAACAGATAAGAAGAATAACTTAACTAAATGGCAGTTTACTCAAACCAATTTAAAACTTGACCCAGGAAAACATCTTTTAGTTTGGTGCGATGAAAACCATAATGATAATCAACCTGGTATTCATACAAATTTTAAACTCTCAAAAAGTGGTGAGTTCATTGGCTTAATTGCAAATGATGGAGTAACCTGGTTAGATTCTCTAACATTCGGGCCACAAACTTCAGATATTTCTTTTGGAAGAACCCCCGATGGAAGCAGCACATGGAAACTAATGAGTCCAACGCCCGGTAGTGCAAACATTATTACAAGTATCGCTAATGAGTTTACTCTTGCAGAATTTAAAGTTTCTGCATTTCCAAATCCTTTTAATCCAACAACAACTATTCAATATCATTTAAATAAAATTAGTGATGTATCAATTACTATTTATGATTTACTTGGCAGAGTTATATGGTCAATTATAAAAACCAATCAGCCAATTGGAATAAATAATATCACTTGGCAAGGTAAAAATGAAATTGGGAAATCTGTAAACTCTGGTTTATACATTTGTAAAATCTCTGATGGTAATAATCAATCAGTTATTAAGTTATTGTTGTTAAAGTAATAGGACAAATAAATGGAAATCAAAAAAGAACTTTCCACCAAAAAACAAATTGCTCTAGTAGCCCACGATAACAAAAAACAAGATTTAATTGAATGGGCAACATATAATAAAGGCTCTCTTTCACAGCATAAAATTTATGCAACTGGAACAACCGGAAAATTATTATCTAAAGAACTGAAGATTAAAATACAAAAGCTGCAAAGCGGTCCGCTTGGAGGCGACCAACAAATAGGAGCCAAAATTGCGGAAGGGAAAATTGATCTTCTAATTTTTTTCTGGGATCCGCTTGAACCTCAGCCGCACGATCCTGATGTTAAAGCATTGCTTAGAATTGCTGTTGTTTGGAATATTCCAATTGCTTGTAATAGAGCTTCTGCAGATTTTATTTTCTCTTCTCCCTTGATGTCAAGCGAATACAAAAGAAATGTCCCATCTTATGCTGACTATACATCAAGAAATTTGAAAGAGAGAAAATTATGATCACAAAACCATCCCAATCTGAATATTCACCTTACTATCATAAATATGTTCAATTAGTTCCAGAAGGAAATATCATTGATATTTTAATCAATCAATTAGTGGGGGGTGAAAAATTCTTCTCGAATATTGATGAAGAAAAATCATTATTTAGATATGCTGAAAATAAATGGAGCATTAGAGAAGTATTAGGGCATATAATCGATACGGAAAGAATTTTCATTTATAGAGCTTTAAGATTTTCTCGCAATGATCCGCAAGCATTATTAAGTTTTGACGAAAACTATTATGCAGCAAACTCTAACTATAAGTCAATTCTTCTTGCAGAAATCTGGAAGGAATTTTCATTTTTAAGGAATTCCAATATCCTTATGTTCAATGGATTTACCGATGAAATGTGGGCGTTAAATGGAATAGCGAGCGGCAATAATGTAACAGTTAGAACATTACCTTATCTCCTAGCTGGTCATTTTATTCATCACCTAAACGTAATTAAAGAAAGATATTTATAGTTAAGCTGAAACATAAGGTGCGTTAATACGACTAATTAAATGAAACTTGATTCAATCATGAAATAAAAGTATTATCATTTCAACAAAATTAGTATTGATGTCAAAAATATTTTCTTATATAAAATTGATAGAGCTGGAAGCATTAATGTGGGCATTTGCATTGAGCTACTTGCTGTTTATCAATCCTTATGAACCACAAATTTTTTCTCTTTGCTTATTTCATAATATTGGTATTGAATCTTGTCCGGGATGCGGAATAGGAAGATCAATATCATTTTTTTACCACAGCGATATAATTCGCTCAATTCAAACTCATCCCTTGGGAATAGTAGCTTTTATTCTAATAGTTTTAAGAATTAGTTCACTTTTTATTAAAATGAAAAACAATTTCATCAAATTGAAGAGAGGGTTAACATGGCAAACATCTACGAATTAATGCCTGAAATTATGGGCGAAGAACAAATGTACATTTCTACTATTATTAAGGGAATGGACGATCAGAAAGCTCAATCATTTGCTAATATTTACAGAACTAGAAGAAGAGATCCTCAAACCATTCTACTCGTAACATTGGTTGGGTTTTTGGGCATTGCTGGTATTCAAAGATTTCTAACAGACCAACTGGGATTAGGAATTCTTTATCTTCTAACTGGTGGAATTTGTATGATAGGAACAATTATTGACTTGGTTAATTACAAAAAAATTGCATTTGAGTATAACCAAAAACAAGCTGCTCAAATTGTTATGATGATTAAATAGTAATCAATTGATTTTGTTTTAAAAATATTTTTATTAAGTTTAACGCATAGAGCAGTAAGTCTCTACAGATTTTAACAGTAAGGTTTGTCAGACGTTCTGCTCAAAGAAGTATCAAAAACATTTTTAAGGAGTTTTATTCAATGGCAGAACGTGAAAATGGAACCGTAAAATGGTTTAATTCTTCCAAAGGTTACGGTTTTATTGAGCGCAGTCAAGGTGGAGATGTATTCGTTCATTTCTCATCAGTTAGTTCCGAAGGATACAAAACACTTGAAAAAGGTCAGAAAGTTGAATTTACTGTTGGAGATGGACCTAAAGGACCGCAAGCTCAAGAAGTTAAAGTTGTGAAATAATAAAATTTATTATTTGGAACAACAGAACCCCGCTATGCGGGGTTTTTTATTTTAAATCATTTAATTCATTAAACGAAGTTTTAATTAGTTCCCAAGCTTCTGCAACATGTTTCTCTTCTTGACGAAGTCCAGATACAACCAATCTTAAAATTGTTTTTCCGTTCAGCTTAGTTTGTGTTAAAAATATTTTACCAGTAGAGTTTATATGATTGATAAGTTTTTTATTAAAATGATTCAACTCCACTTCATTTAATCCTTTTTGAATTGCTCTAAAACATACTGTACTGAAAGGAGCTTCTACAATCCTTTCAAATGAATCATGTTCATCAATCCATTTTGCAAATAGTTGTGCTAAACGTAAATGTTCGCGAATAATTTTTTGCAATCTTACTACGCCAAAATATCTGAGCACAAACCAAAACTTCAATGAACGGAATCTTCTGCCAAGTTGGATTCCATAATCCATGTAATTAATTACTTCAGAATCTTCTTGGGTCTTTAAATAATCTGGAACAATGCTGAATGCTTGCTTCAAAATTTTTGGTTTCCGTGTAAATAACACACTGAAGTCAATAGGAACAAACAGCCATTTATGAGGATTAACAACAAATGAATCTGCTTTTTCAATTCCAACAAAATATTTTTTCATTTCGGGAAGCATTGCAGTAACGCCGGCGTATGCAGCATCTACATGAAGCCAAATTTTTTCTCGTTTGCATATTTCAGCTATTTCATTTACTGGATCAACTGCGGTTGATGAAGTAGTTCCTATTGTGGCAACGACACAAAATGGAACAATCCCTTTTGAACGATCTTCTTCAATTGCTTTCTCTAATTCAGATGGAATCATTGCAAAATTTTCATCAGTCGGAACCTTGCAAATTCCATCCAATCCAATTCCAAGTGTGAGTGCAGATTTATCTATCGAAGAATGAGTCTGTTCTGTGCAATACAATCTTAACATTGGCAATCCGCTCAAACCTTTTGTGCGGATGTCTAATCCAGTGTTTTCCCTTGCCGCTGCAATTGCATGCATTGTGCTTACCGAAGCAGTATCATAAACAACACCAAAATATTCTTTGGGTAAGCCAATAATTTCTCTAAACCAATTTAAAACAGTTTCTTCGAGTTCTGTAGATGAAGGATTCGATTTCCAAACCATTCCGTTTGTATTTATTGCTGCGGCGAGCAATTCACCGAAAATTCCCGGTCCACTCGCGGTTGCACTGAAATACGCCATGAATTTTGGATGCTGCCAATGTGTTATTCCAGGGACAATTAGTTTTTCAAAGTCTTTAATTATTTCTGTAAAATCTTCTTCAGTTTTTGGTGCGCTTTCTGGCAGCTTATTTTTTATTTCTCCTGGTTTTAGTTGGGGGACAACCGGATAGAAATCAAGCTCGCTCAAATAATCTGCAATCCAATCGATTATTTGGTAGCCGTACTTTTTAAATTCTTCCGGCAACATATCTTTATAAACTTCACTCATATTTTTGTTCAAAATTTAATTTTATCCAACCAGGTGCAAATAATTTTTGCTATTGCTAATCTTTTATCAGAAAAGGAATGACTAGTTTCTAAAATATGTTCTTCAACATTTTTTGCACCAGCTAATTTTAACGCTCCAACCAACGGTTTATGATGTATCTCAATCGGAGCAGTTGAATCATTCAGTGCACTTATAATTAATAAATTCTTCTGTGAAAGTTTTTCAATATGATTAATTAAATTCCATTCGGCTTGGTTATCAACCATTTCAGTCAACAATATTTCAGCACTTTCACATTTCACAAAATCCATTGAAGGTAATATTGTATTAGCACTGTACTGAAACAACCCTTTATTGTTTCCGATTATTTCTCCAAACAGACCAGCATTGAAACCGGCAAGAAAAGTAATGTTATTTATTTTGTCATGGAAGATGGAACTGTACAAAGCTGCGAAACCGCCCATACTGTATCCAACCAAAATTATTTTATTTCCATCAATACGATATTTTTCTTTTGCTAAATCACTTTTCAAAAACTTTATTGCTTCTGCGGTATCTTCAATGGTTTGTTTCCAAAGATAATTTCCCTCGCTTCCCCAGCTTCCTCTGTAATGGAATACAAACACGTTAAATCCTTGTCGTCTAAAAATATGAGCAAGATCATAGTTTACTTCGTTGCCTGGAAAACCGTGCAAAAGTAAAATTACCGGATGCGGTCCTTTACCAGATGCCATAAACATTGTGCCGAGTATTTTGCAGCCATTACTTTGAAATGTAGCCGGGACTAATGTTGCCGGATACTCTGGATCGTTTAGTACTTCTTGTGTTATTGGGTCGAAGTTTTGCATAGTACTACTTATAGAGACTTCTGAAAAATTCAAAAATGTCATTCCGAAGGAGCGGAGTCCCGCAAAGCGGGAAGAAATCTTATAGGAATCAAAGATTTCTCCCTTAGGTCGAAATGACAAACGTTATTTTTCAGATGTCTCCTATTATTATTTTCTTTATCCCTTTCCAATTTGATGAAAGGTTTATGTAATTATTTTTAATTAATAATCATTTTTGTAAAGATAGGAAGAAAAATGATTGACTGAAAAGATTTTTGAGAAATGTTCACAAACAAATATTTATGCTGTCAAGGAATTGTCCTTGACAGCAT
>Ga0194125_10004590_pt1 | contig 21429 bp, 13 predicted proteins | sample TA2KigC250mmetaG_FD_148626 | JGI IMG/M metagenome (GOLD analysis project Ga0194125, IMG submission 148626) | Freshwater microbial communities from Lake Tanganyika, Tanzania - TA2015034 Kigoma Deep Cast 250m | ecosystem: Environmental > Aquatic > Freshwater > Lake | place: Tanzania: Lake...
ACGCATGGTGGCGGCGATCTCCATGCCGGGCACCTCTGGGATGTCTTTCGGCAGGAGGCTCTGCTGCACCTCGTGGGCGATCTCCAGCTCCCGCTCCATGCGCTCCCTGGTGCGGCGCTGTTCCTCTACTTGCTTGGCATTGTCCGAGTGCATCGGCATTTTACGTCCTCCCCTTCCGCTTCTGCCGTGGGATTAACCACTAAGACACCAAGAACACCAAGTTTTTATGTTTTGTGTCTTGGTGTCCCTTCGCAGGCTCAGGGCATGCTTGGTGGTTCAATACGGGTCTGCCCTAACAACTACTCCTCACGTCTCACGCTTCACGTTTCACGTTTCACGTCTCACGCCTCACGTTTCACGCCGCAGCGTAATCTCCAATCGGCACACCTCGCCCGTGATGGGCAGCAATGCTTGCCCGCCGGACAGCTTCAAGTCCAGCCGCGTCGTTTTATCACCACAACGCGCGTCCACCAGTGCCGGTAGAGCCTCGGACTCTCCTTCTGGTGTGACCTTGTGCACCCACACCTTGAGCTCTTTGGCCGGCCCGACCGGCAGTTGGCAGACGGCGTAGCGCAGCGCCGCGGGCGCCGCCACCTCGCCGCTGGCAGCCTGGTAGTGCTGCTCGCCTTCCGGGTAGCCCAGCCGCACCTCGGCCGGGGCCGGTTGGCCGCCAGCGGCGATGGCGAAGGCGCTCCGGCCTCCGGCTCTCAGGTCTTCACGCAGTTCCACCACCACGCGCCGGGCGAAGGCCCCACGGCGGATTACCACCATGGTCAGTCCCAGGATCAACACGCCAACGAGCAAGGCGATGGCGCGCTTCACAGGCTCCTGCCAGATGACCAGGCCGTGCAGGAAGATGCCGGCCAGGAACAAAAGGTATACGCCCACCAGGAGCACGGGCTGGCCCAGGAAACGGTAGACTACACCGGGCACAAACTCGCCCTTGCGCCGGCTGGCAACCAGCAGGAGAACCGGGAACACACCGCCCAGGAGAGAACAAACGATCACGCCGATGATGCTCAGCGGCCCAGGGAACGAGGCTTTGCCGGTGGACAAAAGCCACTCCACCAGCAGGAAGGCTACGCCCACCGGGCTCACGGCCAGCAGGAATCGCCCGCGCCTACCCAGGCCGGCCACCGGTGCCCAGAGACGAGCAAGCAAACCTGTTGGTCCGTGGTCTTTAGTCCGTGGTCTTTGGTCTTTAGTCCTTTGTCCTTGGTCCTTAGTCCGTGGTCCTTCGTCTTCCCCCAGCGCCCGCCAGATGTCGGCCGGAAGCTGGCGGCCGCGGCGGGGGGCAAGCTGGGGGCGATAACGTACCTGGCCCTCCCCCGCTACTTCCCGCACAAAGCCCTGCGCGCTTAGCGCCGCCAACGTGCTGCGGGCGGCCCTCTCGTCCTGGCCGCTGTGCGCCGCGACCTCAGCCAGGCTCGCTTCTCCCCGCCGCAGCAGCCACTGGACGAGCTGGCGCTGCGTATCGGGCAGTTCCAGGACATCGGCCACGTGCCGGCCCGTGGTGTCCCACTCGCCCGCGTAGGCCAGGGCCAGCGGCGAGGTGACCCGCAGGCGCACGCTCTCCGGGCTGGCCTCCAGGACCTCCCAGGCCAGGCGCGCCCCTTGCTGGCGCAGACCCGGCAGGCGGTCGCACAGGGCCGTATCGTCCCAACGATCGGTGACGGCCATCTCCAGACTGTGGGTATCGCCGGCCAGTTGGACGTCCAGACGGAACTGGGGCTGGGGCGCTCGACCAGGCGACTCGACCAGCCCCAGGTAGGTCAGGCCGAGGCGGGGCTGGCCCGCGGGTTTACCGCGGGGGTGAAAGACCAGCCTGGCCCGCTGCCGGGGCAAAACTATCACCGGCCGGTGTGGCGAAGGGAGACGCTCCCGCACCAGATTGAAGAGGCCGAGGGACATGTGAATCGAAGAGATGGTCATGCCCAGGATAACGTAGACAGTCCCCAACACGTTGACGATAGGGCCAACCTGCGCGGCCAGAGGGGGCAAGGCTGTGCCGGGCAGGCCGGCCAGGTCCTGCGGCGCCACCACCCCGTTGACCGCCAAGATCCAAAGGCAGTAGAGAACTATGGCTGTTACCGTCCCCGCCACGCTGCCCCAGATCAAGGAGCGGGCGCTGGGGTCGCGGCGCAGCACCACCTGGGCACAGTTGCTCAGCGACATGTGGCCGAAATAGGCCGTCAGAACGACGCCGAAGATCAGCCCCAGGATTGATGGCTCGAAAGGACGCCCGCCGAGGAAAGGCACGTTCACGTACAACAGATGCTCCAGGCGCACGTGGGCGAAGGCGAGCAGGGAGAGAATTATCACCAGGCCGATGTTTACTGCGCCGACGAGCAGGGCCAGGGCCACGGTGGCATTGAGCGATTCACGGCGCAGAAAATACAGCCCAACGAGGAACAGCAGCGCGCACCAGGCCATGGCCGGCACCCTGGTGACGTCGGCCATGAAGGTGGCAAAGCCCGTGTAGTAGGACAGGAGGACGAGGAAGTTTAAGACGGCCAGCCCTACGACCAGGACAATCGCCCCGGCGCGGCCCAAGTAGTTGGCCACCACCCGGCCAGTGTAGGCACTGCCATAGCGAATAGTGCCACTGCGGGCGACGGCTTCGGCCATGGCGGCGATGGTAAACACGTTCACCAGGCCCAGCACAATCAGGAGCACGACGCCAGCCAGGGGACCGACCCCGGCCAAAGCGATGGGCAAAGCCAGGATGCCTGCCCCCACGGTCTCGGTGACGGTCAGGGAGAAGGCAGTCCAGAAGGGCGGCAACGACTCCAGCCATTGGGCCAGCGTCGCCCAGGCCCAGCGCAGCCGATCCAGCGGTGTGACCTGGGGGGCGAAGATCGTGGCCGGCGATTGGCCGTACAGGCGCTGGTAGGCCTGCTTGACCGCCTCCTCGTCCAGGCCCAGGGCGGCGCGGAGGCCCGGCACGGCCTGGTAGCTGAAGCGGTACTTCTGGCTCAGCAGGTGGGCCAGGGCCGCCCGCACACGGGGGTTATCCGGCACCAGAGAGGCCCACTGCGCGGCGTAACGCTCCAGGTCCTGGATCGTGGGGCGCAAGGGTGGCTCGCGGCCCAGGGCGAAGGCTTCCAGGAAAGCCAGGTCGCGCTCTTGAGCGGCCTCCTCGCTGAGGAAGCGTTCCATGGCCTGGCGTGCTTGCGCTACCAGGCGCGCCGTTTGGCTTTCGATGAGGAAGAGAGCGGTGCGCGCTCTTTTGGCGGGCAGGCCGGCCAGGGCTTCTTCCCGGCTGAACAGGTCTTGGCTCATCGCCTTCGTGTCATTCTGAGCGACCAGAAGGAGCGAAGAATCTCATCATTGGCCCGCCGATGCCCGTAGCAGCCAAGAGATTCTTCGTCGCTCCGCTTCCTTCGCCTTCGCTCAGGACAGGCTCTCAGAATGACAAGTGTGGTTGTAGTATTCATGAAACCAGAAAAGCCGGGTTTTTGGCTGTGAAAAGTAGCTTCCGCTTTTTGAAGGAAATTCCCGCTTATGCAGCGGAAAAACCCGGCTTTTTGCCCTCGCAAGCGGAAGATACTTTTTTGCCCGATTTCTGGTTTCATGGTATTAGAAAGTCATGATCTGCGCCGCGATCCGGCGCAACTCCTGGCTAACCGGATGGTCGGGGTAGCGCAGCCAAAAGATGCCGGCGCTGGCCAGGCGCACCATATCCTCGGACAGGGGTAAGATGCCAACCACCGGGCAGCCGTAGGTTTTCTCTACTTTCTGCTCCACCTCCGCAAAGTTGAAGGTAGGGAGAACCTTGTTCACCACCAACAGCATGTGGGGCACGCCCAGCTTGCCGGCCACCTCCACGGTCACGGCTGTCCCCAGGTAGTCCTGCTGATCGGGACGCAGGATGATCAGGAGGACGTCGGAGATGGCGATGGCCAGCAGCGTCTCCTCGTTGAGGCCGGGGTGGGTGTCAATGAAGAGGTAATCCAGCTTGAGCCGCCGGATCAGCTCCCGGAAGCCATCGTTGAGCAGGCTCACCTCGTAACCCTCCCGCAGCACACGGGCGATCTCGCCGGCTTTGAGGCTGGAGGGGATAAGATAGATGCCTCCGCCCATCACCGTAACTTTGCCCTCGCCCACATCGTAGGCTGTCTCTTCCACGGCGCACTTGCCCCAGAGGTAGTCGTTGAGGGCCTTGTCTATCTTGGCCTCGTCCAGGCCGAAGAGGACGTGGATGCCGGGGGACTGGATGTCGGTGTCAATGACCCCCACCCGCTGGCCCTGCTGGGCGATGATGGTGGCCACGTTGGCGGTGATGTTGGACTTGCCCGTGCCACCGCGGAAGGAGTGGATGGCGACGATTTTGGGCATGCGGTTGCTTCCTCTTGCTAATTCATGGAACCAGAGAAACCGGGTTTTTGTCTGTGAAAAGTGGCTTCCGCTTTTCCTGCCAGGGGAAAAACCCGGTTTCTGGACTCAAGAGCGGAAGCTACTTCTTGGGTCCCGATTCTGGATTCATGTAATTGCTGGCCGCTTTGGGCCCCATGGCCACGCTGACGTGGCGGTCTAGAGTAAAGTATTGCCGGGCCACCCGCCGGATGTCCTCCTGAGTCACGGCATTGATCCGGCTGACAGCTTCCGCAAAGGGCTCAATGCGATCCAGCAGCGCCTCCACGCCGTGGATGCTGGCCACCTGCAGGTTGGTCTCGAAGTTAACGGCCAGCGAGCCTTCGTAGCTGGTTTGGACCCGCCCCAGTTCCTCGATGCTCACGGGCTGTGCTTGCAGGCGCGCTATCTCCTCGAAAATAGTCGTGCGCACGGCGTCGAGCCTGGCCGGATCGCAGGTGGTGTAGATGGCGAAGTGGCCAATGTCCTCGTAGGTGGCCACAGCCGTGTTCACGGTGTAAACCAATTGTTGCTCTTCGCGCAGCCGCTGGTAGAGGCGAGAGCCGCCGCCTACACCCAGGAGCCGGCCAATGACCTTCAGGGGATGGCGGTCCGGGTGTTTCATGTCCACCGCCGGCCAGCCCAGGAGGAGGTGCACCTGACTGGTGTCTCTCTCCAGCCAGACCTCGCGCTTGTCGGCCAAAGGGGGCTCGCTGGGAACCGGCGGGAAGGCAGGCAGTTCACCCTCCCAAGCGCCGAAGAACTCCTCGACCAGGGCCAGGGCATCCTGCAGCGTCACATTGCCCGCTATGGCGATGACCGTGTTGCCCGGCACGAAGAAGGCGGCGTGCTGCTGGCGCAGGTCCGCCACGTCCAGCTTGAGGAGTTCTTCTTTGTAGCCCAGGACGCGATCTTTCAGGGGATGGACTTGCCACAAGGCTGCGGCGTAGAAATCCCAGATGGCCTGGCGCTCGTCGGCGCGGCGCCGCATCTCCTCCAGGATGACCAGCTTCTCTTTCAGGAAATCCACTTTGTCCAGACGCGGCTGCCGCACGATGTCGGCCAGGACTGCTAAGCCGCGGTGGTGAAAGCGATCTTGGGTCACAGCACTGAAAGCAGTGTATTCCTTGGTGGTTTGGGCGTCAATCTGCCCGCCCACCTCTTCCACGGCATTGTAAATCTGCTGGGTGGTGCGGCTGGCTGTGCCTTTGAAGAACAAATGCTCCAGGGCGTGGGCCAGGCCGTGCTTTTCGCCATCGTGGCGGCTGCCACACTTGACCAGCACCTTGGTGGCTACTGTGGGCGTTCCTGGCCGTTCCAGGCACACCAGGCGCAGCCCGTTGGCCAGGGTTACTTCGGCGTACTCCATCGTGCTCTCCTGCGGGGCGCAAACTAAACAAAGAGTGTGGGGATGACCGCCATGGCCATCCCCACACTCGCCGTGGCTGGCTACTCGGCCGTGGACTGGCCAAAGACCGAAAGAAGCGTGTTGGCTAGCTCGCCCACCAGGCCCTCGGTCGCCGAGCCTGTGCCCGCGGCGCCTGTCCCAGCCAGGCCTGTACCTGCGACGCCTGTTCCGGCCAGGCCCGTGCCTGCGGCACCTGTTCCGGCCAGGCCCGTCCCCGCGGCGCCTGTCCCGGCCACGCCCGCTCCGAACACGGCTGTGCCCATCAGGGAGGTCTTGGAAAGACGCGCGTCGAGCTCCGTGAGCGCCGAGCCCAGCAGGTTGAAGTCCAGCCCTTTTAGCCCCGCCAGTTCTTCCGTGTTGAGATCGAAGCCAACCCTGGCCAAGGCCGCGTCTGGGTCGGTGAAGAAGCTGGTGCGGAAATCCGTGTCACTAATCAGCTTCTCCAGGACCTTCAACTGTCCTTCGGAAAACTCAGCCATTTCTTGTCACCTCCTTTCTTTGCCTATTCCTCAGAAATAGGAGAAGATCTTGTCCAGCAGCCCAAAGAGCGCATTGCTCCAGCCCATGATCCGCTGGGGCAAGAACAGGGCAAACATTACCAGGACGATGACCGTCCATAGACCGGCCAATAGCCCGAAGACGGTGAAGATCTTCTCCTCTCGATTGAAGCTGGCCCTGGCTTTTAGTTTGCCCCAAAGCTGCTTGCGTACGAAGTTCAAGGATCGCCGGCGCAGGCAAGGGATTTCCAGGTAGTCCATCAGCATGTAGTAACCATCCCACTCCAGCAGGGGATTAAGATTCGTAAAGACGAGGAGGAAGTTTACTGTGGCCAGGCTGGTCAGGACAACGTCCACCTGCGGCCAGGGGGAAAGGAAGATGCCTAGTGAGCAGGCGGCGCCCAGTATGAGATTGGAGTACGGCCCGGCCCAGGAAACCGCCATACGATGCCGGCGATCTGGCTCCATCCACATATCGGTAGTGTCCACAAAGGCGACCAGCGTCCCCAGATAGAACGAAAGTCCCGCCTCTTTGACCTCTCGTCTGTAGTGCTTGCAGGTCAAGGCGTGCACGCCCTCGTGCACCAGAATGATGGCCAGCAGGCCCAGGTAGATAAAAGCGATGGTGGAGAATCCTACCGTGACGCCGCCCTGCGCGCCAGCAGGCATAAAGAGCGTGGCGAGCCCCAGGACGATCAGCAGGATGTACGCCACTTGCGCCACGGGGTGAAACAGTAGCTTGCCCCCGCGACGATACAAGGCCCCTACGAACTTATCAATTTTGCGCAGGGTAACGATGTTGCCACCCAACATCCAGAAGAAGGCTTTGAGAATGACGGCCATAACCTTCAAGGCGGTGAGGTATAACTTACCCTTGCTCTGCAAGGCACGCCTGGCCAGGGTTTGGGCTGTTTTCTGGTAGAGGTTAACGGGCCGCCTCTCCAGGAAGGCTTTGTTCTGCAAGGCGGCCAACATGTTGATGATCAAATCAATGGGCAGAGCGCCGTACTTGAGCAGGAAGGCGATGGACATGTCTTTGACGGAATGCTCGCCGTCCATCATGTTCCAGAGGAAGAGTTCCTGCGCCCCCAACTGCAAATAGGTGCCGGCCGCGGGATTCTTCAGCATGTAGTAGACCTGACCCTGGGCCGTTTTGCCCTCGGTCAGCTCGTAGTTGCTGATGCGCTTGGGCTTGTACTTGGCAAAGTCCACCTTGGCGCCCAGAATCGCCCAGAGGTTGAGGGCGGGCTCGCCAGGTGCCTCTTCTATCTTTTCACCCAATTTTTCCCACAAAGAGGCAGCGGGCGCACTTGCGGCGTAATGGTTATCCTGCTCCAAACGTTCCATCATCGGTTGGCCTTCCTGGACCGGCTATCGCTCCATGAGATCGAGCAGACCGGACAAGTCCGTGGGGCCTAGACTGGTCTTGGAAATTCGCTCGTCCAGATCCTGGATCAGGGAAGCAAGCTGATTCGTATCCATAGTGCGCAGAGCCGCCAGCTCGTAGGGGGTCAGGGTTAGCCCCAGCCCTCGGGCGGCCTGCTCCGGATCCTCTATGAGCCGGGCGCGGAATCCTTCATCGCTGAGCGCCCGGCTGATGAGCTGTTCCAAGGCCTGGCGGAGGGCCTGGGGAATAGAGGCCGGCTTCTCCTGCCTCTCCCTCCACTCGGCAGCCAGTCTATTCTCCAGCCGCTGGGCCAGCTCTGCCGGGACGGGAGCCGGGCGCAGAACGCCGTGCAAGAACTCTACCGTCTCCCACAAGGGCCTGAACTCCGCGGCCAGTTCTGGCTCAACGTCCTTAGAGACTGGCTTTCCCTGGAGCAGAGCATCGGTGTATTCAACCAATATGTCAGTTACTTTGTCCATGCTCTCTTCTCACCGGCGAGCTACCACCTTATCGCTACCCCATGGAACCAGAGAAACCGGGTTTTTGTCTGTGAAAAGTGGCTTCCGCTTTCAGGTCAGCGACATTGACTACATAGTGCTCTCTGCCAGGGGAAAAACCCGGTTTCTGGACTCAAGAGCGGAAGCTACTTCTTGGGTCCCGATTCTGGATTCATGTACCCACCATCTCTTCTTGAGCTGCGGTAATCGCTCGCCGGTACAGAGACTTGGTGGCCTCCAGCGATAAATCCATGACCTGGGCAATTTCCCTAAACGAGAGATCTTCAGCGAAGCGGAGAAGCAGCACCTGGCGATACCGGTCCGGCAGTTGGCGGAGAACCTGCCGCACCAGTGCCCTGTCCTCGGCGCTGGCCGATTGATCGCTGACTACCAGGCAGGCCTCCTGGTCATCGAATGGGCGCTCCACGCCTTCCCGCTTCCCCCTGTGCCGATAGTAATCGCTGACCTTGTGAGTAGTGATAGAGTATAACCAGGTGGCGAAGGTCGAACTCCTGGCGAAACGATCCAAGGAGCGCACTACAGCAAGGAAGACTTCCTGGGTCAAGTCTTCCACATCCTCCTGGGGAATCAGGGCACGGAGACGATTGTAGAGGCGCGGGAGGTAGCGGTGATACAAGGCGGCAAACGCCTGCCCATCCCCCTTTTGCGCCCGGTCAACCAGTATCTCGTCGCTGGGCTGACCTGCCATCAGTTTACCATCCTATTAGTCGTAAGAAGCGTGCCTGAAGGGTCGCCGCGGCCGGATCTTGGGGCTGGAGGCTTCTGCTTGGTCACTCCGCCGACCGCAGAGCCTCCAGCGCCGCTCTCACCCGGTCATACTCAACTTCAGCCTGCGCCAGTTTCTCCGCTGCCCCAGCCAGCGTCCCGGCCTTGCCCATCATCTCCAGTTCCAGGCACAGCCCAGCTAGAGACACGGCGCCGAAGTCGCGGCTGTTCGACTTGAGGCTGTGCGCGGCCAGGCGGAGTCCGGCCGCATCCTGGCGCGCCAGGGCCTGCCGCATGGCCGTCAGCAGGTTGGGCGCCTCGGCGAGAAAGGTGTCCATCAGCTCGGCCAGGAACGCCCGATCCCCCTGCACCGACTCCAGCAGGGCCGCGAAGCGGGCCTGGTCAATGGCACCTGGTTCAGACATGTATTACCCTCCCTGTACGACAGGTTGCCAACCTGTCGTATGGTCTACTGTCCCTGCAGGACAGGTTAGCAACCTGTCCTACGGGTTACCGTCCCTGCAGGACAGGTTAGCAACCTGTCCTACCGTCCACTGTTAGCAGTCAACTGGCTTGACGTAATTTTTGCACCTTCTGACGCAGCTCCCGAAAGTACTCTGTCTCCGTAATCTCGGCCACCTGGCGTGCTTTCTTGGCCTCGTCAATCTCAATGCGCAGTTCCTGCAGTTGTTGCTTCAAGCGCTGCTCACGAGCGTAGACCTCGCGGGCCATGCTCTGGAAGACGCGCGCCAGATGCCCCAAGGCGTCCGTCCGGGCGGCGACCTCGGCCAGGCTGCCCGGCTCAAACGTCCCGGCTTCTACTGCCGCCGCGGCGGCAGTCAGGCAGGTCACATGCTGAAAATACTCCAGTTCCTTGTCACGCAGCCACTTCTTCTCCAGGCAAGTGCCGATCCGGGCTTTGAGCAGCAGCGGGTCAAAGGGCTTGGGCAGGAAGTCTTCTGCTCCCAGCTTGATGCCTTTGACGATGCTTGCCATCTCGTCCAGGCCTGAGATGACGATGACCGGGATGTCGCGCAGCCTGGCGTCGTGCTTCATCTCCTCCAGCACCTGGTAGCCGTCCATTTCCGGCATGAGAATATCCAGCAACACTAGGTCAAAGGCTTGTGACCGCATCATCTCCAGCGCCTGGCGGCCATTTTCGGCCATGGCGGACGTGTGTCCCTCCTGCTGCAAGCCATGGACCAGGCGCAGGCGGTTCAGGCGATCATCGTCCACGACTAAGATGTGACCGTGTCTTTCCGTCATGTTATCTATCTCCCTCAGAAGCGGAGTTGCTCCTTTGAGTCTCTGGCAGGGGTGGACACTCGCGCAAGGCGGCCACCAGTTCTGCCACCCGAATCGGCTTGCCCAGGTAGTCGTCCATGCCGGCCTCCAGGCACATCTCGCGGTCGCCCTGCATGACGTTGGCGGTCATGGCGATGATGCGCGGCCGCTGCCCCCGTGGCCAGCGGGCGCAGATATGGCGTGTGGCCTCCAGGCCGTCCATCTCGGGCATCTGCACGTCCATCAGGATCACGTCGTAGGGCTGGCGCTCCAGGGCCTGAATCGCCTCCAGGCCGTTGGCGGCCACATCGGCGCGGTAGCCCATCTGGGCCAGAAGACGCAGCGCCAGCTTCTGGTTAACGGCGTTGTCCTCGGCCAGCAGGATGCGCAACGGGTAGCGGGTGGCCATCTCGGCATCGAGTGTGGGTCTGGCCAGGGCGGCCTTCTCCGCCACCTGGGGCTGGGCGGCGAAGACGCCCATGAGGGCATCGAACAGTGCTGACGGCCGGAGCGGCTTCATCAAAGAGGCCGCAAAGACCCCCGCTTCCACCCCGGTCTCATAACCGCCCAGGGAAGAGAGCAACACCAGCGGCAAGGCCCTGGCGTCGCGCAGCTTGCGGATTTCGGCGGCCAGGGTTGTGCCGTCCATCTCCGGCATACGCATGTCCAGGATGGCCAGGTCGAAGGGGTCGCCGCGGCGCAGCCACTCCAGGGCCTCTTGCGGCGAGGCGGTATCGCGCACCAGCAGGCCCCAGGCCCTGGTCTGCAGGGTCAGGATGCGCCGGTTGGTGGCGTTGTCGTCTACGATCAGGAGGCGCTTGCCGCGCAACTCTGGCTGCTCACCGGCCAGGTGAGGGCGAGCCCGCAACTCCGGCGCGGCCTGGGCAGTGATGGTGACATGGAAGGTGGAGCCCCTGCCGGGCACCCCTTCGCTCTCGGCCCACACGGTGCCGCCCATCATCTCCGCCAGCCGCTTGCTGATGGCCAGCCCCAGGCCGGTGCCACCGTACTTGCGTGTGGTGGAAGTATCCACCTGACTGAAGGACCGAAACAGCCGATCCATGCGGTCGGGTGGGATGCCGATACCCGTGTCGCGAACCGAGAAGTGGAGCTCGTGATCCGTGAAACGTGAAACGTGATCCGTGCCTGCACGCATCGCGTCTTCACGACTCACGCCCACCACCACCTCCCCCTGCTCGGTGAACTTGACGGCGTTGCTCAGCAGGTTGACCAGGATCTGGCGCAAGCGGGTCACGTCGCCCACGATAACCGGGGGCACATCGGCGTCCATCTGATAGGCCAGCTCCAGTCCCTTCTCCGCTGCTTTCATCTTCAGCAGATCCAGCGCCGATTCCACGCACTCCCGCAGATCAAAGGGCTGCTCCTCCAGAGCCATCTTGCCGGCCTCGATCTTGGAGAAGTCGAGGATGTCGTTGATGATGGTGAGCAGGGCGTCGCCGCTGGTGCGGACGGTCTCGGCGAATTCGCGCTGCTCGGCGTTCAACGGCGTATCGAGCAGGAGGCCGCTCATGCCGATGATGGCGTTCATCGGCGTGCGGATTTCGTGGCTCATCATGGCCAGGAAGGCGCTCTTGGCCTGGGTGGCGGCTTCGGCGGCTTCCTTGGCCCGCTGTAGCTCCTCCTCGGCCTGCTTACGCCAGGTAATGTCGCGGATGACCTCGATTGCGCCCACAACGTGGCCTTGGGAATCGCGCAGCACCGAGGCAGTGGCGAAAAGGTAGGCGCCGCCGCCCGGCAAATTCGGCACGTAGGTTTCGCCGATCAGGATGGAGCCTTGCCGCTGGATGTGGGCGTACCTCTTCTCGAACTCTTCCTGGGGCAAAAACACCAGATCAATGAGGATCGGCCTTCTCTCACCGTAGAAGGGGAGGGCGTATTCGTAGTTGCCCTTGCCGAGCATGTCCGCCGCTTTGATCCTCGTCATCTCCTCGATGGCCCGGTTCCAGGCGATGACCTTGCCCTCCTGGTCAATCACCAGCGTGGCATCGGGCAGGAAGTTGATGATGTCCGTCAATTTCCGTTCCGATTCCCGGACGACTTCTGCCATGCGCTTGCGTTCCGCGATTTCCTCTTGCAGTTGCGCCACTGCCGTCGAAAGTTCCGCCGCGCGCTCGCGTTCTTCGTCGAACAGCCGCGCATTCTCCAGCGCCACGCTCATGTTCAGCGAGAGGGGTTTGAGCAAGCGCACGTCCGATTCGCTAAAGGCGTTCTCGCGGTCCACATTCTGGAGCGTGATCACGCCAAAGGCCTGGCCGCCCCGAATGAGCGGGACGCCGAGCCACGATTTGACCGAGCTGCCGGCAAGGACTGTGCTGCCGTAACGGGCGCGCAGCTCGTCGGTGACCTGGTTCAGCAGCAGTGGCTCACCTGTCTTGAGTACGTGGCCGGAGAATCCGGCGGGCGCACGCGGGGGAACAAATTGCCGTTCCCCTTTTTCGATGAGATAGCGATAGTGGACGAGATTGGCGGCGCGGTCGTAGGTCATGAGCGACACCACCTGCGCGTCGAAAATGTCGCGCAATTTGTCGCCGACGAGATCGTAAATCGTCTGCGTTTCCAGCTTGGAGGCCAACGCTTGCCCCACCTCGTTGATAATGGCAAGTTCCCGTGCGCGCTGCTCGGTCTCGGCCAGCAGGCGTTTGGTCTCCTGGAAGAGGCGGGCGTTCTCGATGGCCACGCCCATGTTGGACGTCAAGGTGGAGAGCAGCCGGACACTGGCCTGGTCGTAGGCGTGCTGTTGATAGCTCTGCACGGTAACCACGCCGATCACCCGCTCACCCACGATGATCGGCACGCCTAGGTACGATTCGGTTGGCTCTTCATCGCCCGGCACGTTGGGAGCAACTAACGCCCCGAGGTCAACCGCCTCCTGGTACGTGCCAACGACCAGTGGCTGGCGGGTCTGGATCACGATCGAGGCCAGGCCCTGGCCCAGCGGAAATGGGGCAGGGAACGGCGCGTAGCCTCGGTCATAGTGGTAGACCACCTGGATCAGCCCGTGCAGGGGGGCATAGAGCAGGATGCTGGCTGATTCGGCGGCGAAGATGTCGCGCACCTTGTCGCCAACGAGCTTCACAATCGTGTCCACGTCAAGCTGGCTGGCCATGGCCTGGCCCACGCTGTTGATGATCGCCAGTTCGGCACTGCGCCGTGCCAGGTCGTCGTTGGCGGCCTTGAGTTCGGCCGTGCGCTCCACCACGCGCTGTTCGAGCGTCTCGTATAGGCGGGCGCTATCCAGGGCGCTGGCGATCTGGGCGCCGACCGTGGCGAGCAGGTCTAGGGCGTTCTCGGGGAGGGGGTGGCCGGTGATGGCGTTGTCCACTCCCAATAAGCCTACAGGTCTGCCTTTAGTGATCAGCGGCACGGCCAGGAAGGCACGCGTTTGCAGGGCCTCGAGGTACTGCCGGGCGCGCGCCTCGCTCACCTGGCTCTGGTCACTCACCCGAATGGGTTGACCAGAGCGCACGATCTGGGCCAGAAACGACTCTGCATCGTCCAACGAGACTTCCAATTGCCGCATCAGGGCAGCCATCTCTGGCGTGCCGCCGATGACGCGTCCGCCTGTCAGCACACGCCGCTCTTCGTCTACCAAGAAGATCATCGCCCGGTCGAAGCCGAGGTGGGTCGTGACTGCGCCCAGGCTCTTCTCCAGCAGGCCCTCCAGGTCGAGTGTGGCGCTCAGGGTCAAGCCAATCTCGTGCAAGGCGGTCAGCTCGGAAACCCTGTGCTGGAGGGTGACATTGGCCATTTGCAGGTTGGCGTGGGCCTGCTGCAACCCATCGTACTGTGTTTCCGCCTGGTCGCGCTGCTCCAGCAGCAAACGGGCGTGACGGTCGCGGTCGTAGGCCAGGACCTTCGACCGGAAGATGAACCAGCCCACGGTAACAGGTAGCAAGACCGCTAACCAGGACAGCAGCTCCCAACCAGGCCCGCGCCACAGCGTGTAAAGCAACAGCAGGGCCGAGAGGGTAAGTCCTCCCCAGACTTCCAGGCCGAGGCGGGGTTTCAGGGGCTGCCAGGTAAACTCCCAGGCACAGTGGTCATCGCCACGCAAGAGGCAACTGGTTTCCCTAATCCTGGCCAGGGGCAAATTGGAGTGTACCCGCGGGATCATGGCCAGAACACCCTGATACGCCCGGCAGGCCATTTGGATGTAGCGCCGATGCAGGGCGGGAGGCAGTTGCTGGAGCTGGCGTTCCGGATACCACTGGACGATGGCCGAATTGGGCGTGGTGCTGGCGACCCGGATATCGGCATCAGTGACCCTGGCCGTTAAGCGAGGCAGCAGCTCGTAGACCTGGCGCAGCGGGAGAGGGCGTCCCAGATGAAGGAAGGCGCGCGGAATGCTCCTGAGACCGCGATGGAAGTGAAAGGCGGGATCGCCAGAAATCTGGCGGGCGCATTCATTCAGGTAGAGGTTGAACTCATGGGAGTAATAGTTGTCTTCATTGAGCAGATAGTCGCGGGAGACGTGATAGGCAGGATCGGTGATGACGGCGTTCAGGCGCTCCACCAATTCATCCAGGGCCGCCGACCTGGCCTGGGCGATGCGGGCCTGGCGTTCTTGGGGGTTCAAACCGGCGGGCAGTTCTTGCTCCAGGCGCCGGCCAACGTAGTCTTGCATCTGCCAGACGGCCGCCAGCAGCCCGGCGCCCGTGATTTGCCTGATGGGCCTGCCGTTCTTATCGGCCCCGAACGGGGGCCCCTCGAGGTATGAAGGCAGGGGAGGCAGCTCTTGCTCAGATAGAGGAGCGGGCGCGGGGTAAGCGTAAATCTCGTCCCCCCAACTTTCCTCCCATGCAGGAAGGGCACCAGGCGTCGTCTCCTTTCGCCTGGCGAATAGGCGCTCGCCGAGGGACCCGAAGCTGAACACCCGCCGTCGCACCGGATTCTGCCAGGTGAATTCCCACTCGCAGCACTCATCGCCGTGCAACTGGCAACGCATCTCCCGGATGTTGGCCGGCGGCAGGCCGGAGTGCACTTGCGGGATGCTGGAGAACGTGCCTTGAATGTACTGACAACTGTAGTCCAGGAAAGTCCGATGAAGGGCGGGGGGCAGGTTCTCCAGGTCGGCTGCGCCGTACCACTGGATGATGGCCGAGTCCGCGCTCACCCGGCCGACCCGAAACTCCGTGGCCGCGAATTTGGCGGCGAAGCGGGGCAGCAAACCGTAAACCTGCCGGAGGGAGAGTGGCCGTCCCAAGGCGAGCACGGCGGGGGGAATGCTCCTCGCTCCGCGCTTGAAGTGGAAGTGCGCCTCGCCAGAGATGTCCCGGCAGATTTCGCTCAGGAAGGCGTCGAACTCCACGGAGTAAGCGTTGCCCTCGTCGAGCAGATAGTCGCCGGTGACGTGATAGCGTGGATCGCCGATGGCCGCGTTCAGGCGCGCCACCAACTGGTCGAGGGCGTCCGCTTTAGCTTGGGCGATGCGGGCCTCCCGCTCCCCGGCGCTGGTGTCGGCCGGCAAGGACTGGGCGACGCGTTGCGCCACGCACTCGAGCATGTACGCCACCGTCGCCACCACGATATTGCCCTTGGTGCGGTTGAGGGGCCGGCCGGCCTCATCGAAGCCGAAGGGACGCCCCGCCATACGCGCCGGAAACTCAGACACGCCGGGAACAGCAACCTCGGATACAGATTCTACACGCTCCATTGCACTCCACTCCTTACAGCAGGCGACAGGCCGCACCGTCTCGCCTGGACGCTGCACCACTGCCTCAGCCTATGGCAGCAACTTAGCCAGGGCTTGCTTGAGGGTGGCGGTGATCTGGTGATCCGGATAGCGCAGGACGAAGATGCCGGCGCTGGCCAGGATCATCATCTCGTCGGAGTGCGGCAGCACCGCCGCCACCTCACAGCCGTAGGTCTGCTCTACCTGCGCTTGGACCCCCGCCGGGTCGAAGCAGGCCGGCACCTTGTTGACCAGGAGCATCAGGCGCGGCACGTCCAGCTTGCGCGCCACGTCCACGGTGACACCTGTGCCCTGATAATCCTGCTGATCCGGCCGCATGACGATGACCAGCACGTCGGAAATGACGATGGAGAGCAGCGTCTCCTCACCCAGGCCGGGGTGGGTGTCTATCAGCAGCACGTCCAGCTCCAGCTTCTGAACCAGGTTGCGGAAGCCGGTGGTCAGCAACTGGGCGTCGTAGCCTTCACGCAGCACGCGGGCAATCTCGCCGGCCTTGATGCTGGATGGGATGAGGAAGATTTGGCCTTTGAGATTAGCCTTCAGCCGCGGCGTCACGTCCAGGGCGGCCTGCTCGATGCTGCACTTGCCCCAAAGATAGTCGTTGAGGGCGTGGGCAATCTCTTGCCCCGTCAGGCCGAAGAGGACGTGGATGCCCGGCGACTGGATGTCCGTGTCCACCACGCCGACGCGCCGCCCTTCGGCGGCCAGCAAGGCGGCGAGGTTGGCGGCGGTGTTGGATTTGCCGGTGCCGCCGCGGAACGAGTGGATAGAGATAATCCTAGCCATGGCTATTTTCTCCTTTGCCGATTGCGATCGCCACCTGGCACGGTTCGCCGCGCAGGGGCAGCAACACCTGACCGCCCAATCCCAGGTCGAGCTCCTGCTTGTCGTGGCCGCAGCTCACGGTCAGCCGCGCCGGTAGGGGCTCAGAAGCCCACTCAGGCGTGATCTGGTGCACCCACACCTTCAATTCGCTGGCTCCGGTGGCGGGCAATTGGAACGTGGCCGCACGCAGGGAGGCGAAGTCCGGAATATCGCCCCTGGCCGCCTGGAGCCGCTGTTCACGCTGGCCAAAGTTCAGGCACACCTGCGCCCCGGCCGGTTGACCGTTGGCCGTGACGTGGAACAGATGCTGGCCGCCGGGGCTGTAGTCGCCGCGCAACTCCACCACGACCCGCGTGTTCAATGCCCCCCGCCGCAGCATGATGATGGTGACAATCAACACCAGGCTGCCCACGAGCAGGGTGACTAGCCGCTCCGCAGGGTCTTGGTAGATCAGCAGCCCGTAAGTGAAAATGCTGCCCAGGAACAGCAGGTAAATTCCCACCAAGACCACCGGGTGGCCCAAGAAGCGCAGCACCAGGCCGGGCACCAGATCGCCCTTACGCCGGGTGGCCGCCAGCAGGAGCACGGGAAAGATACCACCCAAGAGTGGCAAGGCAATGACACCCACCAAGCCCAGCAGCCCGGCAAACGAGCCCTGGCCGGTGATGGACAGCCATTCCGCCACCAGGAAGACGGCGACGACTGGGCTGATGGACAGCAGGAAGCGCCCTCGCCCGCCCAGCCAGCCGGCTGCCTGCATCGGCAGCCGCTCCTCGACCAGGAACAGCAGGCCCAACGAGATGTGGATGCAGGCCATGCCCAGGCTGAGGATGACGAAAATCGCTCCCAGCCAGTTCACCGCTGGCCCCACCAAGCGCGCCAGGGCAGTCAGGGCGGTGCCGGTTTCCTGGGCCAGGGTTTGTGGGGAGATGGCGCCGTTGAAGGCCACTACCCACAGGCAACTGATGAGCGTGGTTAAACCGATGGCCGCGATGCAGCCCCAGATCCAGGAACGGGCGCTGGCGTCACGCCGCAGAATCACCCGGCCGTAGTTGGCGACCAACAGATGCGAGAAGAAATTCGTGAGCAGGACGCCGAAGATTAACGTCAGGATGGCGGGGTCGAACGATTGCGCATGGACAAAAGGGATCTGCAGGTGGGTCAGGTTGGCCGGCTGTATGTACGGCAGTGCGAACAAGGGCATGATCAGGATGAGCGCGAGGTTCACCGCCGTGATGACCAACGCTGAGGCGACCGTGCTGTTCAGCGATTTGCGCGAGAGGAAATATAGCCCCACGACGAAGAGCCCCACGATCCACAGTTCCGCTGGCAAGCGAATGGCGCTCTCCAAAGTGCCCGCCACGCCCAGGTAAAAGACGATCAGGATCAGGAAGTTGTTCACGGCCAGGATCACGGTAAGCAGTACCGAGCCAGTATTGCCCAGATACTCGGACACCAGTTGCCCCAGATAACCCAGGCCGAAGCGGGTGGTGCCGCTGCGCGCCACTGTCTCGGCCAGGGCCGCCGCCGTCAGGGCGTTGACGAGACCAAAGATGATTAAAAGCACAATGCCGGCCAGCGCACCTACGTCGGCAACGGCGATGGGCAAGGCCAGCAGCCCAGGCCCAACGGGCAGGGTGAGGGCAAAGGCCACCCAGAACGGCGGCAGCGCTTCCAGGGACCTGGCCACGGCGGATAAGGCCCAACGCAGGCGATGGCCGAGGTTGCTCTCTGTCGCGTAGAGGGAGGATAGCGGTTGACCGTACAGCCGCTGGTACGCTTGCTGCACCGCTGGCGTGTCCAGGCCCAGGGCCGCCCGGATGCCGGGCACAGCCTTTTGGGTAAAGGTGTACTTCTGCCCCAGGGCGTGAGCCAGGGCGGCACGCAGGTTGGCATTGGCTTCCGAGACCAGGGACGTCCAGTTAGGGGCGTAGCGTTCAATGTCCTGGATGGTGGGTTGGACGGGCAGTTCCCGGCCGGCCGCCAGGGCCTGGAAGAACTCACGTTCTCGCTCTTCCACCGCCTGGGGGGTCAGGTACAAGGCCGTCGCCCGCTGCGACTGGGCCACCAGGTGCGCCGTCCGGCTTTCTATGGCGAAAAGCAGGACGCTGGCTCGCCGGCCGGGGGCCAGGCCGCCGCCCAGCAACTCTTCACGGCTGATCAGCTCCGGCTCGTCAGAGGCCATGCCTACCCCCTTCCTGGTTGCAGGCGTCTAGCAGCGCCCGGACGACCCTGGCGGCTTGTCTAGCCGGCAGCCGAACCTGAATGGTGCTTTCGTTCCCCGCTGGCGGCGGCCCCACTTCGGCCGGGTAGAGCAGGCGAATGGGCGGGGCCTCTTCCTCGCGCCAGTGGTTGATGGCCAGCAACTGCACCATATCGCCATCCGGCCAGGTGGCGATGGCGTACGGGACGTTAAAGCTGACATATCGTTCCAGCACCCGGCCGTGACGCTCGATGGCCGCCTCCAGCGCCCAGTAGCAGGCAGGGCGCAACTGGCCGGGCACTTCCTCGAAGCAGAGCACCCGCCCTTCGCGCCGGCTGGGCACGGTCGTTGTGGCGTAGGTGGCGGCAAAGCCCCCCGCCTGAGCCGCGAAGTAGGCCCAGTCGTCGGTCTGGATGCGCTCCAGGATTGGCTTGGCCAGGGATACCCAACTGTCTGTGTCGCTGGCCGGCTGGCTGGTGGCGTCGTAGACCATTTTGAGCAAGCCGTGGGTGATGGCCTGTTCTTCAGCGGTCAGTCCAACGGTAGACTGAGTGGGATCGCGGGTGCACAGGGCGGCAATGCGGCCCCAGGCCAGATCCGCCCCGCTGGCGGCATCCCCCCAGAAGTAGGCCCAATCGCCGCCCAAAATGACCTCCACGCCCTGTTGCAGCAGAGCCGGCAGGCGAGACCAATTCGCTTCGTGCCGGTTCAGCAGGCTGACGGCCGCGCCAGCCGCTGGCCAGCGACCGACCGTCTCTAGCAGTTGGGGTGCAACGTCTACGTCCGGCCGATCACCAATGACGACCAGCCAGGCGTAGCTGCCAGGCTCAATAGTGGGCAATGTCTGGCCCCATAGCCAGGGCGAGCCACCAGCCGTGTCGGGATAGCACAGGAGCTCGGCGTCATAGCCAGCCGCGGCCAGATGTTTGCGGCTGAGCGCCGCCATGACCAGGCTGTGTGGGTCGAAGGGAAACACCAGCAGCGCCAGCCGATTGCGTGGCTCTCGAGCTTGCGTTGGCCCGGAAAAGTCGTCCGAGACCTCAGTGCCCACGGCGATCTCTTGAATCGCCCAGGCAAGCGGCGTGCTCTGCAAGTCCTCACGCAACATGGCAATCTGCATGTTGTCCTTGAGGTGGCCGTGGGTAAAGACTTGTAGCTTGACGGCCGGCGTGCAGACGATACGCACGCCCAGGATCTCCTCCAGGCTGGTCCAGTAAGGCAGCTTATGGGGATAAAACATGTGCAGGACGTGGGCGAGCCGATGGGTGTAGTCAGAGCGGCGATGGTCAATGTCCATGGCGTCGGCCACACGCAGGATAGAGGCCAGCAGCCCGGTGCGGATTACGTCACCGCCCAGGTCATCGCGACGGTCGGGGTTGTAGGCGCTGTTATGCCAACGGCAGAGGAGACCGACTACCTCGGCCTCCTGGGGATTGAATGGAAGCTCGCCTTCGGTGGTCAGCCTGGCGACCGTCTCCTGGCTGATGAGGCTGTGGCGTTCGCGGTCCACAGCGTTGCCAATGTCGTGGAAGAGGGCAGCCACACGGAGCATTCGTCGCTCAGCGGGGGTCAGGCCGACCACGTAGCCCAGTTGGCTGGCGAAGGACTTGACGCGCAGAGCATGACCCACACCGTGGTCGGCGAATTCCGCCAGGCGGGCGCGGGCGAATTGCAAGAAGGGGATAGCCGTGCGTAGCGCCGGAATTTCCTTTTCGGAGTAGAGCCGATCGGTGGCTTGCAGGGCGTTCCAGAGTTGGGCAGGCAGCGTGGTTCGGCTGGTGACCCGGCCCAGGACAGCCTCGGCCTGTCCATCGGCCGACAGGCGGAGGCGGCCTTGTGTCTGCAGAGCCTCCAGCGCGCTGCAGACCTCAGCCAGGGCCACGCCGGTAGCCTGGGCCAGCGTGGGGGCGTCCGCCGGGCCGTGGCGGGTCAGGTGGCGGATGATCTTGCCCTGGAGACCAGGGAGGTCCAGCAAGTCCAGGGGACTGATTTTGGTATCGGCCATGTGCGTCTCCCCAGGGGACTGACCTTGAGCCTGTAGGGCAGGTTGCCATACCGGCTGCAGTCATGGTAGCAGGTTCGTAGGGCTGGGTTCGTAGTGCGCGCTTCCAGCGCGTTCTCAGGCCCCGATACGTTGCTTCAGTATGATGTATCGGGGCAGGCGCCCACTACAAACCCGGCACGCAGCCGGGCGGCGGCTAGGGAAAGCCTCCCTACGTTGTTTACGGCAGCAACTTAGCCAGGGCTTGCTTGAGGGTGGCCGTGATCTGGTGATCTGGATAGCGCAGGACGAAGATGCCGGCGCTCGCCAGGATCATCATCTCGTCGGAGTGCGGCAGCACGGCCGCCACCTCGCAGCCGTAGGTCTGTTCCACCTGGGCTTTGACCACCTCTGGGTCGAAGCAGGCGGGCACCTTGTTGACGATGAGCTTCATGCGCGGCACGTCCAGCTTGCGCGCCACGTCCACGGTGACGCCCGTACCCTGATAGTCCTGCTGATCCGGGCGCATGACGATGGCCAGCACGTCGGAGATGG
>Ga0194125_10004595_pt1 | contig 21422 bp, 14 predicted proteins | sample TA2KigC250mmetaG_FD_148626 | JGI IMG/M metagenome (GOLD analysis project Ga0194125, IMG submission 148626) | Freshwater microbial communities from Lake Tanganyika, Tanzania - TA2015034 Kigoma Deep Cast 250m | ecosystem: Environmental > Aquatic > Freshwater > Lake | place: Tanzania: Lake...
GTCGTGGCAATGCGGGCGGGAATGCGACGCAACCGGGATCGGCGTCCGGCGGATACGGCCATCCGGGTGGGGGCAGCACGTCAACTCCCGGCGGTGGCGGCGGTGGCGGCGGCGCGGGCAGCGCCGGTGCGAGCGGCGGCCCCACGGACGGCGGCAACGGGGGCAGCGGGTTCACAACCTTCCTGTCCGGCGCGCCGATGTCCTATGCGGGCGGCGGCGGCGGCGGATGTCAGTCGGGCTCATTGTGCGGAATCGCCACGGCTGGCGGTGGCGATGGCGGCGCGTGGCGCGCCGGCGGAACGAGCGCCACCCCGAATACCGGCGGTGGCGGTGGCGGCGGCGGACTTAACGGCTCGGGCGGCAATGGCGGCTCGGGCGTCGTGATCGTGTGGTATGTGAAGTGATGGCTGATCGCGGATGGCGATCGGTTGAGACCGCATGGGAGTTGACGGATACCTTGAGTATTGACGACTTATAGAGCGATAATACATTGACTTCTGACGTCGATTCAGGCGATTGTTCTTGCCAGAGGTTGAGATGAAACGGCTGGAAAGGGCAGTCTAGCCGTCGCCGTTGACGTCATGGAGGCGCTATGTTCGATCGGGCTAACCTGAAGCTGCTGGAGGCTTGGAGTTCGAATGAAAGCAGCCGGAAGCCGCTGCTGATCCGCGGGGCCCGGCAGGTCGGCAAGACCACGCTGGTGCGGATGCTGGCGAAGCGCTTGGGACTTCGACTGGTCGAAATCAACATGGAGAAACCATGGCGTTTTACGTCCACCCTTGCCGCTTTGGATGTGAAACGAACGATCGAGGCGATTGAGTTCGAGCTGAACGTCGATATTGACCCGCAGACGAGCCTCCTGTTCTTTGATGAGGCTCAGGCGTGTCCCGCCGTTCTGCCGTTGCTCCGGTACTTCCACGAGGAAGCCCCGGCTTACCGTGTAATCGCGACCGGTTCGTTGATGGAGTTCGTGCTTGCCGAACCCGAGTTCTCGATTCCGGTGGGGCGCATCGAATTGCATCATCTTGGCCCGCTGACGTTTGAGGAGTTCCTGCAGGCCATCGGCGAGGAAAAGGCGCTCGATCGCGTCCGGAACTGCCATCTGGGCGATGACCTGACCGGTCCCGTTCACGAGAAACTGAATGCTCTGGCGAGGACCTACAGCGTTGTAGGGGGGATGCCGGAAGCGGTTGCCGCCCACGCGCAGGCTCGGAGTTTCAAGGCCGTGGAGAAGGTGAAGGCCGGGATCATCGATACGTTCCGGCTCGATTTCAACAAGTACAGCGGAAGAACCAATCCGCGTCTGCTCTCGCTGGTTTTTGATGCCATACCCCGTTTAACCGGCAGGAAGCTCATCTACTCGCACCTTGATCCTGGCGCACGTTCCGACGACTTGGCGCGAGCGGTGGAACAACTGCGCCTCGCACGTCTTCTCTCCAAGGTCTACAACACCCATGCCAACGGTGTGCCCCTGGCGGCGGAACGAAATGAGCGATTCTTCAAAGTCATCGGGCTTGACGTCGGCCTGCTGCTTACCCAGTTGGAGCTTACGCCGACGGATACCGTTCAGGCCGCGGAGCTGAATCTCGTCAACCGCGGTGCGGTGGCCGAGCAGTTCATCGGTCAGCATCTCTATGCGATGGCGCCGGCCTACAAGGATCCCGAGCTTTACTACTGGGCCAGGGAGGAGCGATCCGCTTCTGCCGAAGTCGATTTCGTCATCGCCGACGAACGGCACCGCATCGTCCCCGTTGAAGTCAAGGCCGGCAGCACCGGAAAACTGCGATCCATCCAGCTCATCGTGCAGGAGAAGGCGTTGCCGGTTGCCGTGCGTTTCTGCTCCGACCCGCCGTCGGTGTTCGCAGAGCGGCGAAAGACCGTGAAGGGCGATGTGGACTTCAGGTTGATTTCCCTCCCCCACTACCTCGTGCAGCAGATCGGCCGACTGCTCGGGGAATAGGAATGGCGGATGGCGGATGGGGAATGGGGAATGCCTGAGAACCCTATTCCCGGGCGCTTCCGGGAGTAGTGGGGCGTTCTTCTACTGATGAGTACGCCTGATCGTCAGAGACATGGAAGGCACTACTGCAAAGGGTCTCCGTCATGGCCTCGTCGATGATCGCGGGGATTCAACGATGATGCAATCGACAAAGCTCGCGACAAAGAAGGAAACAACCGACACACCCGGAAACGCCAATAGATGAAACCATGTGTCAACCAACTACGCTACTACATCGCCGCGGGGGCGCCGCCTCTGCGCACGCCGGCGAGCGGCAACGAGCCGTTCATGCGGCCCGAAGTCGGGTTCAACCCTTCCTGGTTCCATGCCCGGCTGGGCGTGGATTTCGGGCGGAAATGGCATGAGTCGCCGGAGTATCGTCTGGAGGCTTCCACCCTCATGCACGCCGAGTTGCGGCGGCGTTTCCCGGGACGGAATATCGCCGAGTCGGAGTCGGACGGACCGCCGGACATCCTGACCGGCCTGTTCGGGATCGCCGTGATGGGGTTGTTCTTCGATCACGCCGTGACCTACTACCCCGACAAGTGGCCGGTGTCGGTTGGCGAGCCGCTGTCCGACGAAGCGGCCCGGCGCCTGGCGGTGCCGGATATCGAGAACCACCCCGCATTCCATGAGATTGTCCGCCAGGTCGAGGCAAGCCAGCGCCTGACCGGCAGTGCCCGCGGCTTCCTCAACTGGCAGGGGGTGCTCAACACGGCGTTCAAGCTGCGCGGCGAATCGATCTTCATGGACTTTCACGCAGACCCCGAACTCGCCCGGCATGTGCTGGAGGTCGTGGCTGAGACCATGATCCGGGGCGTCAAGGCGCTGTATCGGGTCCAGAATCGACTGGGCACGGAGTACGACTTCGCGACCGTCGCGAACTGCACGGTCAACATGATCAGCGGCGAGCACTACCGTGATTTTGTCCTGCCGTTCGACAAGCGAATCCGCAGCGCCTTTGGCGCGTTTGGCATTCACAACTGCGCGTGGAATGCGACCGCTTACCTGGAACACGAGGGGTCGGTTCCCGGGCTCGGCTATATTGACATGGGGATTGAGACGGACCTCGCCCTTGCCCGACGCTTGATCCCTGACGCGCGCAGGAACCTCCTGTACCGGTCGATTGACCTCCGGCAAAAGTCTGATGCGGCCCTGCGCGCCGATTTCGAGCGGATCGCCCGTGAGCTGGCCCCCTGCGATGTGGGGCTGCCGGATATCGAGACCGATGTGCCGGATGAGCGGATTGTCCGGGCGATGGATTTGTGCGCGGAACTTTCGGGGAGAATGGCGAATGGCTGATGGCGAATGGTTGATGGTTGATGGTGGATGGCAGGCGCTAGTGGTTAGGCGCTAGGCATTAGCACCTTACGAATTGAATCCGTCGCATCGTGGTTATGATTTGGAGAGAACCACGGAGGCGCGGAGACACGGAGTTGAGGCACACAGAGAAGAGGAGGAAGGAACCGCTCTGTGCGCTCGACAATCCAGTGTTGCGCGAATTTGGCACAGGGCAGCGACCTTAATGGTGGCTGAGGAGCGACCGGCGACGGACAGGCCCTGTGCCAAATTCGCGCAACGGTAGCTCGGGAGGAAGAGAGGGAGTCCGGCGGAGCCACATCTTCTCCGTGCCTCCGCGTCTCCGTGGTAAGGGGCTCGTCTCGAGATGTTGGTTCCGGCTATGCCGGGTTAGGGAAGAAGGTTATCGGGAACATCGTGAGGGAAAGGACGCATGCAATGACGCAGACGGATGAAACAACGGGGGCAACACAGACGAAGGTGCCCCCCGCGGAGAAGGGCGCCGAAATCCCCAAAACGTTCTGGGGGTACCTGAAGTCATTCGGCCCGGGGATCGTGGTGGTCCTGAGCTGGCTGGGCGCGGGCGACCTCGTGGACTGCTCCGTGGCGGGGGCCAACTACGGGTATGCCCTGATGTGGGGGCTGGCACTGGCATTGTTCGCCCGCTTCGCGCTGGTCAATACCATCGCCAAGTTCCAACTGATGAATCCGAACGGCTATTCCCTCATGGAGGGCTATGGCGCCGTCAATCGGACCTACCCGCTCGTCCTGGGACTGGGTGCGGTGCTCTACGGCCATATGAGCACGGCTTACTGCCTCTCCGGCGCGGCCAACGCACTTTACCACCTGACGGGGGTCGGATCCGTCCTGCTCTGGGCCGTGCTCAGCTTGGTTCTGACGGTGTTGATCACCGGCAGAGCCGTATACCGGCACCTCGAACTGGTGCAGAAGCTCATTCTGGCCCTGGTCACGATCGTGCTGCTGGGATCCGTCGCGCTGGTCAAACCGGACGCCGCCCATATTGCCAAGGGGCTTTTCGGACTGGAGCTTCCGCCGACCATGGGAAGTTTCAGCGCCGTGCTCGTGGTCATTTCTCTGGTCGGGGCGGTGGGGGGTTCCATTGGCAATCTGCTCTACCCGCTCTGGATGAAACAGAAGGGGTATATCAGGCCTGAACACCGCAAGCTCCAGCAGTACGATCTCCTGTTTGCGATCGTGATCATGATCATCCTGAACCTGTCGGTCTGGATCATCGGAGCCGAGGTCCTGCACCCGGCCGGCAAGACGATCTCGAATGTGAATGACTTGGCCGGCTTGCTCGGGGGCGTGGCCGGCCGGTTCGGCGAAGTGCTGATCTACCTGGCTGTCTGGGCGGCTTGCTATAGCACGGTGATTGGCGGGGCGGATGGCTACCTGCGGCTGGCCATGGACGGACTCTATGCGTCCAAGCCCGTCCGGAAGGAGAAGTACGGCGGCAACCATGCCAAGGACCCGCTCTTCAGAGGCCTCTACGTCATCGTCGTGCTCCTGCCCCTACTGTGGGTTCTGCCCGGCATGCCCGGCTTTGTGCCGCTCACAGTCGTCGCCAATGCGGCGTTGATCTTCTTCCTGCCGGTCATCTCGATTGGGCTGCTGTTCATCATCAACAAGCGGAAGCTGATGGGTGCGTATGTGCACAACATCTGGGACAACCTGCTCCTGGGCGTGCTGACCGTTCTCTCCCTGTACGGCGCGTACAAGATCGCGGTGGAGATGGTGAAGAAGATCATCGGCGGGTGATGGGGAATGGCTGATGGCGGATGGGGAACCTTATTCCTAAGCAGTTCCGTGAATAGCGGGGATATTCTGCTGATGAGTACGCCTGATCGTCAGACACTTTGTCGCGACTGCGGAGGGAAACCCACCCCTAACCCCTCCCGCCTTCGCCGCAGCGGCTTCCGCCTTCGCCTCAGGGCTTCGGCGGACAAGACGGGCGGGCACGCCAAGGAGGGGAACCCGTTGCCGCGGTGTTGGTTAAGCAATCTCCCCTCCTCGGAGGGGCCGGGGGTGGGTCCGTGCGAAGGTAGCCTTAAGTAAGTGCCATTCAGCTCACGACAAAGCAGGAATCCGCCGACACACCCGGAAGCGCCTATTCCCGAACCAAACTCCATTCGACTTCGGTTCGGGACCGGCCTTCGCGCAAGCGCTACGGCCCGGCAGGCAAGGTTCGAGAAAGTGGTTTATTGAACAAGGGGCAACATGACTGATCAACACACGACCGATAGACAGAATCAACCCGGGAGTCCGGCGGAGCCTGTGCGCTACACCGGCAACGAGAACGTGGACGTCACGCAGCCTGGCGGCGGTTTGCGCCTGGCCGTGGGCGCGCAGAGCTATCAAGTGCTGCGCACCTTCCGCCATGACCCGGCCGCCTCCGACGGGCTCGGCTGGACCTACCATCACGAGCCGATGATCACCTACCGGAACGGGCGGTTCTACCTGGCCTGCAAGACCAACCCTGTGGACGAAGACATAGATCCGGGGTGCGTCCTGCTCTTCACCTCCGACGACGAAGCGCGGACGTGGTCGAGCCCGACCGTGCTCTTCCCGACACGCGAAGTCGCGCCCGGCGACTGGACCTTCATCGCGATGCGCCTGGGGTTTTGGATTGCACCCGCCGGCCGGCTCTACGCCATGGCGGACTATATTCCTCAGTCCGGCTACACCAGCGGCGACTATTGCGACTGGCTGGCCTATGGCGTGGCCGTGCGGGAGATCAAGGCGGATGGCACCTTCGGCCCGATCCATTTCGTCGTGGAGAACCCCACGCTGTACCCGCGCGCATCGCTGCCGTTCCCGTACTACACCGCCTCCGCCGACGCGGCGTTCAAAGCCGATTGCGAGGCCTTGCGCGCCGACAAGATCGCCACGCTCTCCTGGTGGGAGCCCATCCGGCCGGAGAATTTCGCTTTCCCGAAGAGCCTCACGGACTTCATTGCCAAAATCGGCCACCGTTCCTTTGCCAAGGCGCCCTGCGTGTACCGCCGGGCCGACGGCGCGCTGGTAGCCCTGTGGAAGAACTCGTATGCGGCCCTATCTCACGACGACGGCGCCACCTGGTCGGAACCCGTGCAGTTGAAGACCATGGGCGCCGGTTTCGACAAGATCTGGAGTCAACGTACCGCCGACGGCCGCTTCGTGTGCAGTTGGACCCCGCGCGCGTGTTCGGCAATCGGCCAACGCCTCCCCTTGCTCGTAACCGCGGGGGACGATGGGATTGTCTACTCCGGCGACATGCTGTGCGTCAACAACGAGGCGTACCAGCGCTATGAAGGCCGGTACAAGTGTCCCGGTCCGAGCAACTACCAGCGCGGCCTGGTTGAAGGGCACTCCGAGACGCCGCCCGGCGCGGACCTCTGGCTGACTTACTCGATGGGCAAGGAGGACATCTGGATCTCGCGCATCCCGCTCCCGTTGCGAGGCACTGTGGACCACCACATCCACGACACGTTCAACGATATGGAAACCGGCGGCGTGGTGCGGGACTGGAACATCTACTCGCCGAAATACGCGCCGGTTCGCGTGGTCGAGTTCCCGAGCGCCACTGACAAGAGCCTTGAATTACGCGACATGGATCCGTTCGACTTTGCCAAGGCCGAGCGCGTCTTTCCGGAAGGCAAGGTGGTGCGGATCAGCTTCCGCCTGATGGCGAAGCAGACCACGGGACGGCTGGAAATCGAAGTGTGCAGCCGGACGCCCGGCAACTATCGGCCGGTCTTGGTCTCGTTGGGCCCCAACGGCCGCATCGGCACGCCGCACCGCATTCATGCCGCCTACCAGCCCGAGACCTGGTACGACATGGCGATCGCCGTGGACACGGAGCGGCAAGCCTACCGCCTGTTTCTGGACGGCAAGGAGATCTCGGATTGGCTATCGCTCGGTCAGCCACGCGTGGAATCGGTCGAGCGCCTGGTGTTCCGTACCGGCCCCTACCGGGGGATCGACACGCGCCCCATCGAGCCGGCGGTGGACCGGCCGATTCCGGCGACGGTGTTTTATGTGAATGAGGTTAGGACAATATGATTCACAAACGCTACGATGAAGGCGAGCGACTGGACGTGGCCGGATTGAACGAGATCACGGTCCTGATTGACCGCTCGCTTACGGCCCGCACGGAAGTCGGTTTGAACTCCTGGGTGCCGGGGCAGGACGGGCCGCCGCACCGGCATGAGGCCAAGGAGCAGATCTTCTTTGTCACGGCCGCATCGCGCGGTGGAAGAGCGGCGACACGAAGGTGGGAGCGTAGGGAGATGGCGGAGGGTTGACGGATGGGGAGTGTCGAAAACTGACGAAAAGGAGCGACGCAATGCAACTGACAGACAAGATTCTAATCCACCGCCAGCCACGCACTGTGGTGTTTGGCATCGGCTGTTCCCGGCAGTGCGCCGCGGACTATGCGCAGTCCGGCCGGAAACGCGCGCTCTTGGTCACCGCGCCGCCAACATTGTTGTTGGCGGAAACCTTGGCCGCCGACCTCCGGGCCGCCGGTGTGGACGTGGCTGTCTGGTCAGGCGTTGACCGTGAACCGACGGTGAGTCTGTTCGCGGAGGGGCTGGCGGCGGCACGCAGGCACAAGTGCGACGGCGTGCTGGGTCTGGGCGGCGGCAGCGCGCTCGATGTGGCCAAGCTCGTGGCGGCCCTGGCGGAGAGCCGGCAAACCGTGACCGACGTGTGGGGCATTGGCAAGCTGGAGAGCCGCTCGCTCTACCTCGCTTGCCTGCCTACCACGGCCGGCACGGGCAGCGAGGTCTCGACCAACGCCATTCTGCTGGACGAGGCGGAGGGCCTCAAGAAGGGGGTGGTCAGTCCGCATCTGGTCCCGGACGCGGCTTATGTGGATCCGGCGCTGACCTTCAGCGTGCCGCCGCCGGTTACCGCGGCCACAGGCATGGATGCACTGACGCATTGCATCGAGGCATACGCCAACGTGAACGCCCATCCGATGACCGACCTCCTGGCCCTCGAGGGCGTCCGGCTGATCGGTTCGAATCTGCGGCATGTGGTGGCGAACGGGCTGGATGCGGCGGGCCGCTCGGCTGTGGCGCTGGGCAGCGTCTACGGCGGACTGTGCCTCGGGTCCGCCAACACCGGCGCGGTCCACGCGCTGGCCTATCCGCTGGGCGGTGAGTATCACGTCCCGCACGGCGTGGCCAATGCGGTGCTGCTGCCGCACGTACTGAGATTCAATCTCCAGGCGGCGCCCGAGCGGTATGCGCAGGTTGCCGCCGCGCTCGGTGTGGCGGTGGAGCCGGATACGGTCGCGATGGCGCGTAAAGGCGTGGAGCGCCTGGCGGAACTGTCGCGGGCTTGCGGAATTCCGCAGAGCCTGTCGGATCTCGGGGTGCCGCGATCGGCGGTGGAATCCATGGCGCGCTCGGCCATGACCGTGACGCGTTTGCTGAAGAACAACGTGCGGCCGCTGACGGAGACCGACGCGGTCGGCATCTACGGGGAGGCTTTTCAATGACGATACGAAAACCAACCGGCGTAATTGTTCCAATGATCACACCGTTCTCGGCTGCCGGCGACGTGGACGCGGCGGCGGTCGGGCGCGTCGTGGATTATCTGGCGGCCGGAGGCATGGATGGACTCTTCCTGCTGGGCACCACCGGGGAATCCGCCTCCATGACGGTGAAGCAGAAGCGCGACCTGGTCGCCGCGGCCGTGAAGGCGGTGCGGGGGCGTATGGCGATCTACGCCGGGATCTCCAGCAATGTGCTGGCGGAGGCGGTGCAGGCGGCGCATGAGTACGCGGATCTGGGCGTGGACGCCCTGTTTGTGTTGCCGCCGAATTTCTATCCGGTGCCGGAGGCTGCGCTGGAGGACTGGTTCCGGCAGTTGCTGGACCGGGTGCCGCTTGATCTGCTGCTCTACAACATACCGCTGACCACGCACATCTCGCTTCCCATGGCCGTGGTGGAGCGTCTGGCCGACCACCCGCGGTTGCTGGGCATCAAGGATTCCGAGCCGGATACCGGGCGCCTGCACGCTGCGCTGGCGATTGCCAAACGCCGGCCCGGTTTTCACGTCCTCTCGGGAACGAACAAACTGTTCGTGGAAGCGCTGGCGCAGGGTGCACACGGGATCATTCCGGCGGCGGCGAACCTGGAGCCGGTGGTGCATCGCGATTTGTGCCGGGCCGTGCGGGCCGGTCAGCAGGAGGATGTAGAACGTTTGAAGGCGTCCATGAACGAGGTGCTGGCACGATACAACGGCCCGACGCTGGGCGAGTCGCTGGCCAAACTGAAGGCGTTGATGGCGGCGAAAGGGTTGTGCGAGCCGCACATGCTGCCGCCACTGAGGAGGTGGGTAGCATGAAACCACGAATCGGTATCACCATGGGCGACCCGGCGGGGATCGGTCCGGAAATCACGGCCAAGGCATTTGCCGGCGGCGATTGGACGACCCGCTGCCGGGCAGTTGTCATTGGCGACGCCGGCGTCTTGAGGCAAGCTTGCCGCTTCGCGAAGGTGGACCTGCGAGTGAACGCGGTGGCGGCCCCGGAACAGGCGCGCTGCGAGCCGGGCGTCATGGACGTCGTCGATCTGAAGAATGTGGATGCGGGTAGGCTGGAGCTCGGAAAGGTATCGGCGGCGGCCGGCGCGGCGGCGTTCGCGGCGGTCAAGAAAGCCATCGATCTCTCGCAGGCTGGCGCGCTGGATGCGGTGGTGACCGGACCGATCCATAAGAAAGCCCTGAATCTGGCCGGGCACCACTTCGCCGGACACACCGAGATCTTCGCGCACTACACCGACACGCGCGATTACACGATGATGCTGGCCGAGGGCAATCTGCGCGTGGTGCATGTGTCCACGCACGTGTCGCTGCGGGAAGCGTGCGACGCGGTCAAGCAGGCGCGGGTGTTGAGCGTCATCCAACTGGCGCATGACGCCTGCCTTCGCCTGGGAATTGCCCGGCCGCGGATCGGGGTGGCCGGGCTGAATCCGCATGCCGGCGACGAAGGGCTCTTTGGCGACGAGGAAATCCGTGAGATCATTCCCGCCATCGAAGCCGCCCGTGCGCGGGGGCTTGAGGTCAGCGGGCCGGTGCCGCCGGATACCTTCTTCTGCAAGGCCGTGGGCGGAGCCTATGACATTGCCGTGGCGATGTACCATGACCAGGGCCACATCCCCGTGAAGCTCCAGGGCTTCCGGTATGACCACCAGCAGCAGGCATGGCAATCGGTGAGCGGCGTGAACATCACGCTGGGGTTGCCGGTGTTGCGGGTCTCGGTGGATCACGGCACGGCTTTCGATCAGGCCGGCAAGGGTACGGCCTCGGAAGCCAGCCTGCTCAATGCGCTGGACTACGCGGTCCGCCTGGCGACCGTGCCGGCGGACAAGGGGTGAACACGATGATGTTCGTCATCGCCGACGACATCACGGGGGCCGTGGAGTTGGCCGGCATCGGCTGGCGCTACGGGTTGACGGTCGCGCTGCAGCGCGATCTGAACGCCACTCCCCCGGGCGCCGACCTGCTGGTGCTGGACACGGACAGCCGGTCGCTGACGGAGCCCGAAGCGCGAGAGAGCGTGGCGTTGGCGGCAACGCACACGCGAGGCGCCGACTGGGTATACAAGAAGGTTGATTCCGTCTTGCGCGGGCCGGTGCGGGCTGAATGTACGGAACTGGCGATGCGGCTTGGCAGGCGGTCGGTGCGGCTCTGCCCGGCCAACCCGTCGCTTGGGCGCAGGATTGAGGCGGGCTGCCTGCGGATCGCCGGGGTGCCCTTGTCGCAGACGGCTTTTGCGCGCGATCCCGAGTGGCCGGCGACCACGGATCGTGTATCGGACCTGCTGGCGCGTTCGTCGGGCTGGCCGTGTCGGACTGGCGAAGCGGCGAGGAGCGCCGAAACGGATCAGATTGCTGTCGGCGACGTTGCCTCTGCCGCGGACCCGCAGCACTGGGCTGGAACGGTTGACGAGACGGTCTTGCCGGCCGGCGGCGGCGATTTCTTCGAGGCGCTGCTGCAGCGGCAGGGCCTCCGCCAGGAACGGCGCGCGGACTGGGTGTGTCCAGCGGGGCCGTGTCTGCTGGTGTGCGGGAGTACCGCCGCGAGCAGTCGTGCCGTGGTGGACCGTTTGGAGCAGGCCGGGCGGGTAATCTGCGACATGCCTAACGCTCTGTTCACGGCGGTGGCCGATTCCTCGGCCGCCATCCGCAACTGGTCTTCTGATCTGAGCGCGGCGTTGGGTCGGAACGGTTTGGCGGTCCTGGCCATTCGGCATCCCGTGGTGACAGACGGCGCGGTGGCGCGCCGGCTGGCGGCGCACTGTGCGGAAGCGGTGCGGCAGGTTCTGCAGCGCGGCCGCGTGCGGTCGTTGCTGATCGAGGGCGGGGCGACCGCTGCCGCGATCTTGGCCGCGCTGGGCTACGCGCAGTGGGAGGTGGCCGGTGAGGTGCAGCGCGGGGTCGGTGTGCTCCGCCCGCGCGGACTGGAGATGGATCTGGTGCTCAAGCCGGGAAGCTATCCCTGGCCGGAAAACGTCATCCCAAACACAGGCAACCCCAGAACTGACAAACTCAAACTAAACTAAGGGACACAATCTATATGCTCCCCTTCGAAGGCGCCGATGGTGGCGCGGGAGGCACCCAGCAGCGTGAGAAACGCCGGCATGATGGGGTACAGGATTTCGCTCCCCATGTCGGTGAAGAAGCTGACAAAGCCGGTCGCCCGGACGACCGGGTGCAGGCCCGCGGGGCGGGGAGCGGTGGAGGGGGGGGTCCTGGTGGCGTCGTGTCTCCTTTGCGGGGAAGAGTCTAGGGGCAGAGTGGGGTCAACCCTTGATAATTGATTCCGCTGAAAAACCTTCCTTGCCGATGACGGTCTTGCCGGGCGCCCCTGCGTCACTTTTGTGACCGTTTCTTGCCCTTGGTGCGAGGGGTCGCTGCCTTGGCCGGGCCGAGGCGGTGAACCGCCAGCGTATTCCGGTCTGTCAGCGACCACTGGAACTCCTCTCCGGCCTCCAGGCCGATGGCCGCCGCCAGCGGCAGCGGAATGAATACGTAGAACCGATCGGTTCGTCCTTTCGAACGAATCGCTTGCACTTTTGCCGGGTATTGGGCTTGCATTCTTGAAGGCTAGGCTATAGCCTAGCCCATGTCAACTCGGAAAAGGAGGATGCAAGCCATGTCGCTGCCCCGGTCTATGCCCCCCGCTGACCCCGATCCGGCCTTGGTGGCGCTGTTCGATCAGCCCCATCGGATTCCCAAAGCGGTGGGCCGCCAGGCCGAGTTCTTTCTGTTCTTTGCCCGGACGGTGTTCCCGTTGCTGGAGCACTACCGCGAGCGGCTGGCCGCGGTCTACACGCCCGACAACGGGCGGCCGGCGTGGGATCCGGTGCGGCTGCTCGGGGTACTGGTCCTGCAGTTCGTGCTGCGGGTGGCTGATCGCCAGGCGGCGGAACTGGGCCAGTATGACCAGCGCTGGCGTCTGGCCCTGCACCTGCGTCCCGACGAGCCCACGTTCGATCCGTCGCTGCTGACGGTGTTCCGCAACCGGCTGGTGGAGGGCGCCCAGGAAGCGCTGGCCTTTGCGGCCGTGCTCGATTACCTCGTCGAACACGGCTGGGTGCCCAAGCGCTCCCGCCAACGCCTGGATTCGACGCATGTGCGGGGACTCCTGAGCCTGATGAATCGCCTGGAGTGCGGCCGCGAGACGATCCGCCTGCTGCTGGAGGAGTTGGAAGCCGACGGAACCTTTCCGGAGGCCTGGGCGCCGTACTGGGAGCGCTACGTCGAAAGCAAACTCGACCCCCGTGCGCAAGCCCCAGCGCTGGAAGCCAAGTCCGTGCAGGCCGGCCGGGACCTGCTGGCGATCTGGAAGCATGCCGCCGGATGCTGGGACATCGCGGCGCGCGACGCCTTTGTCCTGCTCCAGCGCGTCTTCCTGGAGAACTACACGCTGGAGGCCGGTGGCCAGGTGCAGAAGACGCGCGCCCAGCCCACCGGCGCCGTGCGTAATCCGCACGAACCCCAAGCCCAGTGGAGTTCGAAGTCCACCACGCGGGATAAGGCATGGGAAGGGTACAAGGCGCAAGTGGCCGAGACCGTGCAGGACCAGCCGCGAGAACCCGGAGAGCCGACCGCCAACTTCCTCGCCGCCCTGGAAACGCAGAACGCTCCGGCCAGCGAGAAGTCCGGCATGGCGCAGGTCTTCCAAGCGCAACGGACCATGGGGCTGGAGGCTCCCTCGGCGCTGTACGTCGACGGGGCCTACGTCTGCAGCGAGGCGCTGAAGGACGCGCGCGACGAGGGCCGCGAACTGCGCGGGCCCGCCCCAGCCTCGCCGGACCGCGGCAAGGTCTTTACCGTCGAGGCCTTCGACGTGCACGTCGAAGAACGCTACGCCTTGTGCCCGAACGGCCAACGCAGCAGCAACTGCAGCCGGCTCGAAGAGCAGAGCACCGGCAAGGTCGTCTTCCGCATCGAGTGGAGCAAGACGGTGTGTGCCGCTTGTCCGTTACAAGCCCAATGCGTCAGCGCCGGTCAGGACCATCGCACCTTTGTGGTCGGCGAACTCCACTCGTTGTTGCAGGAGCGCCGCCGCGAAATGCAGACCGAGGCTTTCAAGCAGGACATGCACAAACGCAACGGCATCGAAGGCACGCAGAGCGAACTGGTCCGCGGCTACGGTCTACGGCAGGCCCGCTATCGCGGCTTCGCCAAGGTCCGACTCCAGAACTACCTGATCGGCGCCGCCTGCAATCTCCGGCGGCTGTTCCGCCGGATCCAGTGGTTGACGGAACAAGCTGGTACCCACGCGGCGCCGGCCCTCGCGGCCTGAGAAACCGACCAGAAAGCGGTGCGTCAATGCGGCCGACAACGCCTTGGAGATAGAAAACCGCGAGCAAGCTGCACGGACCATCGTAGAGCGTCGCTGACCCGTCACCGGCGCCGCCGAGACGACCCCGGCAAAGCGCGATCAGCCCCGCCCCGAGACCCCGCAGGAGGAAGGTTTTTCAGCGGAATCTAATTTGCTAATTAACCAGACTGGGATATCCGCCTGACCGGCGCAGCCTCGACTCGTGGCGCGCATTCCGTCATCCCGAGCTTGTCGAGGGATCTCCGTCGCTTTCGCAACGCGGCACGCAGGAGATGCTTCGACTCCGCTGCGCTTCGCTCAGCATGACAGGAGGGCCCCGGCCCTCCCACGGCTTCCAACCCGCTACAGGCAGGGCAAAGAAAGACTTTTTTTCCTGCGAAAGAACGAACATAATCCCCGCGACGGACGTCTCATGCGGTGAAGGGCGCAGACCGGGGGTCGGACATGGGCCGCGCAACTGAAATCCTGGCGTTCGGCGGGGAAGACGCCGCGCGCCGCATGGAGACGATTGTGAGCCAATACGAGACGGCGTTGCTGCGCTATGCCGGGCGCATCCTCAACAACCCTCTCGCCGCCCAGGACGTGGTCCAGAACGTGTTCATCAAGCTCTTCCGGTCGCTTGGCGCCGGCGCCGGGCCGATCGCCGAGCTGAAGGCCTGGCTCTACCGCGTTACGCACAACGAGGCCGTGGATCACGTGCGGCGCGAGGCGCGCCTGCGCCTCCTGCACTCGAAATACGAGTCCGAGACGCAGGCGGAGTGCCGGGACGGACGCCATTGCTCCGCGACGGTGAATGCCGAGCGCAGACAGCTCGTGCTGGAGCAGTTGAGGCGCCTCAGTGACCGGGAACAGCAGATCGTTCTGCTGCGGCTGGAAGAAGGACTCTCCTACGGCGAGATCGCGGCGGTGACGGGACGGACCGAGGGCAACGTGGGCAACATTCTTCACCATGCCGTGAAGAAACTGTCCGCCCGCTTGAAGAAGGCCGAGGTGGCGTCATGAACTGCGACAATGTGCGAGACCGGCTGACCCAATACCTCCTGGGGGATCTGGACGCGCCGGAGCGCGCCGGGATCGAAACACACCTGGAAAAATGCGAAGGCTGCCGGGCGTCCGCGCGGGACCTGCAACCGACCCTTGACGTTCTGCGCGACGCCCTGGCGGCCACGGCGCCGGCCGGCGAACGGCTTTCGCCGGCGCACCGTGCGCGCGTCCGGCGCGCGTCGGCGCACCGTTCCAGGCGCGTCGCCTGGTGGGTGGCGCAGGGCCACCCCAAACTTGTCGCCGCCGCGGCGCTGGTGGTGATCGGCGCCTTTCTGATCGGGATGATGCTGCCGGCGCTGAGCATGTCGCGGGGTAGAGCATGCGCCTACCGGGTGCCGAAAGGGAGCGGGGCGCCGGCGGTGAGCGTGGCGCGAGCGGTGCGAATTGATCGGGAGATGAAGAGGCAACTGGAAGCCGGCGGTCTGGGCGAAGATGCGGACGCGGACGGCTTGGGGGATTCGTACGAGACCTCGACGGAGGAGGCTCCTGAAAAACTCCGGATGGGAACGGCCCGCGAGGCCGCGGGCCCTCCCGATTCGCAAGGTTGGGCGTTAACCTCAGCCGGGAGGGACGGCGGCCCCGCCGTCCGCCCGGGTTATGCAGGAGCCTCAGAGGTGCCGCCGTCCGCCGGGCCCGTCGGCGGCGAGCCGGAGCAGCCGGAGGGTTTGGGTTACGGGAGGGTTGCGGAAGTCGGAAAAGAGTTCAACGGCGCTGTGTCCGGCTACCCTTCCGCGCCCGACGGCTCTTCCATGGTGAAGAAGAAGCGGATGGCGGGCAAGATGGGGGCCGGCGCCGGAATCGAACGCGGATTCATCGCCGGCGGGGTGGCAACAGAAACGACACTCGATGCGGAAGGCGAGCGGGAGGCCCCTGCTGACGGCCACAAGCCGTCCCCTGCGCCGCCGCCGCAAAAGGCGGAACCGCGGCCGGCGGAGATCGATTCCGTCACGATCGTCAAGAGCCCCATCATAATGAAAGGCATCTACGGCGCGCGCAGCCCGGGGACGCGTGGCGGGCGCGTGACGGCCGACTACGGCGCCGCGCCGAAGGAAGAGGCGCAGCCGGCGGCGGGTCCGGCGCCGGCTGCCAAGCCCGCGGCGCCTGAACGGTTTGACGAAGCTGCCCGACTCGAAGACAGAAGGAAGGCCGATAACGGGGAAATCGCTGAAGCGAGGGGCGAGGAGGATAGCCGTGAACGGCGCGAGTCCGATCGCGGAGCCTTCTCGCGAATACCCGCGGCGGCTTTGCCGCCTCCTTCTCCCGAGCGTCCCGGCGCCGATCGGCCCGAGAGCGGCCGTGCATGGCCGGCGCGGCACCAGCGGCTCAACGAGGAGCTGGCCGACCTCGCGGAGAATATGGAGAAGAAGGAGAAGGAGAGCGAGGAATCTCTTCGCAGACCCCTTGGCATAGCCGCTGCGCCGCCCCCCGTCGCGATGGCGGGTGCGAAGATGGGTGTCGGGGGCGGCGGCAGGCCGGCGGAAGATGCCCGGACCGGTCCGCGGTTCAAGGCCGTGGGCGTCAACCCGTTTCATTCCGCGGCGGAGCGGCCGTTCTCCACTTTCTCGATAGACGTCGACACTGCCGCTTACACCCTGGCGCGCAACTACATGCTGCGCGGTTTCCTGCCGCCGGCCGAGGCCGTCCGCACCGAGGAGTTCGTCAACTTCTTCGACTACGCCTACGACCCGCCCGAGCGCGGCCTGTTCAGGATCTATGCCGAATGGGCGCCGTCGAAGTTCGGCCGCGGGCTGTACCTGCTGAAGATCGGCGTGAAGGGCCGCCGCCTGGGCCGCGAGGAGCAGCGGGCCGCCGCGCTGACGTTCCTGGTGGACACCTCGGGGTCCATGGCCAAGCCCGACCGCCTGGAACTCGCGCAACGGTCGCTGCGCCTGCTCGTGGAGCGGCTGGCGCCGGTTGACAGGGTGGCGATCGTGCAGTTCGACTCGCACGCCCGGCTGGTGCTCGAGCACACGCCCGCCTCGGACCGCGCGAAGATCGCGGCCGCGATCGACGGGCTGCAGTGCAGCGGGTCGACGAACCTGGAAGAGGGCATGCGCCGCGCCTACGAGGTGGCGGCGGCGGCGTTCGCCGCCGGGGGCGAGAACCGGGTGCTGCTGCTTTCCGACGGCGTGGCCAACCTGGGCACGGGCGCGGCCGCGGACATCCTGGCCCGGGTCGAGCGCTACCGCGCGCAGGGCGTGTTCCTTTCGGTGTTCGGCCTGGGCATGGGCACGTACGACGACGAGATGCTCGAAACCCTGGCCAACAAGGGCAACGGGACCTACGCGTTCATAGATTCCGACGAGGAAGCGCGGCGCGTGTTCGTCGACGATCTGGCGGCCACGCTCAACACCATCGCCGCGGACGCAAAGATCCAGGTGGAGTTCAATCCGGAACGCGTGGCGCAGTACCGGCAGCTCGGCTACGAGAACCGGCAGTTGAAGAAGGAGGACTTCCGCGACGACAAGGTGGACGCGGGGGAGGTGGGGTCGGGGCAGTCCGTCACGGCGCTGTACGAGGTGGAGATGGCGGCGGGAGGGGAGACCCACCCCGGCGCCGCTGGTGCGGCGCCACCCCTCCGAGGAGGGGATCTTGGAAGAGGGGAGACCCACCCCGGCGCCGCTGACGCGGCGCCACCCCTTCGAGGAGGGAATCTTGGAAGAGGGGAGACCCACCCCGGCGCCGCTGGTGCGGCGCCACCCCTCCAAGGAGGGGATTTCAGGGTGAGCGGGGGAGGCGATCGGGCGATTCCCGCCTGGCAGGGGTCCCCGCCGAAGGCGGGGGGGGCGGGCGGCGCCGCCCCGATCGCCGTCGTGCGGGTCCGCTACCGCCGCACGGCCGACGGCGCGGTGGAGGAGATCGAGCGGCCGGTCACCGAGGCCGATCGCGTCGCCCGGTTCGATGCCGCCGGCGCGCGTTTCAGGCTGGCGGCGGGCGTGGCCGAGTTTGCCGAGATCTTGCGGGCGAGCCCTTTTGCGGCGGGCAGCGGCTTTGAGGACGTCGCGGCCGTTCTGCGGCCGGTGGCGCTGGAGCTGGACATGGACGGGCGGGTGGCCGAGCTGCTGCGCATGGCCGAAGCGGCGGGCGGAATGAGCCGGGGGGAATGAGAATTGCGATGACCGGCGGGCTTTCGGCCTGCGGGGAACGTGGACAGTGAAAAGGAGAAACGCGCATGAAACGGACGCTTGTGGCAGCCCTCTGGGCACTGTGCGGCATGATCGCGGTCAGATCCGTCGCCGGCCTGACGGTTTCCGACCTGACCCTGGACGGCGAGATTGACGGCGAGAACATCGTGTTCACGCTGGCTTTCCGGGCCGAGGAAGCCGCGCGCAGCGACGAGCTCTGCCTGGCGTCCGGCGACATAGCCTATCTCGACGGCGATCTGCCGCCGGGAGCGGAGCTCACGCGCAGGGGCGACGCCTACGTCCTCAAGTTCGGGGGGTGGGGCTGGGGCGCGCAGGGGGTTCGGTTCCGGTTCGCGGGCCGTCCGGAAAAGGAAGGCGACTGGCGGCACACGGGCTTCGCGGTGCCCATGGCCAACGTGCGCCGGCTGGCGGTGGTATGCGACCGCGACGACCTCGAGATCCGTTTCCCCGGGGCGCTGCGCGAGGAGCGGGACAAGGCCGCGGACGGGCGTTTGCGCGTCATGGCGTATCTCGGGCCGGGAACGGGTTTCGAGGTGCGCTGGAAGCCCGCGGTGAAGAAGCTGGAGGCGGAGCTGGCCGTCGCCTGCGACGCGAACAGCATCGTCAGCGCCAGCGTGGGCGCGCTGCGCATCGACACGGTTTACACCTACCGCATCATACAGGGCCGCCTGGAGCAACTGGTCTTCGACCTGCCCGAGATCAACGTCACGCAGGTGCGCGGCGAGGACATCCGCGAATGGCGCATCGACCGCGCCGACGCGCAGCGTCCCCGCCTGGTCGTCGCCCTGGGGCGTTCCAAGGAGAGCATTTACCGCCTGCAGGTCGAGAGCGAGATGATCCTGCCCAAGTTTCCGTGCGACTTCGATCTGCCCGTGCTCGCGCCGCGCGACGTGATCCGGGCCAGCGGATTCCTGCTCATCGGCAGCGACAGCGCGGTGAAGCTGCAGGTTGCGAAGGCGGGCGGGCTCACGCAGGTCGAGCCGGCGGCTTTTCCTGCGGTTTCAATGGAGGCGGACAAGCCCGAGGCCCGCCCGCGACCTTCGCGCAGCGCCTACGCCTACCAGTACGCCAACGCGCCCTACACGTTCTCCCTCACCGCGGACGACATCGTGACCTCGTTCACCGCCGACAACCGGATCGTGGTCCGCCTGGAAAACGAGGAGCTCGCCCTGGACGCCTCGATGCAAATCGACGTGAAGGACGCGCCGGCGCGCGAGATCGTTATCGAGACCGATCCTTCCGCCGACTGGACGGTCACCGGCATTTCGGGCGAGAACGTGTCCGAGGCCGATACGGACGTGCGTGAGGAAGAAGGGGCGCGGCTGATCTGCGTGCCGTTCAAGAAGGCCGTGACCGGCACGGCGCTGATCAACGTCCGGATGGAGAAGACCCTCGCGCCCGGCGCGACGAACTTCGTGACCCCGAAGCTGACCGTGCGCGGGGCCCGGGCCGAGCGCGGCTACCTTGTGGCGGCGGCGGAGCAGGGCGTGCGGCTCAAGGTGGCGGCGGCGAAGAACCTGCAGGAAGTCTTCACCGGTTCGGCGCCCATGCGCGTGGACGGCGCGCAGCAGGCGTTCCGCTTCAAGGACGGCACGTGGGCGCTGGAGATGGGCATCGAGCGGACCTCGCCTTCGATTCACGCCGAGGTCTTTCACCTTGCCTCGCTGGGCGAGGGGGTCATGTACTGCAGCGCCGCGATCACCTATCACATCGGCGGCGCGCCGATCCAGGAGTTCGGCGTGCGCGTGCCGGCGCGGATCGAGGCCGTGGAGTTCGCCGGGGCGGACATCGAGGGCTGGACGCGCGACGGCGACCTGTGCACGGTGCGGCTGCAGACGCGCATCATGGGCGACTACACCCTGCTGGCCACGTACGACGCGCAGTTTGACTACCGCGGCGCGGACATCGTGGTGGGGGGCGTGGAGACCGTGGGCACGGAGAGCGAGGTGGGCTACGTCGCCGTGGCCAGCTCGTCCAGTCTGAAGATCGAAGAGGCGCAGACGCCCTCGGCCGCGGTCTTCGAGATCGACCGCGACGAGATTCCGATGGCCTACGCGGCGCCGGTGACCGATCCCATCATCCGCTCCTACAAGTGCGTGCGCCGTCCGCACGCCGTGACCCTGCGCGTGGCGCCGTTCGACACGGAGCGCCTGCTGGGGCAGCTCGCGGACTACGTGAAGCTCAGCACGACGCTCACGCGCGACGGCGACGCGGTGACCACGGCGCTGTATTTCCTCAAGAACGCTTCGCGCCAGTACCTCGTGGCGCGCCTGCCGGAGAAGGCCGACCTGTGGAGCATTCGCTACGTGCACGAGGACGGCCGCCGGGAGGACGTGCTCTCGCAGCAGAGCGACGACGGCGTGCTGATCCCGGTGCAGAGGCCGCGCGATCCGAACACCGCCCTGCGCATCGAGGTCAAGTACGCCCAGGCGCTCGGCAAGCTGGGATTCTGGCGCAGCGGTCTGCGCGGCGTGGACGTGCGGGCCGTGCGGCTGCCCGACACGCACGCCACGTTCGCGAGCTGGGAAGTGGAGGTGCCCGAGGATTTCACCATCGCCGGCGTGGGCGGGCGCCTGACGCGCAAGCAGACCCCGCCGCCGGGCGGACTGCCGGCGGCGCTGGGCAAGGCGCTGCGCCTGATCGGGGCGGTGCTGGACGGCCCGCGCGGGCGGGGGGTTCGGGCGGTGCTGACCGCCGACTGGGGCGGGCCGCGCAGGGACGAGTTTACGCGCACGGTCAACCTCAGCGACGAAGTGCCGCTGGACCTGCGCGTCTACGTTGTTCCGCGCTGGATGGGCGAGTCGAGCTCGGCGCGCATGCTGGCGGGCGGATTGCTGCTGGGCGTGGCCGGCACGGTTGCGGCCTGGCGGAGGCGCGGGGCGCTTCTGGCGGCGGCGGCCCTGACGGTGGTGGCGTACGCCGGTGCGCAGTCGGCCGCGGGCCGTTCCGTGCTGGCCGTGGCGGCGGCCCTGGCCGGCGCGGCGTTCGTCGCGCGCTACGCGGCGCGCTGGGCCGCGCATGCGGCGCGGTTCGTCGGGCGGTGCGCCGCCGGGTTCGCGCGGGGCGCGTGG
>Ga0194125_10004597_pt1 | contig 21417 bp, 17 predicted proteins | sample TA2KigC250mmetaG_FD_148626 | JGI IMG/M metagenome (GOLD analysis project Ga0194125, IMG submission 148626) | Freshwater microbial communities from Lake Tanganyika, Tanzania - TA2015034 Kigoma Deep Cast 250m | ecosystem: Environmental > Aquatic > Freshwater > Lake | place: Tanzania: Lake...
TTCGACGAGGCGATTCTGACGTACTTTCAGGGGCCGGCTTCCTATACGGGGGAGGACGTCGTCGAAGTCTCATGCCACGGCAGCCCGGCCGTTCTTGAGGCGGTCGTTCGGCTGGCCGTCCGTCAAGGGGCCAGACTCGCCCATCCGGGGGAATTCACCAGGCGGGCTTTTTTGAGGGGGAGAATCGATATCCTTCAAGCCGAGGCGGTCAACGACCTCGTCCGGGCGGAATCCTTCGAGACGGCCAGGCTCGCCTTCCGCACGGTCGAGGGCCGCCTCTCCCGCCGGGTCGCCGGCCTGAGGGACGGGGCCGTCCGGATCATCGCCGGGCTCGAGGCGGCGATAGAATTCCCCGATGAGGATCTTTCGCTTGACCGCAAGCGTCTGGCCGCCGAAATGGAGGAGACTTCGGCAGTCCTCGAAAAATTGATCGAGAGCTACGAGGCGGGAAGGGCGATGGCCCGGGGCGCCAACCTGGCCATCCTTGGACGCAGGAATGTCGGGAAGTCGACCCTTTTCAACGCCCTTCTCGGCGAACCGCGGGCCATCGTGACCCCCCGGCCGGGGACGACGAGGGATTATCTCCGGGAAAAGATCAAGATCGGCGAAGCGTCGTTCCATCTGATCGATACGGCCGGAATCGGCCTTTCCGGTTCCGAGGTCGAGAGAGAAGGGATGAGGCGCGGACGAAAGTTGGCCTCGCAGGCCGACGGAATCCTCTTCGTCATCGACGGCTCAAAAGGGGATCCCGCCCGAGACGCGGCCCTGGCGGAAAGATACCGAGACAAAAAGATCATTTTTGTTGTCAATAAAATAGATAAAATCGGGCGCAGGCCGCGCTCCCTTCCGGCCGACCGCTTCTCCGGCCGCCCAAGCCTCGAAGTCTCGGCCCTCAAGGGGACGAATATCGAGAGGCTGCGACACCTCATCCATGAAATGTTCGCCCCAAAATCCGGCCCGGACGAGGAGGTCATCTTCCATCTTCGGGACAAAGTCCTTCTTGAGGAGGCCTTGGCCGGTCTCCGCCGGGCGAAGAGAATGCTCGAAAACGGGCATTCCGAAGAGGTTGTCGCCGAGGAAATCAGGGTCATGCTCGGAGCCGTCGGCCGATTGACCGGAGAAATCCGGACGGATGAGGTCATGGACCGGATTTTCAGCCGTTTCTGCGTCGGGAAATGAGAACGAAAGAGGGATTCGACATCGTCGTCGTCGGGGCGGGCCACGCGGGCTGCGAAGCGGCGCACGCCGCCGCCGGGATGGGGCTCGAGACGTGTTTGGCGACGATGCACCTCGACACGATCGCCCAGATGTCCTGCAACCCCGCCGTCGGCGGGCTGGCGAAGGGCCATCTTGTCCGGGAAATCGACGCTCTCGGCGGTCTGATGGGGGAATTGGCGGACGAGACGGGGATTCATTTCCGCCTCCTCAACCGAAGCCGGGGGGGCGCCGTCCAGGCGCCCAGGGCTCAATGCGACAAGGCCGCCTACCGCCTGGAAATGAAGCGGCGGCTTGAGGAAATCCCGCGCTTGACGGTTTTTCAAGCCATCGTGACCGACGTCATCATCGAAAGAGGCCGTGTCGCCGGCGTCTCTTGTCTCGGCGGCGCGGAATTGCGGGCCGGGGCGGTCATCCTCGCCCCGGGGACTTTCCTGGCCGGCCTCATCCATATCGGACTGAGCAATTATCCGGCAGGAAGGGCGAATGAGCCCGCGGCCGCCGAACTGAGCCAGGCCGTCAGAAAAGCGGGATTCAAGACTTTCAGATTGAAAACGGGAACGCCCATGAGAATCGACGGCCGTTCGATAGACTGGGGACGATTCGAACCCCAGGCCGGAGACGAGGTTCCCGTCCCCTTTTCCTTCCGAACCTTGCGAAATCTCGAAAACAAAATCGTCTGCTTTTCCGGATACACGACGTCTCGGACCCGCGAGATCATCCGCCGGAGCCTTGACAAATCGCCGCTATTCAGCGGAAAAATCAAGGGGATCGGCCCGCGTTATTGCCCTTCGATCGAGGACAAGGTCGTCAGATTCCCTCACCATCCCCGGCATCAGTTTTTCCTCGAGCCCGAGGGTTTGTTGACCCGGGAAGTCTACGCCAACGGGCTTTCCTCGAGCCTTCCTTACGAAGTTCAAGTCGAAATCCTGGAAAGCATTCCCGGCCTCGAAAAGGCGAAAATTCTCAGGCCGGCGTATGGGATCGAGTATGATGCCGTCATCCCGACCCAGCTCCTTCCGACCCTGGAGTCGAAGGCCGTCGCCGGTCTCTATCTCGCCGGCCAGATCAACGGCACTTCGGGCTATGAGGAGGCGGCCGCCCAGGGAATGATCGCCGGGATCAATGCCGCCTTGAATCTTCAGGGAAAACCGCCCTTCATCTTGAGGCGGGACGAAGCCTATATCGGCGTCCTCATCAACGACTTGACATCAAGGGGCGTCGAGGAGCCTTACCGGCTTTTCACGTCCAGGGCGGAACACAGGCTCGGCCTCCGCATCGACAACGCCGACCTCCGGCTGACGCCCTATGGCCGGGGATTCGGACTGATTTCCGAGGCCGGCTTCTCCGCTTTCGAAAAAAAGCGGCAACGGACCGGAAAAGTTCTCGATTCGCTGAGGAAAACGAAGATCTCCCCGGTCGGCGGGGACCGGATCACGGCCTGGGAGTATCTCCGCCGGCCTGAAATCAGGCTGGAAGATGTGCTAGAATACACCCGGATTCCGGAAGTCTTGACCGATGAGGAAACGCGCCATGTCGAATCCGAGGTCAAGTACGAAGGATATCTGAGAAAACAGGTCAAAGAAATCGCCAGGATCGACAAGTTCAGGAGCCTTGAAATCCCCGAGGGGATGAATTTCGAAAGCGTCCGCGGGCTGACCAGGGAAGCGGTCGAGAAGCTCGGCAAATTCAGACCGGAAACGATAGGCGAAATCGATAAAATCCCCGGCCTGACCCCGGCCGATGTCCTCAGCGTCTTTGTCCACTTGACGGGGAGGCGGAATCGGGCCGGGGCGGGCCGGAGTGTTCCACGTGGAACATCGGAAGAAAATGAGTAGAACCGTCGCCATAGCCAATCAAAAGGGCGGAGTCGGCAAGACGACGACGGCCATCAACCTCGCCGCCGCCCTGGCGGTCAAGAAACACCGGGTCCTGATCGTCGATTTCGACCCCCAGGGGATGGCGACGGCCGGTCTGGGCAAGGCCAAGGAAGCCGGGAAGGGCATTTATCAAGCCCTGATGAACGGCCGGGACATCATGGAGTCGATCCATGGCACGGCCCTCGACAACCTCTACTTATGCCCATGTTCTCCCGAGCTTGCCGGCGTCGAGGCCGAGCTCTTCAGCCTCGACCACAGGGAAAAAAAGCTCTGCGAAGCGCTCCTCAAAGCCAAGCCGAAGTTCCACTTCATTTTCATCGACTGCCCGCCTTCCCTGGGATTCCTGACGATCAACGCCCTCACCGCGGCCGATTCCGTCCTCATCCCCGTCCAAACCGAGTTTTTTTGCATGGAGGGAATCCCCGATCTTCTGAACACGTTGAATGTCGTCCGAACCTATTTCAACCCCGCTTTGAAAATCGAGGGCATCCTTTTGACCATGGTTGACGACCGGACCAACCTTTCTCGACAGGTCGCCGAGGAGGTCCGGAAATCCTTGAAAGGGATCACCTACACGGTCGTCGTTCCCCGAAGCGTCAGGGTGGCCGAAGCGCCTTCCTTCGGGAAACCGGTCGTCTTGTACGAGCCCCGCTCGAGAGGGGCCGAGGCCTATCTCAACCTGGCCCAGGAGTTCCTACAGAAATGAAGAAAGCGCTCGGCAGAGGCATCCAGGCGTTCATCCCAGAGGAGTACGGCATTTTGCGTGAGGAGAGGCTCGTCGAGGTCGAAGTCGACCGGCTCTCGCCCAGCCCTCTCCAGCCCCGGATGAAATTCGACCAACAGGCGATCGACGAGCTCGCCCAATCCATCAGGGAGACCGGGATTCTCCAGCCCATTGTCGCGGTTCCCGAGGACGGCGGATACAGAATCCTGATCGGAGAGCGGCGGTGGCGGGCGGCCCGGAAGGCCGGACTTCACAAAGTCCCCGTCCTTGTCCGGAACATCCCCAAGGAGCAGCAACTCGAGGTCACGCTGATCGAGAACCTGCAGAGGGAGGAGCTCAATCCCGTCGAGATCGCCCGGTCTTTCAAGCGCCTCGTCGATGAGCTCGGCTACACCCAGGAAGAAATCGCCGACCGGGTCGGCAAAGACCGGGCCTCGGTGGCCAATTACCTGCGCCTCCTCAAGCTCCCGCCTGAAATCCTGGATTTCTTGGGCGAAGAGCGGATCTCCATGGGGCATGCCCGGGCCCTGTTGAGCCTCGAAGATCCCAAAGTCCAGGTCGAGGCGGCGAGGAAGATCGTCAAGTCCGACCTGACGGTTCGGGAGGTCGAGGACTTCGCCGCCCGTCAGAAGAAGCCCGTCCTCCGGAGAAAAGCGAAACTCGATCCCGACCTCGAAGCCGTCCAAGAGGACCTCATCCGGCGGTATGGGACGAAGGTCGCGATTTCGGGAACGGCGAAAAAAGGCGAGGTCAAGTTCTATTATTTCTCCCTCGACGAACTGAACCGGCTATACGATCTCTTCAAAGGAGCGCGTTCATGAAAGACGTCAAGAAAAAGGAATGGGACGAGGCGAAAATTTCGGGGTACTTCGACGAGGGGTCGGAGTTCGACGGCAACCTGAAATTCCGCGGCTCCTTCAGGATCGACGGCGCTTTCAAGGGAAAAATCGATTCCGAGGCCGTTCTGATCATCGGCGACAAGGGGAAGGTTGAAGCCGAGGTCAAAGCGGGGTTCGTCGTCATCAACGGGGAATTCCGGGGGACGATCAACGCCGCCGAGCGGGTCGAAGTCCACGAGAGAGGAAGGGTATTCGGGACGATCATCGCCCCCAAGCTCGTCGTCGTCGAAGGGGCCTATCTTCAGGCCCATTGCCAGACTTCGGATTATGCCGGGGTCCCCCCCGGGACGGCCGATTCCGAGGAAAAGTGAGCTTGCCCGGGGCGCTCGGCGTCATTCCCGCCCGGTTCGATTCGAGCCGGTTTCCCGGAAAACCGCTCGCTCTCATCCTGGGAAAGCCGATGATCCGGTGGGTCTGGGAAGGGGCGCGTCGGGCGAAGACCATCGATCGCCTGGTCGTCGCCACCGACGACCGCCGGATCCTGGAAGCGGTCGAGGCCTTCGGCGGGGAGGCCGTGATGACATCTCCAGGCCACCCTTCGGGCACGGACCGCGTGGCCGAAGTCGCGGCGCGCTTCGAGGCGAGGATCGTCCTCAATATCCAGGGGGATGAGCCGCTCATCGAGGGCTCGACCCTCGACCGGCTCGTCGAAGTCCTTCAGGACCCCGGCTTGCCGGCCGCCTCCGTCATGGCCAAGGAGGCCGACCTCAGCCTTATCGGGGACGAGAACGTCGTCAAAGTCGTCGCCGACGAGTTCGGAAACGCCCTTTATTTTTCGAGGGCGGCCATTCCCTTCGGCGCTTCCGGCTTTTTTTACCGCCATATCGGGATCTACGGCTACCAAAGAGAGTTCCTGTTCCGATTCCGCGCCCTTCCGGTCTCGAGGCTCGAGAAGGCCGAGCGGCTGGAGCAGCTCCGGATCTTGGAATGCGGCCAGAGGATCAGCATGGTCGCGATCGACCAGCCGGTCTTGAGCGTCGATACGCCGCAGGATATAATCGGCGTCGAACGGTTCCTGGAAGAGAAAGGACATGGCTAAGTATATCTTCGTGACGGGCGGAGTCCTGTCGTCCCTGGGCAAGGGCATCGCCGCGGCTTCGATCGGCCGCCTCCTCGAAAGCTACGGCTTCAAGATCACGATCCAGAAACTCGACCCTTATCTCAACGTCGACCCCGGGACGATGAGTCCGTTTCAGCACGGGGAGGTCTTTGTCACGGACGACGGGGCCGAAACCGACCTCGACCTGGGCCATTACGAGAGATTCACGTCGACCCGGACGACGAAGTATCACAACTGGACGGCCGGGAAAATCTACGACATCATCATCCGCAAGGAAAGACGGGGGGAGTATCTCGGGAAAACGGTCCAGGTCATTCCCCATGTCACCGACGAGATCAAGACGGCCTTTCGGTCGGTCTCGGAGAACAACGACATCGTCATCGTCGAAATCGGCGGGACGGTCGGCGACATCGAAAGCCTCCCCTTTCTCGAAGCCACGCGCCAGATGCGGCTGGCCCTCGGCCCCGAAAACACGCTCTTCGTCCACCTGACGTTCGTCCCTTTCATCAAGACCTCCGGCGAGCTCAAGACCAAGCCGACCCAGCACAGCGTCAAGGAGCTGAGGGCGATCGGCATCCAGCCCGACATCCTCCTCTGCCGGACGGACCGGTTCCTGTCTCCGGAGATCAAGACCAAGCTTTCCCTGTTCACCAACGTTCCCGTCGGGGCCGTCATCACGGCCAAGGACGTCGAGAACATCTACGAGATCCCGCTCGTTTTCGCCGCCGAAGGGCTCGAGAAGATCATCTTCGGTCAGCTTCGGCTGTCCCCCAAACGCCGCGATTTCGGAAAATGGCGGGCCTTCGTCGGCCGGATGAACGATCCCCGGGGAGAGGTCAGGATCGGCATCATCGGCAAGTACGCCGGCCTCCAGGATTCCTATCTCAGCCTCAAACAGGCCCTCGTCCACGGCGGGGTGGCCCACGGTCTCAAGGTCCGGCTCGACTGGGTCGAGGCCGAGGATCTCGAAAAAGGCCGGCCCGATAAAATCCTGTCTTCCATGGACGGGATTCTCGTCCCCGGAGGATTCGGCTTCCGCGGCATAGAAGGGAAAATCAGGGCGGCCGGGTATGCCCGGGAGCGGAACGTTCCCTTCTTCGGGATCTGCCTGGGCATGCAATGCGCGACGATCGAGTTCGCCCGCAGCGTCGCCGGCCTCAAGCGGGCCCATTCGGCCGAGTTCGACTCCGAAGCCCCCCACAAGGTCTTCGTCAAGTGGCGCGAACTCAAGGGGATCACCGACCTCGGCGGGACGATGCGCCTCGGCCAGTATCTCTGCCGGCTCGAAAAAGGCTCATTTGCCTATAGGGCGTATCGGAATATGGAGATATGGGAGCGCCATCGCCATCGCTACGAGTTCAACTCGGAATACGAGAAAACCCTGGCCGCGGCCGGCCTGGTCTTCGCCGGCAAGAACCCCGACTACGGGCTGGCCGAAGTCGTCGAAATCGCCGATCATCCCTGGTTCGTCGGCTGCCAGTTCCATCCGGAATTCAAGTCCCGGCCGCTGCGGCCGCATCCCCTCTTTTCGGCCTTCATCGGAGCCTGCCATGCCCGCCGCGGCGAAAACGCCTGACCCCCCCCTCTTTCTCATCGCCGGGCCGTGCGTCCTGGAGACCCGGGCCCACGCCCTCGGCCTGGCCCGGAAGCTCCGGAAGATCTGCCGGGAGTTGGAGGTCCCCCTCGTCTTCAAGGCCTCGTTCGACAAGGCCAACCGGTCCTCCGTGTTCTCTTACCGCGGCCCCGGGCTCGAGGCCGGCCTGGAAATCCTACGGGCCGTCCGGGAATCGACCGGTCTTCCCGTCCTCTCCGACGTCCACGAGACCTGGCAGGTCGAGCGGGCGGCCGAGGTTCTCGACATCATCCAAATCCCGGCTTTTCTCTGCCGCCAGACCGATCTCCTTCTGGCCGCCGGCCGGACGGGAAGGGCGGTCAACGTCAAGAAAGGCCAGTTCATGTCCCCGGCCGAGATGGGCAACGCGATCGAGAAGATATTCAGCACCGGTAACGCCTGCGTCCTCCTGACCGAGCGGGGGACGAGCTTCGGCTACAACAACCTCGTCGTCGACATGCGGGCGATTCCGGCGATGAAGGCCCTGGGCGTTCCGGTCGTCATCGACGCCTCACACAGCGTCCAGCGTCCGGGCGGCGAAGGGACGGCCTCGGGCGGCGACCGGTCCTCCATCCCCGTGATCGCCCGGGCGGCCGTCGCCGCGGGCGCCGACGGCGTCTTCCTGGAAGTCCATGAAGATCCCGGTCGGGCCCCCTCGGATAAACATAACACATTGAAAATAAAAGAATTGCCTGGATTCTTGGAGTCGCTCCTCCGGATCCGGCAGGCGGGCTAGAACACAAGATATGCGAAAAGAAGACATCCTTCGGACGGGCCGGGAAGTCCTCGAAATCGAATCCCGGGCCGTGGCCGCCCTGGTCCCGAGGCTGGGAGACAGTTTTCTCGAGGCGGTCGAGCTTCTCGGCCGGACGAAGTCTCGGGTCATCGTCCTCGGGATCGGCAAGTCGGGTCTCGTCGCCCGGAAAATCGCGGCCACCCTGGCCTCGTGCGGCACGCCGGCGATGTTCGTCCACCCGGCCGAGGCGGGACACGGCGACCTCGGCATGCTCCTCGGCGGCGACGTCGTCGTCGCCGTCTCCTACTCGGGCGAGACCCGCGAGGTCGTCGACCTCCTCGACTTCATCAAGAGGCTCGGGGTGAAGCTCGTCTCGATCACCGGGGACCGGCAATCGCGGCTCGCCCGCGAAAGCGACATCGTCCTCGAGGCCCGGGTCGAAACCGAGGCCGGGCCGCACGGGATCGTCCCGACCTCGAGCTCCACGGCCGCCTTGGCTCTCGGCGACGCCCTGGCCGTCGCGGTCATGAAGAGGCGGGGGTTCAGCGAGCGGGATTTCGCCTCCGTCCATCCCCGGGGAGCCCTGGGGCGCCGCCTCCGCCGGGTCGAATCCCTCATGCACAAGGGCGGGCGGGTCCCGGCCGTCCGGCCGGAAACGCCCATGGCCGAAGTCATCGAGGTCATGACGGCCAAAACCTTGGGAATGGCCTGCGTCATTCGGGCCGACGGCCGGCTGGCGGGCGTCATCACCGACGGCGACCTCCGCCGGATGATCCGGAAATACCGCGGCTCCATCCTCCGGAAAACGGCCGCCGACGGCATGAGTCGGGAGCCGGTGACCGTGGCCAAAACCGACTTGGCCACGGCCGCCTTGAACCTCATGGAGCGGAAGCGGATCACCTCCCTCGTCGTCACCGGCCCGGCCGGCCGGGTCGAGGGGATCATCCATCTCCACGACCTCTGGCGGACGGAGATGTTTTGATGCGGGCCAAGGCGCGGGCCCGGCGGGTCAAGATGATCCTGACCGACGTCGATGGGACGCTGACCGACGGCCGTCTCTTCGTCCTTCCCGACGGCCGGGAGGTCAAGTCCTATCACGTCCAGGACGGGTTGGCCGTCCTCCTGGCCCAGCTGGCCGGCCTCAAGCTCGGGATCATCACCGGCAAGACGTCGGAAGCCCTCGAGCACCGGGCGGCCCGCCTCCGGATCGACGAGCTCCACCAGGGGGCCGTCGACAAGCTCCCCGTCTTCCGCCGGATTCTCGAGAAGCACGGCCTCTCGGCCGAGGAGACGGCCTTCATCGGCGACGACGTGGGCGACCTGGCCGTCCTCGGGGAGGCCGGGCTCGCGGCCGCGGTCGCCGACGCCCACCCGGCCGTCCTCCGCCGCGTCCATTACGTCTGCCGGAAAAAAGGCGGGGACGGGGCCTTCCGCGAGTTCGTCGATTTCATCCTCGGGGCCCAGAAAAAATGGGGCCTCGTCACCGAAGGGTTCTCCGAGATTTTCAACCGGAAGATCGACCGAGCCTAGATTCCCGAGGGAGGTGGCGGTGAACATCAATCCCAACATATTCCGCGAGTACGACATCCGGGGCATCGTTGACCGGGACCTGGACGCCGGCGTCGTCACGACCCTGGGGCGGGCCATGGGGACGTATTTCCGGCGTCAGGGACGGCGGACGGTCGCCGTCGGGAGGGACTGCCGCCTGAGCTCGCCCGAATACGCCCGGGCCGTCGCCGCCGGCCTTCGCTCGACGGGCTGCTCGGTCACGGACATCGGCGTCGTCCCGACGCCCCTCCTGTACTTCGCCTGTTTCCACAAGGGCCTGGAGGCGGGAGTCATGATCACCGGCTCGCACAATCCGCCCGAGTACAACGGCTTCAAAATGATGTCGGGTCAGGACACCCTTTACGGTCCGACGATCCAGGACCTCCACGGCATCATCCGCCGGGGCGACTATGAGACCGAGGCCGAGGGCGGCTTCGAGAGCCTCGACCTCGTCCCGGAGTACGAAGACCACATCCTCGGCCTCATCGCTCTCGTCCGGCCCCTCCGGGTCGTCGTCGACGCGGGCAACGGCACGGCCGGGGCGGTGGCTGTTCCCCTCTTCCGGAAGCTTGGCTGCGAGGTCATCGACATCTTCTGCGACATGGACGGCCGTTTCCCCAACCACCATCCCGACCCGACCCTGCCCGAGGCCATGGAGAGCCTCATCGCCAAGGTCCGGGAAACGCGGGCCGACCTCGGCGTGGCCTACGACGGCGACGGAGACCGGATCGGCGTCGTCGACGACGAGGGCCGTCTCATCTGGGGCGACCAGCTTCTCATCTTCTTCGCCCGGGACATCCTGGCCCGGCATCCGGGAGCTGCCGTCATCTCCGAGGTCAAGGCGACCAAGGTCCTCTACGAAGAGGTCGCCCGGCTCGGCGGCCGGCCGATCATGTGGAAGACCGGCCATTCCCTCATCAAGAAGAAAATCAAGGAGGAGAAGGCCCTCCTGGCCGGGGAGATGAGCGGCCACATGTTCTTCGCCGACCGATGGTTCGGGTTCGACGACGCCGTCTACGCCTCGGTCAGGGTCGCCGAGCTCCTCGCCCGGTCGACCGAGAAGCTCTCCTCCATGCTCGCCGGCCTCCCCAAGTCGTACACGACCCCCGAGATCCGCGTCTACGCCTCCGAGGAGGTCAAGTTCAAGATCGTCGACGAAGTCCGTCGCGATCTCGCCCGGCGGCACGAGACGATCGACATCGACGGCGTCCGGGCGATCTTTCCCAAGGGCTGGGGCCTCGTCCGGGCCTCCAACACCCAAGCCGTCCTCGTCCTGCGCTTCGAGGCCGAAAGCCCGGCCGACCTCGAGGCCATCCAGGCCGAGGTCAAGGGATCGGTCGAGCGGGCGATCCAGAAGCTCGAGCGGACATGAGAGGCCGGCCGGAGCTCCACGCCGTCATCATGGCCGGAGGGGTCGGGACCCGTTTCTGGCCCCTCAGCCGGAGAAAACGGCCGAAGCAGTTCCTGCCGATCACCTCGGAGCGGACGATGTTCGAGGAGACCGCCGCCCGCCTCCATCCTCTCGTCCCCCCCGTCCGGATCCACACCGTGGCCGACGCCTTCCAGTCGAGGACGATCCGCCGTCTGGCCCCCTGGCTTCCGGCGGAGAACGTCATCGTCGAGCCCCGGGGGAAGAACACGGCTCCGTCGCTCATCCTGGCCACGGCCCGGGTCCACCTTCGGAACCCGGAAGCCGTGGTCGCCGTCCTCCCCTCGGACCACTTGATCGCCCGCCCCGGCCTCTTCCGCCGCCGGCTCGCGGCCGCGGCCGAGGCCGCCGCCCGGGAGGACAGCCTCGTCACCTTCGGCGTCCGGCCGACGTTTCCCTCGACCGGCTACGGCTACATCCATTTCACCCGGCGCGGAGCGAAAACGCGGGGCGGCGAGATGTTTTTCCCCGTTCTGGAATTCCGGGAAAAGCCCGATCTCAAGACGGCCCGGAGGTTCCTCCGGAGCGGCGCCTATGCCTGGAATTCCGGGATGTTCGTCTGGCGGGCCTCGGTCTTCGCCCGGAAGCTTGAGCGCCACGCCCCGGGCTTTTTCCCCTTCTGGCTGAGAATGGCGGCGGCGTTGAAGAGCCGTTCCCGGACCGGCTTGGCCGATGTTTTCGACGACATCCCGGCTTTGTCGATCGATTACGCCTTGATGGAAAAAGCCGAGGGAACGCTCGTCATGGAGGGCGACTTCGGCTGGTCGGACGTCGGGGCCTGGTCCTCGCTGGCCGACATCTGGCCCCGCGACGCCTCCGACAACGCCGTCAGGGGAGAGGCCGCGGCCGTCGAGGCGGGCGGGAATGTCTGTTACAACCCCGGGAAGCTGACGGCCCTCGTCGGGGTGAGCGGCCTGGTGATCGTCGAGACCGGGGACGCCCTTCTCGTCTGCCGCAAGGACCGGGACCAGGACGTGAAAAAAATCCTCGAACTCCTCGGCCGGCGCGGCCGAAAACAATTCCTCTGAACCTCTCGATCTCCATGAGCAGGGGCCGGCCGCTCGAGTTCACCCGCCGGGTCCGCGAGGTCATCCGTTCGATTCCCCGGGGCAAGGTTGCCTCCTACGGGCAGGTCGCCGCCCTGGCCGGAGACGCCCGCCAGGCCCGGCAGGTCGCCTGGATCCTCCATTCGTCCTCGGTTAAGGAAGGCCTCCCGTGGCACCGGGTCGTATCCGCCCGGGGGAGGATTTCCCTTCCCCCGGGCCGGGGAGGGCGAGAGCAGCGCCGCCGCCTCGAGGCCGAAGGCGTGCGTTTCGGTCCGGGCGGCGCGATCGGCCTGGAGAGGCACGGCTGGGAGCGGCCGCCGGCTTGGAGGCGGGGGGCCCTCTCCCGCCTCGACCTCGACCGGCTGGGCGGGAAGGGCTAACCTAAGTTCGTCAGCGTTCTCTCCAGTTTGATTTATTTAGGGATACAAGACGTCGGATAGCCGAAGAGACGATGGCTTTCTTAATTCCTTCAGTAACAAGGATAGCTGGCTTTTTCTCAAATAGTTGACAGATGTCCTGCATGTTGGCTACTATATCATCCTACATGTTCCCCGGCGCGTCTGTGGAAAGAGTTCGAGGAGCCGCCATGAAGAAAGAGAACATCCCTGCCCTCATTCGGGAGCTTCGACAACGGCTTTATCTCACCCAGGAGCAGTTTGCCCAGAGGGTCGGCGTTACCTACAGCACCGTAAACCACTGGGAGAACGGCAAGCGGGTGCCGCTCCCTTTTCTCGTCAAACGACTCGTTGAGATGAAAACGGAACTGGATTCCCAGGAAGCGAAGTCCGCGCGAAAGAAAACGTGACGAAGAAAAACGACGGCAACCTCATGACCGGCGATGTGGTCTCGGGCTTGGAGTCCTCTGAGCTCGTCGAGATCCAACGCATCGCTCCATTCGGCGGCAAGACGCTGGTCGAGGGAGTCGGGCTCCAGTCCCGCCGGATGGTGAGGCGTCCGCTGGCCGCGGAGGAACTCGCGGCCCTCGTCAAGGTTCGCGGCCGACAGCATACGTTCGACGGCGATGCCGGGCTTTTTCTCCTCGGCGCCGAGGCAGAGCGCATCCGCATCGCTCACCAGTTCGACCCCCTCTTCGCGGTCAACTCCAGCATCGTTGACCCGCTACCTCACCAGGTCGAGGCCGTCTATCGGTATCTCCTTCCGTTGCCGAGAATCCGATTCCTGCTCGCCGACGACACGGGGGCGGGCAAGACGATCATGACCGGGCTTCTGATCAAGGAGCTGCTCTTCAGGGGAGTGCTTCAGAAGGTCTTTATCATCACGCCGGGCGGTCTGACGAAGCAGTGGAAGGAAGAGGAGCTCCAGGAAAAATTCGGCCTCTACGCGCGGCTCGTGAATCGCGCGTCTTTCGATGCCGAGCCGGGCCAGTTCTCCCGCTACGAAGAGGGCATCTTCATCACGTCTATCGACTTCCTCGCCCGGAATGATGGCTGTCTCAAGGCCGCCTCCGAAACCCAGTGGGACCTCGTTGTAGTCGACGAGGCCCATAAGCTCTCGGCCTATGAGTACGGCACCAAGCTGGAAGAGAGCGAGCGGTACAAAGCGGTGAAGGCCCTTGTCCGCAAGACCGATCACCTGCTCTTTCTGACGGCGACTCCTCATCGAGGAAGAAAGGACACGTTCCGCCGCTTGCTCCTGCTCCTCGACGAGGACCTCTTCCAGAAGGATGAGCATGTCGCCGACCGCGTCCGGGAGCAGGCAGCGCTCTACGGAACGTCCGGTGAAGAAGACTTCGAGGACGAGCGCCCGATCAGCAAGGCCCGGAACCGGTTCTTCCTCCGTCGCCTGAAAGAGGAGATGGTCGATTGGGACAACCGCGCGCTCTTCAAGGAACGCCACACGAAGACGACCGGCTACGACCTCACCCCGGAGGAGAAGACTCTCTATGACGAGGTGACGAGCTACGTCCGCTTGAAGCGCAAGGAGGCCAAGGCGAAGAAGAACCGGAACGTCGAGCTGACGCTCATGGTCATGCAGCGCCGCCTGGCCAGCAGCCTCCTTGCGATCACGCGGACTCTGGAAAACCGGCTGCGCGCCCTCGACGAGGTCCTCTCCATACTGCGAGATCCTGGCCGGTCCGAGGCGGAGAAGAAGCGGCTGTTCCGGGAAACGCCCGACCCCTGCGATCCGCGCGACATCACGGAATACGAGGACCTGACCGAGGAGGAACGCGAGCGGATCGACCAGAGAATCTTCCGCCAGGTGCTGACCGATGACCCGGCCAAGGTCGAGGAAGAACGCGACGAAGTGGAACGACTCTTCCGGTTGGCCGACAGCCTCAAGCACCACAAGGAAGCCAAGTTCGCCGAACTACTCTCTGTCCTCGATTCTTCCAACGTGATCCGCGCGGAGGACGAGAAGCTCCTGATCTTCACCGAGCATCGCGACACGCTGAACAGCCTCGCCAGGCGTCTCGAGGAGAAGGGGTACACGGTCGCTACGATCCATGGCGGCATGGACGTGGACTCGCGCAAGCAGGCCCAGCGACAGTTCAGGACGCGCGCCAAGATCATGGTCGCCACCGACGCGGCGGGTGAAGGCATCAACCTTCAATTCTGCCGCTACCTCATCAACTGGGACATCCCGTGGAATCCGAACCGCCTCGAACAGCGGATGGGGCGTATCCATCGGTACGGCCAAGCGGACGACGTTTGGGTCTACAACCTGGTTGCCCAGAACACCCGGGAGGGATCAGTCCTCCAGAAGGTCCTTTCGAAGTTGGACGTCATGCGCGAGCAGATGGGGTCCGATCGGGTCTACGACGTGATCGACGAATGGCTGGAGGATGTCCCGCTCGTTCGTCTGATCGAGAGCGCGATTGACATGGACGATGAATCGGCCGGCGTCCGGGAGACCGACACCGCCCTGTCGACGGCATCGAACGAGAGGGCAGGGCGGCTTTTAGCCCTCCAGAAGAAGACCTCCCTCGCTTCAAAGCTCGATTTGAGGTCGGCGTGCGAGCTGCGCGACGCGTCGGACGAGCGCCGGCTCCAGCCGTTGTTCATCCAGCGGTTCTTCGAGCGCGCGTGGACGGCTTGCGGCGGTACGGTCCGTAAGGACGACCACTTCCCCCTGCCTATCGCGCCGGGCGCGGCGCAGGCAGGGGTTTGGCACATCGGATCGACGCCGACCGCCCTTCTCGAACTCGCCCGGGAGCGGAGGCAGCCTCTCTCTGACAACTACGGCACGCCCTTCGTCTTCGACAAACAGCTCGTCAGCGTCGCGAGCAATGTGCGTGTCCCCGAGCGCACGAAGCTCATTCTCGAACTGCAGGAGGAACTGAACGACCTCCAGCAGGCGCAACTCTACGGCGACGACAACGACGAAGAACGCGAGCGGCTTCGGCAGCGCGTCGAGGACCTGAAAACCCGCAAGGCGGTTCGGCTGAAGGAGCTGGAACTCATGATGAAGCTGACCGCCAACCTCCCCGATCTCCTGACGGAGGCGGTGATCGCCCCTGTTCCCCTGCCAGCGCAAAAGCTTCGGCAGGCAGGCGTGGCGGCTATGGAGAGCGATGAAGAAGCGCCTTCGAAGGGCGTTCCGATGCGCCGCGACGACGAGGTCGAGGCCATCGCCATGGACGTGACTATGCGCTACGAACGCGGCCGCGGATGGTCGCCCACGGACGTGAGCCGGGACGGCGAGCATTACGACGTCCGGTCCGAAGGGCCGGGTGGAAAGAAGCGATTCATCGAGGTCAAGGGCCGCGCCCAATCGGGCGCCATCGTCCTGACCGGCCCGGAGGTGGACAAGCTTCGCCATCTCGGGGAGCGGGCCTGGCTCTACGTCGTCACCTTCTGCAAGGCCGAGCGCCCTCGGCTGCGCATCATCCAGGATCCCATCTCAAGGATCAACCCGGAGATGCTGTACCGGCAGATCCAGTACCTCGTGGAGGAAAACGACTGGTCGCAGAAGGGTGAGGAAGTTGTGCAGTCTGGAGGCTCGTCATGATCGAGTCGATCCTCGCCCGCGACGAAGGCAAGACGCTGGAGTTTAAGGAGAACTGCCGGTCGCTCGATCGCATCGTGCGCACCGCCGTTGCATTCGCCAATATCGCGGGCGGGAACATCGTCATCGGCGTGAAGGACAAGACGAAGGATGTCATCGGGGTCGGCAATCCTCTTTTGGAAGAGCAGCGGCTGGCCAACGCATTCGCGGACGGTATACGCCCCTTGCTGGTCCCCGATATTCAGATTCATGCCTGGCGCAAGCTCCACTTGATCGTCGTGACCGTTCCACATGCGGTGGGGCCTTTCTACGTGCGGTCTGAAGGACCAAAAGACGGCGTGTACGTACGGCTCGGTTCGACAAACCGCCCGGCTGGTCCGGAACTGCTCGCGGAACTGCACCGCCTGGCCCGAAACATGTTCTTCGACGAAGAGCCTTGCTCGGAAGCGAGATCGGATACCGTTGACTTCCGAGTCGTATCCGAGTTGTTTGCATCCGTGGGCCGCCCCTTCACCCCTTCGAAAAGGAAATCGCTCGGTTTGATCGTCGCTCAGGGATCGAAGGAACTCCCCACCATCGGGGCGGTGCTCCTCTTCGGCAAGATCCGGGCACGTCAGTTCCCCTCGGCCACGATCCGCTGTGCGCGGTTCCTCGGAAAGGACACGACGAAGTTCCTGGATCAGACCGAGATCGACGAGCACCTGCCGAAGGCCGTGGACAGCGTGGTCGCCTTCATCGAGCGCCATACGCGCCAGGGGATCGAGATCGGGCGCGTCCGGCGGCGCGAGCTGCCGGAATACCCGACCGAGGCCGTTCGCGAGGCCGTGATCAACGCCATAGTTCACGCGGATTACAGCATCGGTGGGGCCGGGACGAAGGTTGCCATCTTCGACGACCGCATCGAGATCACCAACCCCGGGCTCCTTCCCTTCGGGCTGACACTGGAGGCAGCGCTGGCGGGAGTCTCGCGTCTCCGCAATCGTGTGATCGGGCGGGTGTTCCGGGAGCTAGGGCTCATCGAGCAGTGGGGTTCAGGCCTGGGCCGCATCACTTCAACCTGCAGGAACGCAGGTCTTGCACCGCCGCGCTTCGAGGAACTGGGGGCCAACTTCCGCGTTACCTTGTTCGGCGAGCGGGCGATGGCCCCGGCCCGGCCGGAGTGGCAGACTGTGCTCCTGGCGCACCTTGCCAAGGAAGGGCGGGTCACGACGCAGGAGGCCGCGAAACTCTGGAAGACATCGGCGCGCACCGCCCGCAGCCGCTTGCTTGCCATGGCGAAAACCGGTTTGATCGTTGAAGTTGGGCGCGGACCGACGGACCCCTATCGCGTCTATATCCTGAAGGAAAACCGAAATGGTTGATGCGACCAGTGCCAATGTAAAGACTGCCGGACCTCGAGTAGCTGCCTGCCTGCCGTGCGGGCAGGGTAATGCTCTGAAACGAGCTCTGAAGGAAATGTCTTCAGAGTTACTTCAGAGCTCGTTTTGCAAGGGCGACCTTCCTGCCGAAGCCACGGCGCAGGCAGGGATGCTGTATCCGCAGATCCAGTACGTTGTGGCTGAAGACAACTGGGCTCGGCATGGAGAAGAGGTATCCAAATGAGAACGACGCCGTACCATTCTTCCGAACCGGGTGCGGGGTGGCTTCGGTGCGACCTCCACGTCCACACACCTTTCGATGGCGATAAGAAGTTCGGAGAAGACATCCGAGGTGCGATCGAGGCCCTCAAGAGGGCAAGGCCGCAGCGACTCGCAGAAATCGCGGATCGGTTCGTTACGTCCTGCCGCGAGGCCGCCGGTGGAGCGGGAATCGACCTTGTTGCGCTGACTGACCATAACAGTATCGATGGTTACCGCTACCTTAAGAATCAGTTTCAGGCATTGGCGCAGCAAGCTAAGGACCAAGGGCTTGCCATGCCGGCTATCCTGCCTGGCGTGGAGTTTTCCGTTGGCGGCGAACGTCCCATCCATTTTCTCGTCATCTTTGCTGCCGAAACAAATCCTGACGAGATCCATTGTGCGATATCCCATGTCTTTGGAACGAGCGTCCCATTCGACCCGAAGAAGGGAACGCCGCGTGCGACTGGGCAGTCTGTCGACGAGTTCCTCACGCGGCTGTACGACTACTGCCGCCCGCCGTCCGGCGACCGCAATCTGGAGTTTGTCGTACTGCCGGCCCACGCTGATGGCCGTCAGGGCGTTTCGCGCATGGTAATCGGCGGCGCTGCGGTCAGCGAGATTACAGTTGCGACGTCGCTATGGGACGAGATGAAGGGGCATCTGCGCCGGCGCGTGATCACGCGGCGCGACTGGCACGGCTTCCAGGCATCTCGGCCGTTCAGCGACCTTCCGCAGCCCTTCAAGGAGCTGCTGTGGCGCTGGACGGCCGCCCGGCGGTCGGAGGACTGGGACTTCCTCACGGAGAGTCAAAAGGCGCGTTACCGGGAGCAGAAGCACTGGGCGCTCGTCGAGTGTTCGGACCCGCACAGCTACGAAGCAATCGGGAGCCGCTTCACGTGGCTGAAGATGGAGGTTCCCGATGTGGAAGGCATCCGGCTCGCGCTTCTCGATCCGGAATCGCGCCTGCGTCGAATGTCGGACGGCCCTCCGGCTCGGGCCTACCCGCGGATCCAGTGTATCAGGATACAGGGCACGGATTTCTTCGAGGATGTCGAGATCCCGGTCAACCCTTGTCTGACGACGCTCATCGGCGGGCGCGGCACCGGCAAGTCCACCGTGATCGAGTACGTGCGGCATGCCCTCGACCGTGCGCGCGGCGAAGACCTCCCCGATGATGAGCCCAGCAACGTGCGCGAGGCAGTCCTTTCCATATTGTCGGAGAAGCGGGAGCGTGACTTCGGCCACACGAAGGGAACGCTCCTGCCCAATCACGAGATCGCGCTGGACATCGTGGTGGCCGAGCGGTCCTATCGCGTGCACCGCTCGGCTTCCGGCATCGAGATCGTTCCGGATCCGGACAAACCCGATGCAAAACCTGCGTCTCTCGATGTTCGCAGCCTTGTTTCTCCGAGGCTTTTGTCGCAAAGGCAGATCGCCCGCATCGCCAGGGATCCTGCCTCGCAGCGCGGCGAGCTGGACGCGCTGATCGATCCCGACCGGCTGCGCGATATCGAGAACCGGCGCCGGGCGCTCTCCGAAACACTGGCCGAGCTTCAGGCGACTCGGACCCGCATTACCGAGCAAGGTGCGAAACTGCCGACGGTCGAAACCGAACTCCAGAAGGTGCGCGACCAGATCGCCTTCGTGGAAAGCGCAGGGCGAAAGGAGGTTCTGGCCCGGTTCGATGCCTTCGAGCGCGAACGGCGCTGGTTGGAGGACACGCGCAAAGAAGCCGAGCGCCTTGCGGGCGAGCTGGACCAAGCGGCAGTGACGATGGAGGCTGCCCATTCCGGCGGCGCACTTCCAGACACCACGCCGGCGGCCGCTTGGCTGCGCACGGTTGCCGATCGCGTCAGTGCTGCCCGGCGGGCAGCGGCTGGCACCCTTCGAGATCAAGCCACGGCCCTGCGGGCTCTGCTGGACACCATCGCCACCGAGCAATCCGAGAGGTGGCAGGCAAGCTACGAAGAGGCACGTTCCGCGTACGACGCCTTGCGGCAGGAGATGACTTCCCGCGGAGTGGACTTCGCTCAGCACGAGAAGCTGCTTCAGCGACGAGCGTTGCTCGAACGCGAGCTGGCCTCGCTCCAGAAGACGGCGCAGGAACTGGAGGCAATCTCTCGGAAGCTGCGTGGCGCTCGCCTGCAGCTCGTCGAGGTCCACGAGCAACGACTAGCTGCGCGCCGCGAGCGCGCCCGGGCACTCGAGGACATCGACGCGGATGTGCGGCTGGAAATACTCGGGTTTCGGGACCGGGACGACTTCGAGTCGCGCCGCGAGCAGTGGTTCGGGGGTGCCGGACTCCAGCAGCGCGACTGGACGGCGCTGTGCGACTACGTATTCGCAGCGAGCGGACAGGTCCCAGACCGCATTCGAGAACTTGTCGAGGCCATGCGTGCCGACGTGGAGGCGACGGTGTCGCGCGGAACCACCATGGGGGCTGAGGAGTCGCGAGTCGCCGTGCTGGTGGGCGTGGAATGCTTGACCAAAAAGTTCTTCAACGCACTTGCGCGGCGGGACCGCCTGCGGCTCGACGAGATGGAGCGATTCATCCCGGAAGACCTCGTCGAGGCGAAAGTCCGCGCGGCCGACGGTTCGTTCAAGACGATCGAGACCGGGTCCGTCGGCGAGAAAAGCACCGCGATTCTGAGCCTTCTTCTTTCGGCTGGAGATCAGCCCATCATCATCGACCAGCCGGAGGACGACCTCGACAACCAGTACGTGTACAATGTCGTCGTGGACCTGTTGCGGCGTCGCAAGTTCTCGCGGCAGGTCATCATCGCGACGCACAACGCCAACATTCCCGTCAACGGAGACGCCGAGCTGATCGTGGCGCTCGGCGTCAGGGACCGGCTCGGGGTTGTGCTCGGCGCGGGCAGCATCGACCGCCCGGAGATCAAGGACCGCGTCAGCGTGATCATGGAAGGCAGCGCCGAAGCCTTCCGGTTGCGCCGTGAGAGATACGGGTACTGAGCCATGTTCGACACTTTGGACGAGATTCAGCGCCAGCTTTCCGCCGGGGAGGATGCCCGCGCCGAGTTCAAAGAGCTCGTACTCGGCGAGCGCGGCGTCCGGTCGCCGAACAGCGAGGACATGGCCGGTGAAATAGTCGCCTTCGCGAACGCCGAGGGAGGCGTGTTGTTCCTTGGCGTGGACGATAGCGGCTTGGTTCGTGGACTGCCGGAGGACCGTCTCGCGGACGTCGAGCGCTGGGTTGTGAACGTAGCGACGAACAATTGCGACCCACCGATCCGTCCGATCCTGCGCAAGGAGAGCGTCCCGCGACCCGACAGCTCCGAGGCCATCGTCATGTTAGTCGAGGTTCGCCGCGGGCTCTACGTGCACGGCACGAGCGGCGGACGCCACTACGTGCGCGTCGGTTCCAGCAAGCAGATTCTCACGGGCGCGCCCCTCGCCAGATTGTTCCAGGAGCGCGGCCGTGCCTTCGTCTTCGACGAACAGCCCGTGCCCACGGCGACCGACGAGGATCTCGACCGCGGGGCGTTACAGCGGTTTTTCCAGAACGGGCCCTCGGCAATCCCGTGGCTGGACCTGCTCCGCAACACCCGCGTGCTCGCCAAGGCAGACGATGGCCCGGACCGTCCGACAGTCGCCGGGCTTCTGGCATTCGGCAAGGCTCCGCGCGCCCAGCTGCCGTCAGCCTACGTTGAAGCGGCGGTCTA
>Ga0194125_10004598_pt1 | contig 21416 bp, 19 predicted proteins | sample TA2KigC250mmetaG_FD_148626 | JGI IMG/M metagenome (GOLD analysis project Ga0194125, IMG submission 148626) | Freshwater microbial communities from Lake Tanganyika, Tanzania - TA2015034 Kigoma Deep Cast 250m | ecosystem: Environmental > Aquatic > Freshwater > Lake | place: Tanzania: Lake...
TTGATACTTTTTTTTAAAATATTTTTGGGCAGCTCTACTCGATAAAAATGAATAGTTAAAATTATGTAGTTTTGGTTTAAATAAGTAATCATGACAAAGTTTCAAAAAATAGATTTGCCCCGAAGGGTCAGAAAAATGCTAATTTCAGCAGGTGTTTTGGGGTTTATAATGGTTGCAACGGGAAGCCTAATTGGAGTTGGTCGCGGTAGTATTGAAATAGATAAGATTATCCACTGTACTGCTTATACTTTTATTTCTATTGTTTTAGTTTTAGGGCTACCCTTTCGGCTTTCAGTTTTTGGATTAATTGCAGTTGCTCTTGCTAGCTACGGGGTAGAATATCTACAACCCTTGAATGGAAGAACTGGTGATTTTTACGATGCATTGGCAAATACTTCCGGGGTTTTTCTTGGCGCCGGATTAGGGCTCTTAGGTAGGTGGTTGTCAAGTACCTTGTGGTCAGAATTTCAAGAACTTCGAATGCAACGGAATCTTCGAAAATGGGAGGTAGGAGAAGTAGTTTTTAAAGCGGGGGAAACATTGAAACATTTTTGGGTGATCAAATCAGGTAGGATTGAGGTCACTAATCCGAGCGGCATTGTTGAATTAGGGCCCGGGGATATATTAGGTTTAAGGTCTGAATTATTAAATTTACCTTCAACAGAAACTGCCATCACCTTAAGCGAACTTGTGGCGTGGGAGTTAGATGCAGAAAAAATGATTGAAGAAAGCGGGGGCGCCAAGCAACCACTTGCGATTATTCTCAATGCTTTAATGAAGCAAGAGCAGGAAGAAAACCAGTTGTCGTGATAGAAAAACTATATTTTGTTGCATCGCAAATTACAAAATCCCCCACCCTTTTTAACGCTATGAGGAAAAGCTCAGAAATGAGTATTAACCTTTCTCACTTATTCTTCTCCAAAATATAGGTCAGAATTTTCTCCATTAGATGCACACGGTCTTTTCCCGAAACATTGTGCTTGTGCATCGGATAGGGGAAGAAATCCATTTGTTTTCCTGCTTCAACAAACTTTTTCACCAAGGCGTAATTGTGTTGCATTACAACGACGTCATCAATGGTTCCATGTATCAATAAAAGATTCCCTTCCAATTTATCCGCATAATTCAACAACGATGCTTTTTCGTAACCTTCTTTGTTTTGCTCGGGTCTGTCCATGTAGCGCTCGCCGTACATGATTTCGTAGTATTTCCAATCTGTTACGGGTCCGCCGGCTACTCCAGTGGTGAAAACTCCTGGTTGACGCAACATCAACGAAGTGGTAATGAAACCACCAAAAGACCACCCATGAACTGCCATTCTTTTTCCATCCACATAAGGCAACGACTTGAGGAAATCAACTCCTAATAACTGATCTTCCATTTCAACATCGCCCAATCGACGGTGAATTTGAGATTCAAAAGCAAAACCTCTTTCTCCAGATCCATGATTGTCTAAAGTAAATACAATGTATCCCTGATTGGCCATCCAATGCATCCATAAATTGGCTCCATACAACCATGAGTTTGTAACCATTTGCGCATGAGGACCTCCATAGACATAAACCATCACAGGATATTTTTTAGAAGGCTCAAAATTTGGTGGTTTAATCATGCGGTAATACAAATCAGCGCCGTCTTTGGCTTTAATTGTTCCAATTTCTGTTTGACCAATCACGTAATCATCCAATTTTTCTTTTGAGGTAATTAAAGGCTTTGCCATCTTTCCGTTGGTTGTCCATAACATCGCTTTGTGAGGCATTGTTCCACTTGAAAAAGCATCGTAGTAATACGCTCCATCTGCAGACAATGAAAACGTATGTGTTCCTTCATCGCGTGTTACCAACGATGAATTTCCATCCAAATCAACGGAATATACAAGTGTATTCATAGGATTTGGTCCGGTGGAAGAGTAATAGATTTTCTTTCCATCTTCGCTGGTGGTCAAAATGTCTTTTACTACAAATTCGTGATTTGTCAATTGTTTGATGAGTTTTCCTTCAAAATCATAATAATATAAATTATCGAAACCGCTTTTTTCAGAAATCCAAATGAAATTAGTGGATGTCTTACTCGGAAAATAAGCCGCATGCTCTGGTTCAACCCACTTGTCGTTTGTTTCTTCGAATAGGGTTTTTACAAATTTCCCATTCTTGGCTTCGTAAACATTCAACCACATGTGATTTTGATCGCGATTTACTTCAGCAACAACAATGAATTTTTCGTCCGGCGTGAACGTTAGGTTGGTGAAATAATCGTCTTTCGCTCCGCGTGGGCTAATGTAAACCGTTTTATTTTTTTTGACGTTACAAATTCCAACGCGTGGTTCTTCTGATTTTTGACCCGTCATCGGATATTTGATTGAGTTTAGCTCACCTGGAGTTGGATTAATGTCTAACAATGGATAGTTGTGAACATTGGTTTCGTTTTTCTGATAAAATGCTAAATAGGTTCCTTTTTCTGACCAAAAGATTCCGTTTGAGATACCAAACTCGTTACGCGCAATTGATTGACCTGAAACGATATTTTTGTCCGTATTTTTGGTAATTGAAATTCGCTTTCCATCTGCTTTCAACAAATACAAATTGTTGGCAATGGTATAAGCCATTTGGTTGCTAGCTGCATGGAACGATTGATTTTCAGCTCCTTCCTCGACTTTTAGAATTTTCTTTCCTGTTTTGGCATTTACGTCAAACGAATAGACTTTTGATCCATCATTCAATCTGATTTCGTGATCGTTTATCCATTCCATTCCAAAGAAATTCGCGAAATCGGTGGTGAGTACCGCATTTATATCTGCAATTTTTGTTAGTTCCATTTCCTTTTGAGAAGCAACATCTGATTTGTAAAGGATTGTCCAATCTTTACTGCAATACGAATAGGCGGAACCTCCCGGAATCCATTGAAAATTGGTAATGCGATCCGGCGCAAACTTTCGACCTTGTTGCAGAACGGCTTCGTTTAATGACATTTCTTTTTTCTGCCCAAAAGCAGCAGTTGTTGAAAGCAGAATGAAGAATAGGATTTTTTTCATTTTATCGTTTAATTAATTCGTTAAAATAAGATTCAACCGGTCGTCCTGCTTCGTAACAATTCAAAACAATTTTGTCTAGATTATCTTGCAGGATGGTTTCCGGTTCAAATTGGGTGTAAAAATACCATTGTTTATTGAAAATGAGGGGCTCTTTACTTGCTGCATCACGCAAATGAGCTGGAAGCACTTTGTTTTTTTCACCGAGTATTTCACCAAATGTTTTTACAAAACTTGGGTTTTTAATGGCTTTCCGAAATTTTGAGATATCCTGTGCAATCCCTTCACGAACTGCTTCCAAATCTTCTTTGTCGATTTCATAAACCCCTCCATATACCCGCATGTGTTCGGGCCCAAATTCAAAATAGACTCCATTTATTGACTTACTTTTCTTTCCTCCAGGTGTAATAATGGCTGAGCACATCATTTTGTAGGGGGCTTTATCTTTTGAAAAACGAATGTCACGATTGATTCTAAAAATGCAATCTTTTGCTTCCAGCTCTTTGAATGCAGCGTCGTTTTTAGCTAATTGATTAATGATATGTTGCACAAAATCTGCGAAGTTTTTTTTTACATTCTGTTCGTATCGCTTGCGGTTCAAATCAAACCAATCCTTGTTATTGTTTGCTGCGAGTTCGATAAAAAACTGCAAATAATCAGAAGTAAAAAATGCCATAGTGAATTTTCAGCGAAGATAGTAATGTTTCCTGTTTTAGATTGAATTTAGGTTATATTCTTAAGTCAAAACGTTATATTTGAAAAGTAAATAATTTTATTAATTCTATGTCAACCGAAAGTCATATTAAATGTCCGAACTGTGGAACAGATATCGATGTGAATGATATTTTATCGCATCAATTGGAAGAGGAAATTCGTCAAAAATACCAAATTCAACTTGCAGAAGAAAAGCAAAAATACCAGAAAGAAATGGATGTTTTGAATTCAGCAAAAGAAGAATTTGAGCAACGCAAAAAGAAAGAAAACGAATTGTTTCAGGAACGTTTAGAAAAGCAACTAAAAGAGGAACGAATTGCGATTGAATCTAAATTAAAAACGAAATTATCTGAGGAACAAGCGGAGCAATTCAAGTTATTGCAAGACGAATTGAATCAAAAGTCTGAACAGGTAAAAGAATTAAATCGTACAAAGGCCGAAATTGAACGACTAAAACGCGAAAAAGAGGAGGCAAAAGAATTGGCTGAGGCTGAAGCTCAGAAAAAGTTGAATGAGCAATTATCATCGGAAAAAGAAAAAATCAGAAAGTCTGAAGAGGAGAAGAACGAATTAAAAATGCGTGACCTCCAAAAGCAGTTGGATGATCAAAAACGCTTGACCGAGGAAATGAAACGCAAGCAGGAGCAAGGCTCCATGCAATTGCAAGGCGAAGTGCAAGAATTGGCTATTGAAGAATGGTTGCAAGCGCAATTCCCTCTGGATTCAATCGAAGAAATAAAAAAAGGAGCGCGCGGGGGTGATTGTATTCAAACAGTCAATACATTCAACCAGCAGAATTGCGGAAAAATCTATTACGAGAGTAAAAGAACCAAAGATTTTCAACCTTCATGGATAGAGAAATTTAAAGCCGACATGCGCGAAAAAGGAGCCGATATAGGAGTTTTAGTTACAGAAGCCATGCCTTCGGATATGGAGAGAATGGGTTTGCGTGATGGAGTTTGGGTTTGCTCGTATGAGGAATTTAAAGGGTTGTGTGGAGTTTTGAGAGAATCAATTGTTCAAGTAAGTACAGCTTTAGGATCTCAAGTCAATAAAGGCGACAAGATGCAATTGTTATATGATTACCTTACCAGTAATAGTTTCCGAATGCAAGTGGAAGCAATTGTAGAAGGATTTTCTTCCATGAAATCAGCTTTAGAAAGTGAAAAGCGAGCTATGCAACGCATTTGGAAGGAACGCGAAAAACAAATTGAAAAGGTAATCAATAACACAATTGACATGCACGCCTCTATTCGAGGAATTGCAGGAAATGCGATTCAAGCGGTAAAAGCCCTCGAATTGCCAGGCGAAGATATTGAGGACACAGAGGACTAACAATGCACTGTGAGTTAATTTGTTCGTTTATTTCATAAGAGACTTGTTCATATTCTGTTAACATTACAACAAAAAAGGGTATATTTACAATTCTTTATTTCAAAATTAATTTACAGTAATACAAGACATGTCAAGTCAAATCATTTCCAAAATGAAACAGACCATTGGATTAATAATAGGTATCATTTTTATAGGTGTTGGCAAATTATTAAGTCAAGTTGATCACTACGAAACGATTGTATATGACACTTCGATTTGGCGTTACACAGTTCCAACGGCCTCAACACCGATGAATTGGATTCAACCTAGCTTTAATGCTTCAAGTTGGAATTCTGGAAATGGTGGTTTTGGGTTTGCTGATGGTGATGATAATACTATCATACCGACATCTTCAATTTCCGTTTTTGTAAGAAAGGAGTTTTCTATCATGGATCTTTCTGATATTAAAAAAGTAATCCTAAATATGGATTATGATGACGCATTTGTTGCTTATGTGAATGGGATAGAGATAGCTAGAAATGGGATAACATCGACCGGCCAGCCAGCCTACAATCAACCAGGTGAAATCTCACATGAGGCAAATTTATACCAAAACCAATATCCTGACCAGTTCTTTTTCGATATTTTGGATTTTCCAGTTGCGCTTGTACAAGGCACCAATGTTTTATGTGTTGAAGTTCATAACCAAACAGCAACATCTTCGGATTTAACATGCCGGCCATTTCTTTCTGTTGGAGTGAGTACATCCGACTCGACATACTTCCCAACCCCAACTTGGTTTGTTGCACCTGTAACATTTTCAAACTCAACTTTGCCAATTGTCGTATTAAATACAAACAATGTTGAAATCCCAGATGAGCCAAAAATTCATGCCACTATGGGGATAATTTACAATGGTGAAGGAAATGTAAATTCAATTTCGGATCCCTTTAATGAGTTTTATGGTGAAATTGGAATCGAAACAAGGGGCTCTTCATCTAGCGGGTTCCCAATGAAATCCTATGGATTAGAAACCAGAGCGCCGGATTCAACCAATTACAATGTTTCCATTTTTGATTTTCCAAGTGATAATGACTGGATTTTACATGCGCCTTACACTGACAAAAGTTTGATTCGAAACGTATTAACCTACCACATTGGAAATCAAATGGGAAATTATTCTCCAAGAACAAAATTGTGTGAAGTAGTACTTAATGATGAATACATTGGTGTGTATGTTTTCATGGAACGAATTAAAGTTAATCCAGGAAGAGTGAATATTAATCCTGTTTTACCACAAGACACCTTGGAAAATGAATTGACAGGCGGTTATATTGTTAAAATAGATAAAACAACTGCGGGTGGTATCATCGCATGGGCCTCACCATATACGGCGGGTTCGCCGAGCACGAATGCAATATATTATCAACTTCACGATCCCGAAATTACTGAATTACATCCCATCCAACGCAACTACATTCAAGATTATATTACTTCATGGGAGAGCACTCTGGCGGGAGCTAATTATACAGATCCCGTGAACGGATTCAGAAAATTCATTGATGTTCAATCATTTATAGATTTCATGTTGGTAAATGAATTGTCAAAAAATGTTGATGGGTATCGAATTTCTACGTTTTTATATAAACAAAGGTTTAGCGAAGGCGGAAAACTAGTTGCAGGACCACTGTGGGATTTTAATCTAGGGTGGGGTAATGCCAATTATTGTTACGGAGGTGATACAACTGGCTGGGAAATTAATTTTAATAATTATTGTGCAGGAGGCCTTGATAATCCTTTTTGGTGGAAAAGAATGTTACAGGATACGCTTTTTGCGAATGACGTAAATTGTCGCTGGTTTGATTTGCGAAATGGCGTTTTAAGTGAGGACTATCTGATTACTTTTATTGATAGTTTAGCGGATATTCTGGAAGTACCGGCCTCGCGAAACTACATAAAATGGCCAATTCTTGGCACCTACGTATGGCCAAATAATTTTATTGGGCAAACATACCAAGAAGAAATTGATTACATGAAAGAATGGATTTTAGGCAGACTAACTTGGATGGATAACAACATGTTTGGTTCTTGCCCAAATCTTGGGGTTAATTTTACAGGAAAACAAGAGACAGTATTTTATCCTAACCCGAGTAACTCAGTTGTTAAACTCAAAGGCTTAACTCAGTCGGATGTCCTGCGTATAACTGATATTTTCGGGAGATTAATCGTGGAGCAGCCCGTAAATAATTCCGTTCAAATTGATGTATCACGATATGAAAGCGGGCTATACATTTTTGAATTGAAGCAGCATAAAATAAAATCAAAAATTCAAATTAACTAAGTATGAAACAATCATTTTTACTTTTATTATTAATCGTAGTTTTCGCCTCTTGTAAGAAAATTGAAGGTCCTGGCGGAACATCAGCAATTCGAGGTCAATTGACAGGACAGGATTATTCATTTGGTGATAAAGAAATTACAACAATTTCTTTTACCTCGGGTGCTACCATCGAACATGGTGATTATTGGCTTTTAAATTCTACAGACAACTCAAAATTGTATTATATCTATTACACCAATCCAAATTGGATTTCGTCTGCCGATCCTCAATTACAAGGTCGGACGGGAATAGCCGTATCATTCAATTACAGTGACAATAATCTTGAAATCGCGCAACAAACCTTAGCATCAATACAACAGTTGAGCGGTTTACCTTTTAGTTTGTCCTTGTCACAAGATATTCTAACAATTTCAGAAAGTACGAATGGAGAAGTTGTAGATGCAAATGATTACTCAACGCCATTCACCGTAGATGTATCGAATCAAGGAACTCCGAATACGCTCGGGCAATCTTTTGGTCGCGGAGATGAGCGAATTTATATTATTTATGGTCAGAATGCACATTCTTCAAATTCAGTGAGAACTGACGAAAATGGGATGTTTTCGTTTGAAGGACTTCAAAAAGGAAACTATACTATTTACGCTTTATCCGAGGATACATTGCAAAATGGAAAATTCAATAAGATATCTAAAACAGTACAAATAACCGATAAAAAACAACTTGTAGATGCGGGTGATTTTCATGTTTACTATTAATCGCTTTGTACCTTTTTTTGTCGTTGTTTTACTTACTTCGAGTTATGCGAATGCCCAATTCTCTTGTTGGTTGGGTGCAGGGGTAAATAAATCACTTGGAAAACACCTTGCTTTGGAAGGTGCTTATGAGTATAGATTAAAAAATACAAATGAGTTCGATAAATCGAATATTGATTTCAAATTCACTCAAAATTGGATCAAGGGGCTAGAAACTTTTGTAAGGTATCGTAATTCAATAGAAAATAACAAATTCAGCGGCTTGAATGCACAAATTTATGCATACAGCAATCGAGTTAGCCTTGGGTTAGATGTATCAATTTTAAGAATACTGGATATTTCCAAGCGTGTAAAGTTTAACTGGACCATTAGTCAGCAATTTGACAATAATCAATTTACAAGAAATAGTAGCATATTGAGAAACAAAGTGACATTTAAGCACGATATAAAGGATTTTTTTCTTTCCCCTTTTATTTCAATGGAACACTTTTATGGGTGGAATAGGGATATTATTTACACAGAAGATGATGTCATTATTTCATCAGGGACGAACGCAATAAGGTACTTTTTAGGCACTGATATCGAAATAAATAAGATACAGAAAATTAGTGCCTCATTTGGATTTAGAGAATCATTTTTAAAAAATAAGTCAACCTATATTTTTCGAATAAACTACAAGATAAGTTTGTAAAAACAGAGCGTATTCACAATTAAAGTTTAATTAAGTTTGTTGTAGAAAGAGGTGTGGTAAGTACTTCGTTTAAAATTCAGTATGATTAAATTCCTTAAATTTGTAAAAAAAGTATGAAGAATATTGCGGTTATTGGTGCTGGAACAATGGGAAATGGGATTGCTCATGTATTCGCACAATTTAATTATCATGTCAATTTGATAGATGTATCTGACGCCGCTTTGGGAAAGGCAATTGCAACGATTGGAAAAAATTTAGATCGACAAGTTGCCAAAGGTGCTTTGACTGAGGTTGAAAAATCAGCAACATTGAATAATTTAAAAACGTTTACCTCAATGAAGGAAGGAGTTGCAGGTGTTCAACTCGTTGTTGAAGCAGCAACAGAAAACATTGATTTAAAACTAAAGATTTTCAAAGAGTTAGATGAGGTAACTGATTCATCTGTTATTTTGGCAACCAATACATCGTCTATTTCAATTACAAAAATCGCTTCTGTTACGAATCGTGCAGATAAAGTAATTGGAATGCATTTCATGAATCCGGTTCCTGTAATGAAACTAGTTGAAATCATTCGTGGCTATTCCACTTCAGACGAGGTAACCAACCTAATCATGGACACTTCCAAAAAATTAGCGAAAGTTCCTGTTGAGGTGAATGATTACCCGGGGTTCGTGGCAAACAGAATTCTTATGCCGATGATTAATGAGGCGATTTATACCTTGTACGAAGGTGTTGCAGGCGTTGAAGAAATTGATACGGTTATGAAATTGGGAATGGCACATCCCATGGGACCGCTACAACTCGCTGATTTTATTGGTTTGGACGTTTGTCTGGCGATTTTACAAGTTCTACACGACGGTTTCGGAAATCCCAAATATGCACCTTGTCCACTATTAGTAAATATGGTTACCGCAGGCAAAAAAGGCGTGAAATCAGGCGAAGGGTTCTATTCTTGGACGCACGGAACAAAGGAGTTAATTATTTCTGATAAGTTTACGACATAAATACTTCTTTTCCCTCGAATTTTGAGGAAAATGAAAAAGATTAACGTTTTCATTTTTAACTTAACGTAACGGCTGTTTTTTTGCGTAGATTTGCGTATTAAATAATTTCGTCAATGTCCATTTCTAGAATTGAAAATCATTTTTTAGAGGCTGAAAAAATTTTGAAGGAATTTATCCTTTCAGGGGAGATTAAAAATATTGAAACTGCTGGTAAACTTATGGTAAGTTCCCTTAAAAAGGGGAGTAAAATTATAAGCTGTGGGAATGGAGGGTCTATGAGCGATGCAATTCATTTTGCGGAGGAACTTTCAGGGAAATACAGAGAGAATCGAAAAGCTATCCCTGCAATGGCGATATCAGATCCCGGTTATTTATCTTGCGTTTCAAATGACTTTGGGTATGCGCAAGTATTTTCCCGCTTTATCGAGGGTATTGGAAATACGAATGATATCTTACTTGCAATATCAACCTCTGGAAATTCTGAAAACATTTTAAAAGCAATTGACACAGCAAGAGAAAAAGGAATGAAAGTCGTAGGTTTAACGGGGAAAAACGGTGGTAAAATGGGAAAGCTTTGTGATGTAGAAATTCGAGCCCCTTACAGCCAATATGCTGATAGGGCGCAAGAAATTCACATCAAGATTATTCATTCCATGATAGACTATATTGAGACTAACTTTTAACTAAACCAGTTATGGCAAAGCAAAAGAAAAAACAAGCAAATTCTTTAGATCAAAATAGAGAGGCAATATTAAATCTTTTAACTTCAAAATCCGCGCTCAAACAAGATGTAGCAGGGGATTCAGAAAAAGTTTTTGAATCGTTTAAACAGATTATAATTTCTGAACTAGAGGAATTAAAAAAGAAAGTTAATGATGAACGAATTCGACTCAGTTACGAGGATAGGGGGAAATATGAAATAATCGTATTCGTTGGAAGTGATATGTTAGTTTTTCATCTGCACACGAATGTTTTTAGGCTTCCTGATTCAAGTCCCTTATGGGGGACAAAATATTTTGCTTCAAACGAGAATAACGGGTATTTCGCAGTTATACATATTTATAATTTTCTTGCAGAGTCATACCTGAGAAATCGTTTCGATGATATCGGCAATCTAATCGCCCGTGTAATGATGAATTATGATAACCATTTTATGGTTGAGGGACGTGGACATTTAGGAGCAATTTTCAGAGATCCCGAACATGCAATTTTGAATGAAAATTATATTCGTCTTGTAGTACAATTATCTTTCGCTTTTGCATTACAGTTTGATTTATATCTTCCACCATACGAATACTTGGAGGAGATTACAGTTGCCCAAGTATTAGAAATCAGCGATAGCTTGAAGATAAGCACTTCAAAACGAATGGGCTTCAAACCCTAGCGATAAGATTAGAATTATCCGCTATTTGAATCTAAAAAAATGGGATTCATTATTTGTATCAATTGAAAAAACCTGTATATTTGCAATCCCAAAAAATAAAGGATATTTTGGCCCATTCGTCTAGTGGTTAGGACGCCAGGTTTTCATCCTGGAAACAGGAGTTCGATTCTCCTATGGGCTACCAAAGTGATTTGGCCCATTCGTCTAGTGGTTAGGACGCCAGGTTTTCATCCTGGAAACAGGAGTTCGATTCTCCTATGGGCTACTGTTTAAATAAGTAAAGTAATAAATTTTAAAAATGGCAAACCATAAATCAGCACTTAAAAGAATTCGTTCAAATGAATCGAAAAGGATTTTAAATAAGTACCAGCACAAAACCGCGCGTAATGCGGTTAAGAAGTTAAGAAGCATAAAAAATAAAAAAGAAGCTTCGAAATTACTACCAATTGTGGTTGGTATGTTGGATAAGCTAGCTAAGAAAAATATTATTCACAAAAATAAGGCAGGCAATTTGAAATCTGGCCTTCAATTGCAGGTTAACGGCCTTTAATGACATAATTTTTGTGTGAACACAGGGGCAAATCGGCCCCTTTTTTTGTTATGTTTGTTTTTCAAAATTAGTTTTTGAAGATGTCAAAAAAAATATATTTACTTTTTTGTTTTTTTTTGGGGTTATTCGACAATTTAAATTCTCAACAGTTAATACCTCGTGTTGATTTAGACTCACTTAAGTCAACCCATTCCATATCAGGAAAACTATCCACGATTGATTTATCATCTGGCTATGCGCTTACTTCACTCGGGTTTGCTTCAAATCAACCCTTTCTTTACGATCCACTTCAGCTATTATATTCTGGACTTCCATTTAATGCATTAGAATCTACTAATATACTTCGCTATACCTCCCTTCCTCACCTAGGTTTTGTCTATACTTTTGGTTCATCCGCTTTTCAATTCGCAAAATTTCAGTATTCTCAGGCTTTCGCTAAAAACTGGATTGTTAATCTTGATTATATTAATCAACAAACTACTGGGGTTTTAAGAAATTCTAGTGTTAAAAATCAACTTGTGACTATAAAAGCATTTAAGAAAAGTAAAAATCTAGAATCGATTTTAACAGCGGATTTTTCTCTTCGTTCTTATGGATGGAATGGCGGCATTATTAACGATAGCTTACCATTAAGTTATGCCCCTGAATTAATTCCAGTAAATAAAAGTAACGCTCTTTCAACTCGAAGGGAAGTTCTTTTAAACTGGTCGAACTATATCGATATTCATAAAGATTCGAATGAAAGATCAGGTATATATTGTAGGTCCAACTTTCATTCAAGAAACAGAAGGTTTTTGGAGTCGGGCGATCTAATTTCTCAGTACAGCCAAATTTATGTAGATAGTTTTGAAACCAATGATCACCTTCAAATTAGTAGTATTGCGAATGGAATTGGCTTTTTTACAACGAAAAGTAAATGGAGTCTTACTTTTGGAGTACTTCAAAATTTTTGGAATTATAGGAATGGATTATTTTATCGAGATACTCTCGAATTGGACATTGATGAGTCATTCATCTACAAAGCACGAAATTTTTCGCTAAATCAAAAGTTTGATTTCAATATAATTGGACGTGGACGAAGCTGGAAAAATGAATTTGCAATTTTAAAGAGGTGGGGGAAAACAATTTTTAAAATGGATTGGAAAATAGAAAACTCATTCCCTGAACTTTTTCAGAGGCATTATTTTTCAAATAATATCAAGTACCAACTTTCTATTTATGAACGGCAGCTTAAAAATAAAGTGGAGATAGCATACACCTTACCGTTAAAAAATAACTTGTTAACGTTGAAAGCTGCTCATATCTACTTAAAAAACCCCTATTTTTTTATTGGAAATACATGGTCAAATTCACAAATAACGAACGTTAATTCTTTCAATGCCTCTATCAGCTATGATTTAAAATACAAGCTATTCACATTTTCTCCTTCCTATTCGTTCTACTCTTTACCAACAGTTTGGAGAATCTATCCATCGCACCTGTTTAGGATGCGCATGATTGTTGAAAGAGGCGTTCTTAAGAAGCGAAAACTTAGCGGCTATTTAGGCGTAGAGCCACATTTTATTGGTGGGTTTATTCCATTTGAAATTTATCCATCAATGGATTTATTTAGGAATGCTGATGCTATATTGATACAGAGAGCATTTCTTGATCTTTCTGTATTCGCGGGAATTGAGCTTAAAGCATTTAAGTTTTTTGCAAGAGCAGAAAATTTAGGTTATTTTTGGAATAATCGAATGCTGCAATTGGCCAAAGGATATCCCATACCCCCGATGCAAATTCAATTGGGTATTTCTTGGGATTTTTGGAATTAATAAAATTATGCGAAATATAATTTTGATACTTTTCTTGGTTAGTTACTCCTCTGCATGTTTTGCAGCTAAACTTTCACTTGAAGGAGTTTATCAGGGAAAAAATATTTTTATTCAAAATCCAAATGATGCGAGTGGTTTTGGTTTCTGCATTTCGAAAATATATATTAATGGCGATTTAATTCCTATTTCATTGAATTCATCGACCTTAACCATCAATCTCAAAGCAATGAAAATGGCCATTGGGGAACCTGTTTTTTTAGTTGTTCATCATAGCGATGATTGTATACCAAAAATTGTAAATCCTGAAGTTTTATTGCCAAAAAGCACTTTTCAACTAAACTCAATTGCCGTATCTAATTCAACAGATCTTAATTGGTCAACAACCAGTGAATCAGGGAAGTTAAATTTTATTATTGAACAATATAAATGGGATAAGTGGGTTGAGGTTGGTGAAGTTAGGGGTGAAGGAACAGCCACTTTGAATAGTTATACATTTAAATTATTTCCTCATTCAGGAAAGAATGAGGTTAGGGTGTCTCAGGTTGATAATACGTTAAAGAAACGTTCATCGAAATCAATTACTTTTGTTTCAAAAGTAGCGTCAGTCTCAAAATCACCAACTAAGGTTAAAGATTTTATTACTTTTAAATCAAATAATTTAGAGGTAGAAACCTATTTTCAGGTCTTTGATGCGTATGGAAATATTTTGAAAAGCGGGAAGGCTTCTAAAGTTGATTGTCGAAAATTACTAAATGGATTATATTATCTAAACTTTGACAATAAGACTGAAAAATTCATAAAAAATTAATATGTTTCGAAAAATTGAACATCTGGGGATTGCTGTAGAAAATATAGAAGAGTCTCTTAAAATTTACGAGAATTTATTAGGTGCTGAGTGTTATAAAATTGAAATAGTTGAAAGTGAATTTGTTAAAACAGCATTTATTCAAATTGGAGAAAGTAAAATAGAATTATTAGAACCAACAGATGGGGAGAGTCAAATTTCAAAGTTTCTAAAAAAGAAAGGTCAAGGATTTCATCATGTCGCTTTTGATGTTGAAAATATTGATGACGAAATAAAGCGATTAATTGCAAAAGGGTTTGTTTTAATAAATCAAACATCAAAAGATGGCGCCGATAACAAACGAATTGCTTTCCTTCATCCCAAATCAACCAATGGGCTGCTTGTTGAACTTTGTCAGGAAAAATAATTTTTCCGCAGTTAAATTTTGCATTTTATGCAATGCAGCATAAGGGGGAAATTTTTCAGAAAGCGTTTAGAGAGGGGTTCCATTGACGAAACTAACCCAAAAAATCGCGTAAAAAGGCGATGTTGGACTTTTCATTCCTTTGAAAACCCAAATGTATCAATCTGGAGCAAATAAGGTCAATTACCAATGATACTCAATCTGTTTATTTTTCGAACAACATGTATTTCTTCCCTTCTGAAAAATAGATGAAATTTTGGAATCAGAATTCCACAAATATTTACCGGGTAAAATGTGAGACATAAGGAAGATTTGTTTCCTTTTTTTATTCCTTATAAAATTGGCTAAAAACAAGCTTTAGCCTATCTTTGCATTTCTTTCAATATTTAGATATGATAAACATAACATTGCCCGATGGGTCAGTTAGACAATTTGAAAATCCGATTTCCTCAATGGATGTCGCAAAAAGCATATCTGAAGGGCTGGCTCGAAATGTCCTTGCTGCAAAGGTAAATGAAGTAGTAATAGATGCAAGCCAACTAATTACTTCCGATTCGAATTTGCAATTATTGACGTGGAACGATCAAGAGGGTAAGTCAACTATGTGGCATTCTTCGGCTCATCTTATGGCAGAAGCATTGGAATTTTATTATCCTGGTATTAAACTAGCAATTGGACCTCCTGTGACAAATGGGTTTTATTATGATATTGATTTTGAAAGTCATTCAATTAGCGAAAAAGATTTAGAAAAGATTGAACAAAAAATGAAGGAATTGGCCAAACAAAAACTTCAATTTATTAGGCAAGAAATTTCAAAGAAAGATGCCATTGCTTATTTTGAAAACAAAGGGGATTCCTACAAATTAGAATTGCTATCAGAGCTGGAAGATGGGGCAATTACATTTTACAAACAAGGAAATTTTACTGATTTATGCCGCGGCCCCCACATACCCGATACGGGTTTTATTAAAGCTGTTAAACTCACATCAATTGCAGGGGCCTATTGGCGCGGGGATGAAAAAAATAAACAATTAACCAGAATTTATGGAATTACTTTTCCAAAACAAACTGAATTAGAAGAATATTTAGTTAAAGTTGAGGAGGCAAAACGAAGAGATCATAGAAAATTGGGGAAAGAGCTTGAGTTGTTTACTTTTTCTCAAAAAGTAGGACAAGGTCTACCTATGTGGCTTCCAAAAGGAGCCGCTCTACGCGAAAGATTAGAAAATTTTTTAAAAACTGCGCAAAAAAAAGCCGGATATGAGCAAGTTATTACTCCACACATAGGCAACAAGGAATTATATGTTTGTTCTGGGCATTATGAAAAGTACGGAGCAGACTCATTTCAACCAATAAGAACTCCTGATCCAAATGAGGAGTTCTACCTTAAGCCAATGAATTGTCCTCATCACTGTGAGATTTTTAAATCAAAACCAAAATCGTATAAAGATCTGCCTGCTCGATTTGCAGAATTTGGAACGGTTTATCGATATGAGCAATCGGGAGAGTTGCATGGGCTAACGCGTGTTCGGGGCTTTACGCAGGATGACGCTCATATTTTTTGCACCCAAGAGCAAGTAAAAGATGAGTTCAAGAATGTAATTGATATCGTTTTATATGTTCTTAAAACATTAGATTTCCACAATTTTAAAGCCCAAATTTCACTTCGTGATAAGGAAAATCGTTCGAAATATATTGGCTCTGAGGAGAATTGGCAAAAAGCGGAGCAAGCAATTATAGAGGCTGCGGCAGAAAAAAATCTTCCAACTGTTGTCGAATATGGTGAGGCAGCGTTTTATGGTCCTAAATTGGATTTTATGGTTCAAGATGCCTTGGGTCGTGAATGGCAATTGGGGACAATTCAAGTTGATTATAATTTACCCGAGCGCTTTGAATTGGAGTATGTTGGTGCGGATAATCAGAAACACAGACCGGTAATGATACATCGAGCCCCATTTGGATCTATGGAACGATTTGTTGCTGTTTTACTCGAACATTGTGCAGGTGAGTTCCCTCTATGGCTGTCATCTGAACAATTTGCAATTCTTCCTATATCTGAGAAATTCAACGAATACGCCCAAAAACTTTCTGATTTGCTAAAAATTTCCGATATTCGCGGTTTCGTTGACGACAGAAATGAAAAAATCGGGAAAAAAATCCGAGATGCGGAGATAGCAAAGGTTCCTTTTATGCTGATAATTGGTGAAAAAGAAATCGAGTTGAATCAAGTTTCTGTTCGACAAAGAGGTGAGGGAGATAAAGGTTCTATGTCGACTGAAGATTTTATAAAATTAATTCAGCGGTCAATAGAAAAAGAATTGGCGTAACGGTAAAAATGTAAATGAGAAATAACAACAGAAAACCATTTGTAAAAAGAGAAGAAGAGGCACTTCACAAAATAAATGATAAAATAATGGCCTCAGAAATACGGTTGGTTCAGGATGGACAAGAACCAAAAATTATTTCAATTAGACAGGCTTTAGCAATGGCTGAAGAACAAGAACTTGATTTAGTAGAAATTGCCGCTAATTCAGTTCCTCCGGTTTGTAGAATTATGGATTACAAGAAATTCTTGTACAACCAAAAAAGAAAACAAAAAGAACTTAAGGCAAAACAAAGTAAGGTTGTTGTAAAAGAAATTCGATTTGGACCAAACACAGATGATCATGATTTCAATTTTAAGGTTGCCCATGCTAAAAAATTTTTAGAAGAAGGAAGCAAAGTCAAAGCATATGTGTTTTTTAGAGGGAGAACAATTGTTTTTAAGGATAGAGGAGAGATTCTATTATTAAAATTTGTTCAAGAATTAGCAGATGCAGGTGTGGTGGAACAACTACCAAAATTAGAGGGAAAGAAAATGATTGTAATGATCAACCCCAAGAAGAAATAAGTAATAAAGAAGCTGATATAGAGTTAATCTAAAAATTGACGAAAAATGCCAAAAATGAAAACCAAATCCAGTGCGAAAAAACGCTTTACTATCACTGGTACTGGAAAAATCAAGCGGAAGCATGCGTTTAAAAGCCATATCTTGACAAAGAAGGCAACTAAACGCAAGAGAAACTTGACTCACGCCGGTTTAGTTCATGGAGCTGATATCTCCAATGTAAAATTGCAACTTTGCATGAAGTAAAGAGCAATTGGTTTAAATTGTTTAACCCGATAATGAGTAACTAAGATTCGCATAGGCGAGCACTCCTTGTCAAAAAACTTAAAAATTATGCCTAGATCAGTTAATCATGTAGCATCAAGAGCTAAAAGAAAAAACTTGATGAAGCTTGCCAAAGGATACTTTGGTAGGAGAAAAAATGTCTGGACCGTTGCAAAGAATGCAATTGAAAAAGGACTCGGCTACGCTTATGTTGGCCGAAAACAAAAGAAACGTAATTTCCGTTCGTTATGGATCACTCGCATCAATGCGGCGGCTCGTTTAAATGGAATGAGTTATTCCCAGTTTATGGGAGCTGTGAACAAAGCTGGAATTGAATTAAACCGCAAAGCGCTAGCAGATTTGGCCTTAAACCATCCTGAAGCCTTCAAAGCAGTTGTTGCAGCAGTAAAATAGACTTATTTAATCCTATATCGCCTTAAAAGCCGTCTCCCAAGGACGGCTTTTTTGTTTGGGGTAAGATTTAATTTTTCATCATAATTATTTACAATAAACAATTCCTGAGTTTAGTTTTTATTAGAAATATCAGTATTCATTTTTCAAAACAGTACATTTGTTCTTTATGAAAAATCATTTTTTTCTTGTGCCGTTTATTGTTACTTGTTTATCAATCAATTCTGTATTTTCGCAATACCAAATTCAAGCGGAAAAATTAATTGAACCAATTGTATTAGATGGGAAATTGAATGAATCAATTTGGAAAAAGGCAAAATTAGTGAGGGATTTTACTCAGATGAAGCCCCGACCCGGTAATCCTTCAGCAAAAAAAACCACTGTTCAAATTGCTTATGATGACCAAGCGATCTATTTTGGAGCTGTTTGTTACGACCATCCAGATTCTATTTCAAAAGTTTTGTCGCTCAGAGATGATTTTGCTCCAACATTAGATATTTTTTCCATCTTTTTAGATACCTATAATGATAACCAAAATGGATTTTATTTTGGAGTAACCAGTCGAGGCGTGCAAGTAGATGCTAAAATTGCGGCTAATGATTACAATGATCAATTAAACTTGGTTTGGAATTCAGTTATACACATTACTGATTCTGCTTGGGTTGTCGAAATACGAATTCCCTACTCAGCTTTTCGTTTTCCTAAAAAAGAAGTGCAAAATTGGGGTGTAAATTTTTCTCGCCAAATATCTAGATTACGTGAAGAAAGTACGTGGGCGCCAGTAAATCCTGATTTAGAGAATTTTCTTTTGGAGAGTGGCGATATTACAAATTTAAAGGGGATTAAACCACCAGTGAGACTAGCTCTTATGCCTTATTTATCAGCATACCTTGACCGAATCCCACAAGACGGAGAGGATCCACTTTGGACAAGATCCATGAATGGCGGAATGGACATTAAGTATGGGTTGAATGAAGCATTTACATTAGATGTGACCTTAGTTCCAGATTTTGGACAGGTTGTTTTTGATCAGAAGGTATTGAATTTATCTCCTTTTGAAGTTCAGTTCAATGAAAACAGACAGTTTTTTACGGAAGGTACAGAATTGTTTAACAAGGCTGGTCTTTTTTACAGCCGTCGAATTGGAATTCAAGCGCCCTATTCTATTTCCAATGCGCAGGTTGGTCAAAATGAATATTTAGTGGAAGAACCATTGCCTTCTCAGTTGTATAATGCAAGTAAAATCTCTGGTCGTATGAAAAATGGGTTGGGAATTGGGTTTTTTAATGCAATTACTGCTGAACAAGAAGGACTTGTTTTAGATACAATCACTGACTTAACAAGATCGGTGACAGTTTCACCATTAACTAATTACAATGTTTTTGTCCTTGATCAAAATTTAAAAAATAACAGTTCGATTACCTTCACAAATACGAATGTTTGGAGAGCGGGCGATTTTTACGATGCCAATGTTTCGGGTTTAAATTTTGTTCTCAATTCAAAAAACAATAATTATTATGTAAATGGAAGCGGGGCTATATCAAGTAAAAAATATTCTAATTCATTAAACCTTGGTCATCGATTGAATTTTAATATTGGGAAACAACGCGGCAAATGGGTATATGGAATAAGTGTTTTGCAAGAGTCAAATACGTACGATCCAAATGATTTGGGGTTCTTATATAATAATAATAATCAAACTCTTGAAATAGCTGGAGGATATCGTGTTTTTAAACCCAAATGGGATTATCTGAACCGATTTGTTGTAGGTGCTTCATTGAGTGTAGAAGGCCTATATATGCCTAAAAATTATACCGGGACTTACCTAGATGGAAAGATTACTCTTGTTTCAAAAAATTTCAATGCCGGAGGATTGCGTTATGACGGATCCCTGGCTGAAAGCTTTGATTATTTTGAACCACGGCAATGGGGAAGTTTTTTTATTAGGCCAACGTGGCATTATACTTCTTTGTGGGTCTCTAGTAATTATCAAAAGAAATTTGCAATTGATGCTGGAGTTGGATATGTACATGTTGGACGCCCAAATTGGTGGGAATGGGATTATCGATTTAATCCAAGATGGAGAATTTCAGATAATATTTCGGCAATTTACTCTTGGGACCAAGAATTTCAATGGAATAGTCAAGGATTTGCAGTTCAATTCGGGCAACCGATTCAATCAATATCAGGCATTTTATTTGGACAACGCAATAGAGTAAATACAATACAATCTATGTCATTAGATTATATTTTAACAAATCGAATGGGAGTTACGTTTCGTTTAAGACATTATCGATCTGCTATAAAGTATACTGCTTTTTATGAACTTACGGACAATGGAAGATTATCTGATTTAGTATCATTTGACGGTAAAGACAGTGATGGAAATTCAGCTTATGATATCAATTACAATGCATTTACAATAGACATGCAATTCCGATGGGTTTTTCTTCCTGGAAGTGAATTGAATGTGGTATGGAAGAATTCAATTTTTACGGCTGATAAAGCGATTCAAGAATTGTATTGGATGAATTTAAAAAATACGCTTGATAACGGACCTGTGAACAGCTTTTCATTAAAATTAATTTATTGGCTTGACTACGCCGCCATTGCCAAAAAACGGAAATAAAAAGAAATTTCGAGGGGATTAATTTTTTATCAATCTATAATACAGGTTTGAGTCTCCGCTAATCACCAATATATATACCCCTGATGGAATTTGATCTAGTGAAATTTGAGTTTTCTCTTCGAGTATTTTATTACATTGAACGACTTCACCAACACAATTTATGAGTAAATAGTAATTATGAAGAATTTTGTTGTCGACCTCTAAGAATACATATGTATCAATCAGCGTTGGATAAACACGGACAAGGTTTTTTGGCAAGGCGATTCCCCCCGTCAGGCATGATTGGCAACTGTCTTCCGTTTGATAGAAAGCGCTTTCATAATCAATAGTTCCTGAAATTGTCGAACAACCGGAAATCATCTGGCATTGATTATCAATAACGCCATACCCCAAAAACATGTCGCATAATCCAAAATCAACATTCG
>Ga0194125_10004599_pt1 | contig 21413 bp, 10 predicted proteins | sample TA2KigC250mmetaG_FD_148626 | JGI IMG/M metagenome (GOLD analysis project Ga0194125, IMG submission 148626) | Freshwater microbial communities from Lake Tanganyika, Tanzania - TA2015034 Kigoma Deep Cast 250m | ecosystem: Environmental > Aquatic > Freshwater > Lake | place: Tanzania: Lake...
GCCGTCGTTCACCCACTCTTCGAAGCGTCCACGGTTCCGGTTATATTGTTGATAGAAATCGTTGCTGTGTGCATCAGCCCAAAGCACGATATTATATTGCCCAAGGTTGACGTTGGCGGCTTGGCCAGAACCTATTTCTGTAATTTGGTTGTTTGGCAAGCCAGCGGCAGCGGCACCTTCTTGAAAAGCATGCACTCCTCCCCAGCCGGCGCCGTCAGTAAATATCAATGCCCTAAGATCGCGCGGATCGTCGCGACGCTGCTCAAACTCGATCTTCTCGAACTGCGTTCGGAAGGATATTGGACTTTGTTCTTCATTGCTTAAAATGATCGGAATTTCAACAGTTCGATCATTTGGCAAATCGGCGGTTAAACCGTATGGCGCAACGCGCAGCTGACCGATTGATGCGGTTGACAACAGGGCTGACAGCCAAATCGGCAGTGCGCTGTTTAAATACTTGCGGCGCATATAGACCTCAATTCAATTTATTAAAGTTAGTGAAATTGTGGCGTTGTTATTTGAGGCAATTGTCAATACCACGATCGCTTCGATTATTCGGGTATCGGATATTTCAAGATGAACAGCCTCATCGGTATTGCAAAATGGATTACATACGCACTTGACAGACCTGTGTTTTATGACTCCATTTGTTAAGGGGTTCAGATTATAGTGGTTTTTTTAGTTGAATTATGGGCGATGACAAGCATCGCCCGTTCGGGCGAACCTCGTATTCGCCCTTTAAAATACTACTATAAACTGACCACTTAATAATAACGCTGAGGAAGTGGTAAGTTGGCAGTCGTCGGTGCAAGCCGGTAGGAAGAAGCGGTAAGACTGCAAAATTCTTTCGATTAATATAACAATACTTCAAGGCGTTGTCAAGTTATGTAGTCTATACAAACTTTAGCATCTGCCCAAATTATTTCGTGCTTGAGCAGTCATCTATTAAGTTAGATCCACACTAATTTAATGAACGTAGTGGAGTATCTCATCAAGCAGCGGTGCGGAGCGCTTTCAAATACTTGCCCGGTGTTCAGAAGAAACAAGCGCGTCAATTAGGTGAAATGGCTATATGCTTATCTTCAGATTTGAATTAAAAATAAAATGCCCGAGGCTACAAAAATCTATTGACTATCTTAAATAGAATAGTGTATATTTTACTTTATATCATAACTCAAGGTGTAGGGCATATAAAATCCGCTTTCCACGGCACAAGACGCTGTTTGGAGGCTAATTTACCGCCTTGAAAATCTGTTATCCTACTTATTAAAGGCAACCTAATGAAGAATTTACGCGCCATCCACCTACCGCCGGACGAACTACCGCAGCGATGGTATAACATTCAGCCGGATTTGCCGGCGCCGCTGCCGCCGCCGCTGGGCGATGCGCAAATCCAATCCCTGCCCAATCTGATGATTGGCGAATGCTTGAAACAGGAATTCTCCAACGAACGCTGGATCGATATCCCTTATGAAATTCAGCAGTTGTTCCTCCAAGCCGGCCGGCCGCGCCCGTTATTTAGGGCGCTCAACCTTGAGAAAGCCCTCGGCACATCGGCGCGGATGTATTACAAATCCGAATTTTTCAGCCCTACCGGCAGCCATAAGGTCAACACCGCGCTGGCGCAATGCTTCTACGCCGTCGAGCAAGGCTTCAACCGCCTGACTACTGAGACCGGCGCCGGGCAGTGGGGCACGGCTTTGGCTTATGCGACCAGCCTCGTCGGCCTTAAATGCACCGTCTATTGGGTGCGGGCGGTTTATAATTGGAAGAAGGACCGCCGTAACCTGATGGAATTATACGGCGCGGAGGTTTTTGCTTCGCCAAGTGATAAAACTCAAGCCGGGCTGGAACTTTATAGTAAAAATCCTAATCACAACGGCTCGCTGGCAATTGCCATATCGGAAGGTCTGGAAGATTCCAGCCGCGATCCCAAAGCCGCTTATGCTTTAGGCTCAGTGCTGAACCATGTCTTGATGCACCAGACTATCATCGGTCTTGAGACGCAGAAGCAATTTGAGATAGTCGATGACTATCCGGACATCGTCATCGCTTGTTTGGGCGGCGGCAGCAACTTCGGCGGCTTCGCCATTCCCTTCATCGGCGATGCGCTGACCAAGGGAAAGAAGACCCGCTTCATCGCCGCGCAGAGCCAATCGGCGCCTAATCTGCAGGGTAAATATGCATACGACTTCGCCGACCATGCCGAGAAGACGCCGCAATTAAAGATGTATACACTCGGACATCAGACCGATTTCCCGCCGATTCGCGGCGACGGGCTGCGCTACCACGGCTGCTCGCCCATAATCAGCCTCTTGCGTAATCACGGCTATATCGACACCGTGGCTTATCCTATCGATGAGAAGCATGTCTTCGAAAGCGCCCGTAAATTTATGCAGGCGGAAGGCTTTATTCCCGCGCCGGAATCGTCTTATGCGGTTACCTGCGCCATCGACGAAGCCTTAAAATGCAAGGAAACCGGCGAGGAGAAGGTCATCGCCTTCAACATCAGCGGACACGGTTTCTTAGACATCGAAGGCTATAGGGATGTAATTGGATTAAAATAGGCTCTTAACAGTTGTTTATGATATTTGATGCAAGTAAGACCATTTTGGCGGGCGGGACATATCCCGCCCGCCGGAACGGTTGAGAAAGCGTCGAATATTCCGGCACATCGCTGTTTAGAGTTCGTTTTTTATTCCTTCAATCAGGTTCAAGGGAAGAATGGTTTTTAGAATTATTCCTTATATGAAATTGGACATCGTCGCTTAAGGTGATCGAATCCTAGTGTTCACTTGCATTAATGGCTTCCAGTATGTCGGACAGGAGGACAGGCGTCCCTGCCTGTCCCGAGAGATATGGCTGCAAAGTGGACAAGCAGGGACGCCTGTCCTCCTGTCTATACTATAATGCCAGTTTCTTTTTACAACGAGGCACTAGTCATTATCACCATCTCCATCACCACCATCATCATCATCATCATCATCATCATCATCATCATCAATAGATGTCTTCACAAGCCTTAATCCTGACCATTACTGCATCTATCGTCACGGTTGCCGCCAATCTGCTGCTACGCTATGGGTTGGTGAAAATCGGTGGCTTTCGACTTGGAGGAGGGACATTCGCCGACCTGATGCTGCGTCTGTTCAAGCAGCCGAGCATTCCAGTCGGCTTCATACTCTATTTCATCGGAGCATTAATCTGGTTTCGGGTGCTGTCTATAGCCGAGGTGTCGTCGAGTTATCCGATTTTAGTCGGGTTGACCTTCGCATCGGTAACCGCCGGGGCGGTGATTCTGTTTCACGAGTCACTCTCGGCGATGAAGATAATCGGGATTTGCGTAATATTGGCTGGAATTATTATTACGGCGCGTGGGTAGAAGTGGGCGGCAGGACAGATATTCTGTCCACTAAAGGCTGTCAACCCTCTGTGTTGACAGCCGGTATGGCGGGCTTCTGTAGCCCGCCATCTTAATCTGCCGTTGACTACGGCGAATCAACGGCGGGCGCTGGACTGTTGCCGACTCGCCGCAGTCAACGACGAGCACAAAACTGCTGCCGACTCGCCGTAGTCGGCAACAGAGAAAAACCAGTAAGCCGCTATCAACTGCAGAAGTTTGACAGCGCTTCTTTTCACCATTATCAATCTAAGCATCAGCATCAGCATCAGTGTCAGCATTATTGCTCACATCGTCACCTTCTTCATTACGACCGTAATAGCATAGCGCGACATACCGCTGAAGATTCCGATGCCGCCGTGCATATTCCACTGCGGTTCGGCAATGAGCCCCTGCTGGACGCGGAAGGATGTGAACAAGTAATCGTAGTAATCGCGTGAAATAGCCTGCAGTTCGACGCGCTGCGGACCAGCCCATTGAAAGAAAATCCACGGAATTGTGATAATTTTCTGGTCGCTGCGCATTACAGTGAAGCCGGCCCGGGTGCGTTCAGCCTCTTCTAACGAATCTTCGGCCGCATCCCAATCCGGGTCAAGCGGCACGAGCGAGTCTCGCGGCGTCAATGCCACAATCATCCCGTTATAACCTCCCGCTGAATCAACCGAATTCCACTCCCAAAACATATTCGGGTCGAGACGGGTCAGTGTATCGCCGTCGTTGACAGGCTGGCGTGTCCCATCTTCCAGCAATAGATATATGTCAACGAAAGCGAATGTATCCGGCACGACCGTCTCGGCCCAGAGGAATTCACCGTCCGGAACAACGGCTTCGATGCGATAATGGATTTTCCCTCTTGGAACGAGCGTCTGTCCGTTTGCAGGAATATAACGACCGTGTTTGTTTGGGTCATCGACTAATGTTAATGTATCGCCGCCGCCAAAGATGCGGATATCGGCGTGAAGAATGCCGTGGTCGGTTGTATGGTAAGGTCCGTAGATAGACGCGACGCGCTCCAACCAGGCTTCATGAACCGGCTGCCCATTGAATAGAAAGCAGGTCAACTGGGCTTGAGGATGGTATTTCTCAAGTTCGGTCGGCTGGGTCTCGCAGCCGATGAAAAGACCCACCAAGCCGAGCGTTAAAATAAATAGAAATAACGATTTGTGATTTGTCATTTTTTGACCTTAAAATTTGACTTCATAACTGACCAGCGGCAGAATTGGCAGCAGTTTGAGGTCGGTTATTTTCATCGGATCCTCGTTGGTGTCGAACCAGCGCGTCCAGAAAGGCCGGCGGCTGTAAGCATTGAAAATACTGATGTTCAACACGGCGTTTTTTCCATATAACAAGTGTTTCCACGACAATGTTACATCCAGCCGGTGGTCGGAGGGGAAGCGGTAGTTGTTTTTCGAGCCGGTCAAAATCGTCCGTCCGTAGTTTCCGAAGTCGCTGGGATCCATATCGGCATAGCGTGTCGTATATATGCCGAGCGCCTGGGTATAGCCCTGGCCAGTGTTGTAACGCCAGGAGGCGGCTAAATCCCAAGTGCGCGACAAGGGATACATCGCCACGGCGATGAAATCGTGCCGCCGGTCCCATTGCGGATAGAACCAATTCCCCCAATTGATGAGTGAATTTGGGAAACGCCGCTTCGTCCAGGACAACGAATAGCCGACCCAGCCGGTCAGGCGGCCGCGCTTCTTGGTTGCCATCACTTCCCAGCCATAAGCGCAGCCCTCTCCGTTGACGAAAGCATCGGCGGCTACTTCACCCTGGTCGGTCTTGGCATTGAAGGCGGCGATGTCGTGCATTCGCGTGTAGTAGCCTTCCGTGGTAAATTCCATTCCGTTTTCGTGGTCACATTCAAAGCCCAGCACGGCTTGATGACTGTGCGAAGGGTTCATCGATTTATCGACCGGGATCCACAGGTCGAAGTTGCTGAAGCCTTCGCCGAAGGTGATGAGGTTGAGCCACTGGCTGTAACGTCCGACCGCGGCTTTCAGACGCAGCCGCGGGTCGTAATAATACACCATCGCCAGCCTCGGATCCACTGCGAAATGGTCGCCGGCGGCGTGATAATAGCCGCGCAGCCCAGGCTGGACTTCAAAGAACGGGCTGACGCGCCACTTGTCCTGCGCATAGAGAGAATAGTTGGTCGTCCACTCATCGACATCGACGAAAGTCAAATCCTCATTGCCTTCCTTGAAGCGTATGTCGTAGCGGCTAATCCAGGCTCCGCCTTTGAAGGTGTGATTGGGCAGCCCGTAATATTCGAAATCAGTTTTGACTGATTTATCGAGCATTCGATCGCGACCTTCGTCGAGGTTGATGCCGTCGGCGATAAATCCCCAGCCGGAGTGATACTCGCTGACGGCTGCTCCGACAGACAGGAACATATCGCCGCGCAGGCAGTGCCGCAGACGGCTCGCCAGCGTCTGGTTGCCCCATTTGAGGTAGAAATAGACGCGCTCGTCTTTAGGCCCAAAGTCGAAGTTCATTATATCGTTACCGATATAGCCGGCCAGGGACAGCGTTGTGCAGTCGGTCAAGTCGAAATTGACCTTGCCATTAGCATCATAAAAAAAGTAGTTGGGGACATCGACCTTGGCTGAACGCAGCGCTATCAGAACGGGGTCGAAGTAGGTGCGGCGACCGGAGAAGGCGTATGAACCTAAGGTTTTCGGCAGTGGACCTTCCAGCGCGCCACGCGCTGAGACTAGCCCGATGGACGCCAGGCCGTGGGTTTCGCGGCGGTTGCCCTCGTTGGTGATGACATCCAGCACTGAGCCGCTGCGCCCGCCATACTGCGCCGGGAAGCCGCCCTTAATGAGGTCGATATGTTTGACCGCGTCAGCGTTGAAAGCGCTGAACAGACCGAACAAGTGCGATGGATTATAGACGACATTGTGGTCCATTAAAATCAACGTCTGGTCGGGGCTGCCGCCGCGAATGTGCAACGCGCTGGAGAGGTCCGAAGAGGCTTTAACGCCCGGGATCTGCTGCAGAGCGCGCAGGACATCCATCTCGCCCATCATCGACGGCATCGTCTTAATCAACTGACCATCGACCGGCACAGCCGACACGAGCGGCGTCTTACGGGTTTCCTGGGCGTCGGAATGTTTCAGACTGACGACCGCCTCCTTAAGCACTACATCCTTGCGCTTGAGCGAGATGCGCAACGGCGCCTTCACGCCGTCGGCATCGACCTCCATCTGCAGCGAATTATAGCCGAGATAGGACACGGTTATCAAACATCTGCCTGCTGGAAGCCCGGACAACACAAAATAGCCGTCCAGATTGGTCGTTGCGCCAAGGTCGGTATTTTCAACCGTGACGCTTGCCGCCGGCAGCGGTTCATGCGACGCAGCGTCCACGACAAAACCGCGAACTTGAGCCGCGTAGACCGGTGTAAAGTCCATTAAAATAATCGCGAGAATAAACAAAAACAATCTCCCCGCGATGTTATTAAGATGCAATTTTGCGCTCAAATTTATATTTTAAATTTGTAAATAAAAGTGGTTCGAAATATCGATATGCGATGGAATAGACTTCCATCTAAAAAACGCATTAAAGAAGTTGAGACTTTGCGAAGTCCGATAAGGTTTCAGAGTTATCAGAAATTTCTACTATCTCCAAATTATCGCGAAAAATTCGTATTTTATTGCCAAAATCTCTTGACACTGCAGGAAAAATATCATTATATTACAGTGATAAAGTAAATCGCCTCAATTACAAATGCAGATATGCTGGCGGGCAGAGACGCCAGCCCTACCATCGGCTATTAGCGCTGCTTCTGTGATATTACATTTATAAGATTTTGTTTCCTGCTAATTCCAGAAAAATCAATGCAAAAAGCACTGACTTACATCCTCGTCGGGCTGGCGTTGTGCAGCCTGGCTGTCGCCTCCAGCCGCGCCCAAGGCGCGGACGCTTCCTTAATGCAAGGGAAATATGCCGAACTCGTGCGTTCATCGCCGGAGGTTACGACGTTGCGCTGCGAGTTGTCTAATATAGACGCGAAAATGGCTTTTGTCAATGGGCAAGCCTTTTCCAGCGTCGCATTGCCGGGCGAACCGACGACTTTCATTCCCGGACAGCCTGTTTTGCCGTCGGTGGCGCGCTTCGTCGTCGTGCATCCCACTTCCAACCTCGCACTCTATACGACTCACAGCGAGCCTCGCCGTGTCCAGGCCGAAGCGCCGCCGTTGCTTTTAGAAGCCGAAACCGGCGTAACAGTCGATTTCGTCCCGCCGGAAGACGGTCTATTCCCGGCCGCGGTCGCCGAATTGAGCACGCCGTTCATCATCCACGGCGTTCGGATGGTCAAAGTGACGATTCATCCGATTCGCTACGACGCGAAGTCCAACGAATATTTACATTATGAGAATATAGAAACCGAGGTTCGTGCCGTCGAAGGTGAACCGGTCAATCCAATAGTGGGAACTGCAGTTCGAGGCTTTAGTCCAGATTTTTTGAATATGATTGAAAATTTAGCCGTCAACGGCGATATTGTGCGGCGCGACGACCCCGACCGCGACAAAGAACCGCCTTATGTCGGGAAGTATCTTGTGGCGATTAACAGCGAGTGTATCCGCTGGACTATTCCATATATCGAATTCCGCCGCAAGACCGGCTATAAAATGGATATTCTAAGCCTGGCAACCGGCGGTGTGGCGAATGACCCCAATGGCATCAAACAAGCCATTCAGCAGCGTTACGACGCCCAGCGGCAAGCCGGCGAACTATTCGATTATCTGCTCTTGGTCGGCGACCGGTCGGCTTATCAATATGAGCCTGGTCCGGGCGCTATTTTGCAAGCGCCGACTGGCGTCAGTTCATGGCCAAATGCGCCTCATGCTGACTACGAATATGCCTGTCTGCAGGGCCAAGATCAGATTATGGATGTAGGTTGGGCGCGCTTCGCCGGCGGCAATGAAGCCACGCTCGGTCTGATAGTCGGCCGGCAGTTAGCGGTATCGGCTACGCCCGATTTACGCAATCCAGCCGTCTATCTGCGTGCCGGCGTTTATTCTCAACATTGGGGCAATGGTGCCAACCAAGCCTGGCACATCGGACAGCCGATGAATGTGCGCTGGGCTGAAGAAGTCCTGCAAGCCCAAGGCTTTACTGATGTGCGCTGGCATGAGAATTTCAACTGGGACCAGCACGGACATTCAGTCGGACCTTTTATACGGGACTTGCTTAACTTGCCGGTGAACATCTTGACCGGCCGCGCTGAGAATTATTATTACACCAATCGCGATAACGGTAATCGCAATTTCGAAGCCGACATTCGTAACAATACACATTTTCCCATTAATCTGAATACCTGTGGACACGGCGAATGGGCTGGCGAGATAATGTTCCGCCGCGGCAATGCTAACAATCTTAAAGGCTATTTGACTTCGACCTTCGGCTGGGGAACTACAATGACCGGCGCGCAAAATGTCATCTGGATGGAACTCACCAACGGCGTCGTGCAGAAGGATATGCCGCAGGGCTGGGCGTGGACATATGCGCATACGCAAATACTACGTTATTTCCCGAATGATTTGTCTTGGAACGGACGCAACGTATTTCTCCAACACCAAACCGACAACAATATCTTCGGCGACCCCGGCTTCAAGCCCTGGATGGGTATGCCGCGGGTAGTTGCCATTCAACACACGGATTCGATCGCGCCGGATACAAAACTCATCGAGGTATTTGTTCATCAGCCCGGAAGTCAGGAGCCGGTCGCTGGCGCCACAGTTACGCTCTATGCGCCCGGCAATCTGCCGCAGGACCCGGCGCAATATGCGCAATATAATGCAATGCTGCAAAAGGTGACCACAACCTGTCCTGATGGCCGGGTGCGCTTCGTGCTGAGCCAGAATGAACGGTTTGTGGCTAATACGCTGGTTTATATAACAGCATCCGGGCGGGATATCGCGCCCCGCTACGCGCAGGTTCGCATTTCGACGCCGCGCGCCTTGCTCGACATCGCTGAATGGTCGTTAATAGAGATATCCGGCAATGGCGACGATGCGGTCAATCCGACTGAAATGTTCGGCTTGCGTCTGCGGGCGCGCAATTTAGGAAACGGCAATCCAGTTGAATCGGTGATGGCGACGGTGCGCAGCCTTTCGCCTTATGTAATTGTCGAAGACAACGCTGAAGTATGGTTCGGCGATATTCCAGCCGGCCAGACTGTCAACGCCGAACGCGATGCGGAGTTATTCTTCTCGCCGCTTATTCCGGACGGTCCGGCGCGCCCGGCGCTGAAGCCTACGCTCGAAGTCGAATTCGTCAGCGGCGAACTGTCTTGGAAATCAGCGCTGCGCATCGACCCACGCGCTTCGCATCTGGAATGCCGGCGGGTCTTCATCGGCAACTCTCCGACCTTCATTATACCGGATTCGGTCTGTCAAATCGATATCGAAGTCGCCAATGTCGGCAGCATCGCTTCGCCGGTTTTCGCTGCCGAACTGCGCAGCCTTGGAATGGGCGCCACCGTCATCGAGGGTTTTGCGAATTATGAAGCGATAGCGCGCAATGGCGTAGGCCGCACGGTTGGAGGCCGATTCACGATATCCGGCAACAAGGTCGTCGTGCCAGGCTCGAAGACTAAAATGATGCTGATTATGAGTTCCAACGAAGGCATTTTAGATACATCATATTTTGAGTTGCAGGTGATGCGGCCGCGCGACCGGGCGCCGTTCGGACCGGATAAATTCGGCTATATCTGCTTCGACGATACCGACACATCCTGGGACATCGCGCCGGAATATGATTGGGTCGAAATCTGTCCGGATGTGCAAGATCGTGATTTCACCGGCACACGCCTTAATTTCACTGGACAATCGCCAAACGACATCGGGGAATGCCGGGTCATCGCCCTCGGCTGCACGACGCAGTTCTATGGCAGGCTCTACGATACCATCACTGTGGCGACGAACGGCTTCATCGGAATGGGCGTTCAGCCGCGAATGGTGAACTATCAAAGATGGCCGCTCGACCAGAGCATCGGCTGCGCGGCGGGAATGATTGCGCCATTCTGGAACGACTTGCGATTAGGGCAGGGCGCCGGTGTGTTTTACTATCACGACACCCTCGACAACCGTATTATAATTCAATGGCACCGGATGCGTTTTGCCAGCGGCGAAGGCGAGGCGACATTTCAAGTTATTCTTTACGACCACGCTTGGTGGATAACCGACGAGTCGGGCAACCAGAATATTCTCTTCCAATATCGGACCATATCCAATCCGACGAATACGCGCGACGGCGACCAACTCTGGATAACCGGCGTGCAATATGCTTCCGTCGGCATATCTGACCCGGCCGGTAAGAGCGGCTTGAATTACACATGGAACAACGAATACACTCCCGGCGCTGCAACGTTGGCAAACCGGCGGGCAATCCTATGGACGACTTCGCCGCGCTTCCGCGCCGGCACGCTCTATGGTTGGGTGGTGGATTTCTGGACTTTTGAGCCTATCGAGGGCGCCATCATCTTCACTAAACACGGTTTTGTCGGCTACACCGACGAGACCGGCTATTGGCGCATCGCTGAATCGCTGGCGGAAGTGCCGTTCGATATTACAGTGCGCAAACAGGGCTACAACGATTCGACTCTCACTGGACTGTTCCTACCGGAAGGCGATAGTCTGGAACTTAACTTTGAAATACTGCATCCGGAGTTCACGCCTTCGACTTTTAGAATCGACGCGATGCTCGACCCGGATCTGGAAATACGGATACCTTTTACACTTTGGAACGGCGGCAACGGGCCGTTATATTGGTCGGCGGAGAAGCGCCTCTTAGGCGACGCCAACGCCGCGCCGTGGGAACTGCGACGTTCTTATTGGGTCGGCGATACGCTTGATGACGACCGCATCGAGGGCGTGGCATTCGACGGCGACAATTTCTATCTGTCCGGCGCAGCCGGCAACAATCCCAACCTCATCTATGTCGTTGACCGAGACGGCAACCGGGTGCGAGATTTCGTCCAGCCTGGCGAATCTGTCTATGGAATGAAAGACCTCGAATGGGACGGCGAACTGCTCTGGGGATCGGGCGAACAGCGCGTCTTCGGCTTTGACCGCGATGGCAATGTCGCAGCCGAGTTCAACGGTCCATTTAATCCCAATCAAGCCATAGCCTACGACCCTGAGGATGGGATTTTATGGGTATGCGCTTTGACGAACAACATTAGCGCCTACGACCGGCAGGGAAATGGGCTGAACCGAACGCTGAACCGGCGCGGCTTGCGCATCTATGGGCTGGCTTATTGGGCCGACGACCCGGACGGCTACCCGCTCTACATATTAAACAGCCCGGCGCAAAATATATTGTGCGTGCATAAGATGAATGTCGTGAACGGCGACACATTATTAGTGCAGCAGTTGCCCACGCGCGGCTCGCCCGGCGGCGCCTATATCACTAACACCTTCGATGTCTATAGCTGGGTGTTGATTTCGACTACTAATGTTCCGCCTAACGAGGGCGGCGACCGCATCGATATTTTCCAAATTGAAGCCAGACGCGATTGGTTGGATTTGGATGTCTGGTCCGGCACGCTAAATCCGCAGGAAGTTCAAGATTTTGTGCTGACTTTGAATTCGACCGGCTTGCCGGACACGCTGTTCCAGGGCGAACTGCGCTTCTACCATAACGCCGATTCGAGCGTCGGACATATATATGTCAACCTGGATGTCATCGGCGTTATGGATCCCTTCCCGTTCGACCTGGCATATCCCGCCAATGGGGATTCGATAACCGCGGCGCCACTATATAATGATAGTTTAAAAGTGCCGGATATACGTTTCGCCTGGCATCCGGCGCGCGATCCCAACATCGCTGACAGTCTGATGACTTACACCTTTACGGCGGTTTGTCTGGAGCGGGTTTGGACGCATATCATCAGCCGGGATACCTTCTTAATTGTCAATTTGGATTCTTTAAGAATGCCGTTAGGATTCGACCGGCCGGTTACTTGGTCAGTATCCGCAGTTTCCGGCGAGAATGGCGCTGGCGGCTCGACGAACTGTGTAACGCCGTTTAGTTTCTGGATTAAACCTAACGCTCTGGATGAAGATAAATTGCAGCCGCCGCTGGAATTCGCCTTAAAATCAGTCTATCCAAATCCATTTAATATGAAGTCGGCGGTGAGATTTTCTCTCGACCGCGCCGGGCCGGCGCGTTTGGCGGTGTTCGATATTCACGGTCGCCAGGCGGCGAGGTTGTTTGACGGTGAAACCGAAGCCGGGCTGCACACTTTGACTTGGAACGCTGAAGGACTGCCTTCCGGCGTCTATCTGCTGCGGCTCGAATCAGCCGACCGAACAAAATTGGCTAAAGTTACGCTGATTAGGTAAAGATGGCTATATCCACTGTCAACCCTCTGCGGTTGACAACCTTTCTTTATTTCCCGGCTTCAAGAAGCCGGGCTACATTATAGCCCATCCGCTACACAAAGCGAACCGAAGGTTCGCTTTCTTTTTTTATAACCTATCTCACTTACAATGGCAAATTTCCAAAATTGAATTTGGAAATTCAGTTCTTAATGATTAGATTTAAATGTTAAAAATATTCATAAATCAATCGTGATTAATTAAAATGCGACTCGACCATATAATCCAGCGCCTGCTGCCGCATGATGAGAAGTTTTTCATCTATTTCAACGAATCAGCGCATAATATAACTGAAGCGTCTAAACTGCTGCTTCAAATACCGGAAGCGGATGCGGAGTTGCGCGCAAAGTTGGTCAGCCAAATCAACGACCTCGAGCATATCGGCGATGCCGTAACGCATAAGATATTCAACGAGTTGAACTCGACCTTTGTCACACCGTTCGACCCTGAAGATATACATATCTTAGCCTCGGCTCTGGACGATATATTGGACAATATGGATGGTTCGGCTCGACGGTTCACCCTGTATAAAATCAGCGAATTTCCCCACGAAATGGTGGAATTGATAAAAACCCTTCATAAATCCATCGTCGAAATCGAAGAAGGCATAAAGATACTAAAGGGTTTCAAACAACCCGCGCGAATGCAGGAAGTCATCAAGAAGGTGAACGAATACGAGAACGAAGCCGATGTAATCTTCGCCCGCGCCATCGCCCATCTGCTGGAGAACGAGACTAACGCTGTTGAAATTATAAAGAAGAAAGAGATATTCGTGATGTTAGAACTGGCAACCGATAAATGCGAAGATGTAGCCAATGTATTGGATACGATAGTGTTAAAGCATGCTTAGGGCGCGCCGCAAATGCTGACCTTAGTAATTATAATCATTATAATCGCGCTGATATTCGATTTTTTTAACGGCTTCAACGACGCTGCCAATTCGATAGCGACCATCGTTTCGACGCGGGTCTTGACGCCACGTGTAGCAGTAATGTGGGCGGCTTTCTTCAATTTAGCCGCGGCTTTTCTATTCGATGTGCATATCGCTAAGACTATTGGCAAAGGACTAATCGAATTGTCAGCGGTGAATGAATGGGTTATAATGGCGGGGCTGATTGGTGCGACCACCTGGAACGCAACTGCATCTTTCTGTGGAATACCAAGCAGTGCGACGCATGCGTTAATCGGCGGCTATGCCGGCGCAGCGGTCGTGCGAGCGGGATGGGAATGCATCCTAATTCCAGGTTGGATTAAAACCCTGGCTTTCATCATCGTTGCGCCGATAATGGGTATGATCATCGGATTTGTGATGATGATAGCGATTATGTGGATTTTCCAGAACAACTCTGCCACCAATCTCAACAACATTTTTAGAAAACTTCAATTAGTATCCGCCGCGGCTTACAGTTTAGGCCATGGAACAAATGACGCCCAGAAGACGATGGGCATAATTACGGTATTATTAGTAACTGCTGGTTATCTTAAGACTTTTGAAGTTCCTTACTGGGTGATATTAGCATCGCATTTTACGATTGCAATGGGAACTATGTTCGGCGGCTGGCGGGTGGTGAGAACGATGGGGCAGAAGATTACTAAACTCAAACCATCGATGGGTTTCAGCGCCGAGTCGGCTGGGGCTTTTACTTTACTGATAACGGCTTTCAGCGGCATTGCGGTCAGCACGACCCATGTCATCAGCGGCGCGATTATGGGCGTCGGCGCAACTAAGCGCGCCTCCGCTGTGCGCTGGGGCGTCGCCGGCAACATCGTCATCGCCTGGATATTAACTATACCCGCCTCGGCGCTGGTCGGAGCGCTGGTCTTAGGATTTATCGAACTCATCCACTGGCTGATTGGCGGCGGGTGGATTTAGATTGTTGATTGAGGTAATTGCAAAAGTGATGTAAATCCAGAAAACTCAAATCATAGCAAGACGGATGTCCTCATCCGTCGAAAAACCTTGCATAGAAAGCGGCGGACGAGGGCGTCCGCCTTGCCATCAACTAACAAATCCAACACTTTTGTAATTACCTCTACTATTATATCACAAAAATATCGTCATCCTGAACGAAGTGAAGGATCTCGTCTCCGTTTAGACGAGATGCTTAACTTCGTTCAGGATGGCTAATTTGAGCGTTAATTTACAATGTAAAGTATGTATTTGAAAACTACATTCTGTATTGGTTGTTCCACTCGATTTTCACTTGACTTTTCTTTAAAATCTTCATATATTGTATAGTGATTGTTTTTCCTTATTCGGGGACGATTGGTTTCGACGGGGGCAAATCGGAACGGGTAGTCGCGAGCCGGGGCTTTCAGCCGCCTCGTAAAAAAGACTGAAAAAAATTAAGTGCCAACGATTATTCGTATGCACTCGCCGCTTAATATTTAGACGCGGCACAGCCTCACCGCTTCGGCTGTCGAGCGGTCCGGCTTTAATTAGACGGCCGGGTTCTCTGTCAGTCCGCTGGGCAGAGAATGGGATTTAATGCGGATAAGCCTCACCGGGCGCGTCCATCCGCACGGCGAGGACGAAAACCGTAGGTTGACTACGCTCGTAGTGAATGCTTGAGCCGTGCTTTCGGACCCGGGTTCGATTCCCGGCGTCTCCACGAGGATTTAAACACAGAGACACAGAGGACACAGAGAGAATTAATTAACTGTGTTCTTTGTGTCTCTGTGTTTTTTTATTATATTGTTATTATGCTTCGAATTTGGTCTAAACTAGGTCGTGACGATTTTACCCGGGCGTTAATCGCCGGTATGCTGATACTGCTCGCTGGGCTGGCGTTTATTATGGTAGTCATCTTTCTGTTTTCCTTCGACTTGCCGAATCCCGCCGAACTGAAAGGTTATGAACCGCGCCTGGCGACCCGCATCCTCGACCGCCGCGGTGAAGTTCTGACCGAACTGTTCGCTCAACGGCGCATCCTGACCCCGCTCGACCAAATCCCGCAGCACTTCGTCGATGCCGTCCTTACGACTGAAGACGCCCGTTTCTACTTGCACTGGGGCGTTGATATTGCCCGCGTGATGAAAGCCGCCTTCATCGACCTAACATCGCTGAGCCTCAAACAGGGCGCTTCGACTATCACCCAGCAGTTAGCCCGCGATATCTACCTGCATAAAGAGCGCACCTTCGGACGCAAAATCCGCGAAACCCTGACCGCTATTCAATTAGAACGTTATTACTCCAAGCGCGAAATCTTGGAAATGTATCTGACGCAGATTTATTTCGGCAACGGGGCATACGGCGTGGCAGCGGCCGCCGAGCGATATTTCAACAAGAAACCATCCGAATTGACCTTAGCCGAAGCGGCTACACTGACCGGACTGCCCAAAGCGCCAGGGCTATATTCGCCGACCGCCAATCCCGACCGCTGCATCCAAAGACGCAATCTCATCCTCTATCTTATGCTCCAAGCCGGTAAAATCAAATCGGAGGCATATAACCTCGCGCTGGCTGAGCCGTTGAATGTGCATACAAATTATACCGAAGATGACCTCGGCGCCGCGCCCTATTTCACCGAGATGATTCGACAGACCTTGTCCAGGGAAGGCGAGCGGCTCGGTTTCGACTATCTGTGCGACGGTCTGACGGTCTACTCCACATTGGATGCACGGATGCAGCGCTTTGCCGAGTGGGCGGTCGCAGAGCGTTTGGGGCCGTTTCAATCCGACTACCGTTACCGGTTCGTGCAGAAGCATCAGCGCGCGGTATCAGAGCGACTCTATGGTAAGGGAGTCTTAGCGCCATGGGTGAAGATTAGGTCGGACAGCGCTTTGGTCGATTCGCTTTTTCCCACCAAAGCGGTCGTGCAAGTCGCGTTGGTCGCACTCGATCCCAAAACCGGCGATATTTTAGCCTTCATTGGCGGACGCGATTTTCGGCGTTCCAAGTTCAACCGTGTGGTTCAAGCCGTGCGGCAGCCGGGCTCGGTGTTCAAGCCCTTCGCTTATACTGCAGCCATCGACAACGGCTATTCGCCGGCTTTTGAACTACTGAATCAAGATGTCGTGTTGACTATGCCCGATGGAACGCGCTGGACGCCGCAGAACTACGACGGCACGCACGGCGGTCCGACGACCTTGCGCGAAGCGTTGAAAAAGTCGCTGAATCTCGTGACCGTCCGTTTGACGCAAGAGGTCGTTCCGCCTCAAATGGTTGCCGACTACGCCCGACAAATGGGTATTACAACAAAAATCGACCCCGTGGACGCTGTTGGACTTGGCGCCAGTGGAATGATTCCGCTGGAGACGACCGCGGCTTTCGCCATTTTCGCCGACGGCGGCATACATCACCGTCCGCGTTCAATTGTTAAAATCAGCGACCGTTTCGACGAAATCCTGGCGGAATATTCTGTCGAGCGGCGCGTCGCCTTGTCGGCACAGACCGCTTACATAATGACCGATATGCTGCGCGGGGCTTTGAACTCCGGCACCGGCGCTTCGGCGCGCTGGTTATATGGCTTCACAGCCGACGCCGCCGGCAAAACAGGCACGACCAATGAATTCACCGACGCCTGGTTCATCGGCTTTACACCGAATTTAGTGTGCGGCGTCTGGGTCGGACTGGACGACCCGGCTGAATCGCTCGGACCCAGCCAGTCCGGCGCTGTTGCCGCGCTGCCGACCTGGGCGCGCTTTATGAAAATGACCTATGATTCGCTCTATATCCCAGATGAACCATTCCCCATTCCGCAGGGTATAGTCAGACTCAAAATCTGTCAACAGACCAAACTCCTGGCGACTCCTTACTGCCCGACTACCTTCGAAGAAATATTCCGCTCAGATACCAAACCGGTGAAAAGATGCTCAAAACATCCCGGTCGGTGAAATAGTTGTGTTTTCACACGCTTGCGGGAATCTGAAAGCGGAGAGCAAAGACGAATACAGAATTATATTTTCATCAATCGAACCGCTGTGAACGGCGGCGATGCTTCCTGTAACCCGGCTTCTCGAAGCCGGGAATAAAACCAAGATTCATCCTGTCAGAATTATCATCACCTTGAAAAATTTAGATTATGTCTAACAACCACTATTACCCTCCCGACCGTTCGTTTGTGCTAACTGAAAAACGCCATCTGTGCACAATGGACTTGCACAAGTTATCGGTCGAGGAATGTGTTATGCGCATCCAGCGCGAAGACCGGGCGGTTCTAGCGGCTATGGATGGCGCGCGGCAAAACCTCACCAGATTTATCGAAGCCATAGAACCGCGCTTTATAAACGGTGGAAGGATAATTTACATCGGCGCCGGAACATCCGGCCGACTGGGCGTGCTGGATGCTTCCGAAGCCCCGCCGACATTTCAGGTCGAGCCTGGATGCATAATCGGTATTATTGCCGGAGGCGATTCGGCGCTGCGTAAATCGTCCGAAGAAGCGGAAGACAATCCCGACGGCGCGCGCGAAGAGTTAGAGCGTCTAAATCTGCAGCCTGAAGATACGCTGATAGGCATCGCTGCCGGCGGGACGACGCCCTATGTCCTCGACGCATTAAAATGGGGGAAGCGTCTGCAGCCGCGCCTCTTGACCGGTCTTATCGTCTGTTCGCCGCTGGAATGTCCCCCGGACTGCGACCATCTTCTCTTGTTGGAGACCGGCCCGGAAGTCCTGACCGGTTCGACACGGATGAAAGCCGGCACGGCGACCAAATTGGCGCTCAATACCATTTCGACGACCTTGATGGTGCGGTCCGGACGGGTGTATCAGAATTTGATGGTTGACTTGAGGGCGACGAATGCCAAACTGTGCGACCGTGCCGCGCGCATTGTGGCTGAATTGACCGGCTTCAATCGGGAAGCGGCATTCGACCTCTTAGACCGCGCCGCCGGCCGGGTCAAAACCGCGGTAGTTATGCAGAAATTAGGGCTTTCTTTAGAGGAGGCTGAAGATAGATTAAAAAAATGCAAAGATAGACTGGACGCGGCATTGGGGGAACAAAGTTAGTCAGGAATTTCCCTTTATTTCCGTGGACAGAGGAAAAGAGTATCTGGAAGGATAAGGGATAATGGTCTGCTGCAGAACAGATTAGCGCAGATAACAGATCCATCTGCCCGGATATCATAGCCCTATAATTCGCTTAATCCACTCAATTTGCTGTTAATCATCAGTATTTCAAAATTCAACCGATTCTGTTCTTCGCGGCTTGACAAGTCGAAATCAGAATTGTATATTTTATTGGTGTTATAAGTTTATCGTCATTAAATATCCTTCGCAATTCGATAACTTAACTAGTTTTTACGCCTGTGAATTTACTCTCCGAAATCCTTAAAACCTTACGCGGGGAGAGCCTGTCCAGTTTCACCCGTTGGGCATTTCTGGGCGAATGCTGCAGTGTCGCCACAGCGTCCGCAAGCAACATTTCTATCCCTTCCATATCCGCCTGCCGACCCCATAAAGCCTTATCTGATAAGGCTCTTTGCCAATATTCCACAGCAAATCCATCGATTTCATACGCCAAAGGCAAGTCGCGCCGCCACGCTAAAGCTGCGCGGGTTGTTCACATAGTCTGATGTGGACCATACTTTAAAAATTATTTCGATCATTTCTTTAAAAAGGATTCACACAATGAAAAGTAGTCTTATTAAGGCTATCACACTAAGTGCAATTCTGCTGGCGATAGCCGTTGCGGCTGGCGTTCACATACTTCATAGGAACGCAATAGCAAATGTCGATTATAATATTCAGCTAATGTGGTGGAATCATGAAACCGAAGAATGGGAGGTATGTACAGCGGTTGGTATGGACTTTGAGTTGGATGGAGTGTGGCAGCAAGCATCTGTTTATGCAGATAATAAATATCATGTTGTTGCCCCCGATTGGGATCCCGATGGGTGGAGAGCAAGAGTAACCGGTGTCCAATTCGTCGAATATGATTATAACGGGGACACGCCGCCAACATGGGATTCCGACCAACCTCCCGGGTTTCCAGAAACATTTAATTCGGGCGTTGTGTATTTCCACACCGGCGATGTTGGAAGATGATTTCTATCGGGCGGAGGTTAAAACTTCCGCCCGATAATCAATCTGAAAGGAAATGTTATGTATATAATAGTTTTAATTTTCTTAATTCCTTTGACAATTTTCGCCCAGCCTCGTCTTGAATGGTGGCAGATATATCGTAATGGCCGGACAACATTATTCAGCGATATATTCAGAGCCGCTGATGGAAGTTATAGCGCTGTAGGAAGCAGTTCCAACGAGTATATCTCGTTTTATTTTGTTAAAACTACTCCTCAAGGCGCAGCGCAATTCCAACAAATTTATGACCAGAGAGATATTCGAACACTGCGAGCATTTACCGTCATTCAGACCGATGATGGCGGATATGCTCTGGGAGGCGAATCCAGTCCAACCCGAGCTTGTTGCATTAAAACCGATGCTGATGGTGAAGTCAATTGGATAAGACTGCTTGGCGAGGAAAATCTAACCAGCAGTTTCTCAGCGGTCATAGAATTGAAATCCGGTGAATTACTTTTTGCCGGCGGACATAACCGTGATGGGTATCTTGTGCTTATCCAACAAAATGGCGATGTTCAATGGGAGAGGTCTTACGGTGAAGCGGATCCTTCTGAAACATTTAAAGCGATGCGAGAAGTCGAAGACGAAGGCATAGTTCTGGGTGGGAATAGAACTCCACGCAACGGCAATTCTTCATTCTGGTTCATTAAGGTCGATTTCGATGGCGATGTTATTTGGGAACGGATTTATCCTTTGGACAATGGCGTCAGCGAGACGCTGAACGATATGACCAGTTGCAATGGCGGATTTGCACTGGCGGGCAATCGGGGGCATTGGATGAGAAATGAACCGGTCGATTTCTTGCTCAAACGGGTAGATAGAAATGGATTTCTCATCTGGTCGAACACATATAGTTTGAACGACAACAGTCCCGAGCAATGCTATGGCATCAAAAAAATGCCGGATGATGGATTTATCCTTTGTGGATTAGCGACATTGAATGGGCCGGGCGCGCTATTGCGCACTAATGCTGGAGGTGAAGAATTATGGCGGCGGGCGGATATCATCGAGGGCGCCAGGACGGGATATTATTCAATAGTGGTCGATAATCAAGGCGGCATTACTGCTTGCGGTGGTTTATATAGCGATGATAACCAAGAACTAAACAATGTGGCTCTCATTACCAAAACTCTACCGGAGCATAACGCGCCGCGAATATTTTGGAGATATCCAGACCAACCTCACATTGATATCCTAACCGGCGATTCAATTCGCTTCGGCGCAGCGGCTAGCGACCCTGACCTCGATACACTCAATGTCCAATGGATTTTGAATCAAGATTTACTTAGCACAACTTGGATGGAGAGCAATGATACGAGTTGGATTTGGATTTCGAGTGATACAATAACTCTGGATAGTCTTTATTGCATTGTATCTGACGGCAATTTGACTACTTCAGTAAATTGGCTGATTTCTTTCAAAGACTTTTTTATTGTATCATCGACACCTGCAAATACAGGTACATCCATCCGCCGCAACACGGTCGTCTCTTTTTCCATCGACAGCATAGCTTACATCGACGACGGGCGGGGACGCCCGGCCTACCGGTGGAGCCTCATCGACCGGTTAGACGACGACCGGCGCGAAGAGGTC
>Ga0194125_10004602_pt1 | contig 21408 bp, 5 predicted proteins | sample TA2KigC250mmetaG_FD_148626 | JGI IMG/M metagenome (GOLD analysis project Ga0194125, IMG submission 148626) | Freshwater microbial communities from Lake Tanganyika, Tanzania - TA2015034 Kigoma Deep Cast 250m | ecosystem: Environmental > Aquatic > Freshwater > Lake | place: Tanzania: Lake...
TGGGCGCGCCGAACCCGTCAGTTCACCAAGCCCGAGCGGCCGGCCCGGCGGTCCGGCCCTACCCCTACATGGCGGTTCATGGGGGGGGGTGGACTGACGCTGCTGGGGCTGGGGCTGTGGGCGTTAGCGGTTCTGGGCCAGGGGTCCACGAATGAACTGACGGACGATCGGCGGTTAACGGTCGAACGGATCTTCGGGCGCAACGAGTTTAAGACGGAGTCGTGGGGGCCGGCGCGGTGGTTGGCGGACAGCTCGGGCTATACCACGCTGGAGAAATCGCCGACGACGCCAGGGGGGCGAGACCTCGTACGACACGACTTGGCGACGGGCAGTCGGGAGGTGTTGGTGGCGGCGACGAGTCTGATCGCCAAGGAGGGCGATCCGCCGCTTGGGATCCAGGACTACGCCTGGTCGGGGGATGGGCGCAAGCTGCTGGTTTTCAGCAACACGCGGCGGGTTTGGCGGACCCACACTCGTGGCGACTACTGGGTGTATGATCGGGACCGCGCCACGCTGATGAAACTGGGTGGCGAAGCGGAGCCGGCGACGCTGATGTTCGCGACCTTTTCGCCGGAGGGCGATCGGGTGGCCTACGTGCGGGAGCACAATCTCTACGTGCAAGACCTGGCCACGGGAACCGTGACGGCCCTGACGACGGACGGGGACGCGGAGACGATCAACGGGACCTCGGATTGGGTGAACGAGGAGGAGTTTCATTTGCGGCACGGGTTCCGTTGGAGTCCGGACGGGCGGCGGATTGCGTACTGGCAGTTCGACACGTCCGGTGTGGGGGAGTTTCAACTGGTGAACTACACGGACGGGCTGTATCCGAAGCTGAAAGGGTTCAAGTACCCTAAGGCAGGCGAAACCAACTCAGCCTGTCGGGTGGGGGTGGTCAGCGCGGCCGGGGGCCCTACCCGGTGGTTTCGCCCGAATGCGGATCCGCGCAACCACTACATTCCGGAGCTGGAGTGGGCGCCGGACTCGCGTTCGGTCGTGTTCCAGCAGCTCAACCGCCTGCAGAATGCGAACAGCCTGATTCGGGGCCACGCGCAGACGGGCCGCACGCAGGTGCTGCTGACGGACCGCGACGGGGCGTGGGTGGATGTGGTCGAGGAGTGGCATTGGCTGGCTGGGGGGCGAAGGTTTCTTTGGGTGAGCGAACAGGACGGTTGGCGCAGGCCGTATCTGGTTTCGCGCTCGGGGAGGACGACGACGCGATTGACCTCGAGCGCGGCCGACATCTTGGACGTGGTGGGTGTGGATGAGCGGCGGGGCTGGGTCTATGTGACGGCGTCGCCGGACGATCCGACGCAACGGTCCTTGTTCCGGGTGCGGCTCGATGGGGGTGGGGACCTCGATCGAGTGACGCCGGCGGGTCAACCCGGCACGCATGCGTACACGCTCTCGCCGGACGCGCGGTGGGCCTTTCACACCTATTCGAGGTTTGGCCAGCCGCCGGTGGTCGATTTGATCCGGCTGCCGCGTCATCGCCGGGTGCGGGTGTTGGCGGACAACTCGGAGTTGCGGGCGAAGCTGGATCGGCTCGATCGACCGGGGCAGGAGTTTTTCCGGGTGGCGGTCGGCGAGGGGGTCGAGTTGGACGGTTGGTGTTTGAAGCCGCCCGGGTTCGATCCGGGGCGGCGTTACCCGATGTTGGTGCATGTCTATGGGGAGCCGGCGGGGCAGACGGTGTTGGACCGGTGGGGTGGCGACAACTACCTTTGGCACTGCTTCTTGGCGCAGGAGGGCTACGTGGTGGTGAGCGTGGACAATCGGGGCACGCCAGCGCCGCGCGGGCGTGAATGGCGCAAGTGCATTTACCGGCAGGTGGGGATTCTGGCGTCGGCGGATCAGGCAGCGGCCACGCGTCGGGTGTTGTCGGAGCGGGCGTATTTGGATCCGGGTCGGGTTGGGGTGTGGGGTTGGAGCGGTGGGGGGTCGATGACGCTCAATGCGTTGTTCCGGTATCCGGAGGTGTATCGGATGGGGATGGCGATTGCGTTCGTGAGCGATCAGCGGTATTACGACACGATATACCAAGAGCGCTACATGGGTTTGCCGGCGGACAACGAGGCCGGATTCAAGAATGGGTCGCCGATTACGTATGCGCAGCAACTGACCGGCTCGCTGCTGTTGGTTTATGGGACCGGGGACGACAACTGTCACTACCAGAACTGCGAAGCGCTGGTGAACGAGTTGGTTGCGCACAACAAGGCCTTCGACCAGTTGGTGTACCCGAACCGCAGCCATTCCCTCAGCGAAGGGGCGACCACGCGGCGGCATTTGTACGAGGCGCTGACGCGGTATCTGCGGCGGCATTTGCCCGTTGAACCGGCGGGGGGCGAACGCGACGATGAGTGAGGTTGGGGTACACCGGCCCCGCAATGTGGATTGGAAGCGGGCGGCGGCATTGCTCTACGGCGATTGGGGGACGAGCAAGGCCTACGTGATTGGGTTGGCCTTCTTTTTTACCGGGTACGCTTCGTTGCCCCTGATTGTGGCGGTCTGCGCGCTGACGGCGGTGGTGGGGTACAACTACGTGTTGGTGTGCCGGCACTTTCCGGACGGGGGCGGGGTGTACTCGGCGGCGCGGGACCAGAGCCGGTTGTTGGCGGCGATTGGGGCCTTGTTGTTGGTGGCGAACTTCATTGTGACGGCGGCGCTGAGCTGCAACTCGGCGGTGAACTACTTCGGAGTGCCGCGGGAGCAGGTGGCATTGGCGACGGCGGCTTCGATATTGGCGATAGGGGGTGTGAACTATTTTGGGCCTAAGCACACGGGGAGCCTGGCGGTATGGTTGGCCGTGCCGACGGTGGTGGTGGTGGGCGGGGTGGTCGTGTTGAGTGTGCCGCATCTGTCGCTGGCGAATCTCGAATGGCCGCAAGGTGGCTGGAGCAAGAACTGGGTCAGTTTTGTCGCCATCATTTTGGCGCTGAGCGGGGTCGAGGCCATCGCGAACCTGACGGGGGTGATGAAGCTCGACCCGGGGAGCACGATGGACCAGCCGCGGGTGGGGTTGACGGCGCGCAAGGCGATTGTGCCGGTCGCGTTGGAGGTGGTGGTGGCGACGGTGTTGTTGGGCTGGGCGATGGTCTCGTTGCCTAAGGAATTGGCGCCGGACCCGGTGGCGCAGCGGGATTACATGCTGCGTTTTTTGGGGGTGCAATACGGGGCATTGGCGTGGACGCCGGCGTTTGGGCAGGTGGTTGGGGTGGTGGTGGGTTTGGTGATCGGGTTGTTGTTGCTGAGCGCGGTGAATACGGCGATCGCAGCGCTGATCGGGCTGTTCTACATGCTGGCGCGGGATGAGGAGATGCCGCGGGCGTTTGTGGGGCTTAATCCGCATGGCGTGCCGTGGTGGCCGTGGGCGCTGGCCACGCTGCTGCCGGTGGCGACCGTGTTGGCTACGGGGGCTGATCTCGAGGCTTTGGCGCGCCTGTACGCGATTGGGGTGGTGGGCGCGATTGCGGTGAACCTGGGGTCGTGCACGTTCAATCGGCGGCTCAAGTTGGCTTGGTGCGAGCGGGGCATCATGGCGGCCACATTTGCCGTCATGTTTGCGGTCGAGGTCACGATTGCGCGGGTGAACAACGACGCCCTCTTTTTTGCCATTTGCGTGTTGGGGGTGGGTTTAGGTTTACGGGGTTACACGCAGCGCCGGGCGGGGTTACGCACGGTGATTGTGCCGGAGGAGATCGCGGTGCACGTCGCTCCGAAGGCGGTTCCGGACCTCCAGTTGCAGCTCGAGCCGGGCCGGACGATTTTGGTGGCGGCGCGGGGTGTGACGCCGGTGTTGCGGTTTGCGCTCGAGGAAGCGCGGCTGCGACAGGCGGGTTTGTATGTGCTGTTTGTGAAGGAAGTGGCGGTGGTGCTGACCCGGACGCTGCCCGGGCAGCACCGGGCGCGATGGCAGGAAGATCCGGCGGCTGCGGCGATCATGACGGCGATGTTGCGGTTGGGAGAGGAGCACGGCGTGACGGTGATCCCGGTGTTTGCCGTCAGCGATAATCCGGCCCTGACGATCCTGGATTTGGCAGCGACGCTGGGGGTGGACATGTTGATGTTGGGTTCTCCGCAGCGGACGCGGTTGGTCCAGCTCCTGAAAGGGAACGTGGTGACGGAGGTGGCCCGCAGTTTGCCCGAGAACATCCAGTTGTTGATTCACGGCTAAACGGGCGGACACGCGGCCGGGAGTGGCGCGCTGGCCCTGGGAGCAGCGAGGGTGGAACGCCGTCTAATCTCGGGTTGCGGTGTCTGGGCGCACCGGGCACTGTGGCTGGAGCTAGACTATGAATGGGATGCTGTGCGGCTTACTGGCCGTGGTCACGGTTGCGTCGATGAACACCAGCTTGGCTGCCGGACCCCGCGCGGCTCGTTGGCAGCGGGTCGAGGAGGCGGTGCAGAAGGGCTTGCCGCAAACGGCGCTCGCCGAGCTAAAACCGATTCTCGAAGGGGCGTTGGCGGAGCGGGCTTGGGCGGAAGCGGTCAAGGCCATCGCGCGCAAGATCGTCCTCGAGAGCGGCATCGAGGGGAACCGTCCCGAGGAACGCGTCCGGCGTCTTACGGCGGAGCTGGCGCAGGCGCCGGAGGCGATCCAGCCGGTGCTCGAGGCGGTGTTGGCGCATTGGTACTGGCATTACTTCCAGCAGAATCGTTGGCGATTCATGCGCCGGACGGCGACGGCGCAAGCGCCGGGGGCCGATTTCACGACGTGGGACTTGCCACGCCTTTTTGCCGAGATCGATCGACACTTTACGCGGGCGCTGGCGGCGGCGCCGCAGCTCAAGGCGATCCCGATCGCCACTTACGATGCACTCTTGGCCCGAGGCACCGTGCCCGACGCCTATCGGCCCACGCTCTACGATTTCATCGCCCAGGAGGCCCTGAGCTTCTACACCTCCGGCGAGCAAGCGGCGGCGCTGCCCGAGGACGCCTTCGAGGTTGCAGCCGAGAGCCCGATCATCGGAACTGCCGGAGAATTCCTCGAGTGGCAGCCGGCGACGACGGACACGCAGGCGCCTGCGTTCAAGGCGATTCGCCTCTACCAAGAGCTGTTGCGCTTTCACCAAGCGGATGCGGATCGGTCCGCTTTTCTGGATGCGGACCTGGCGCGGTTGGTGTGGGGCAAGAACGTGGCTCGCGGCGAGGCGCGGGATGGGCGAGTGCAAGCGGCGCTGGAACGGTTTGCGAAGGAGAACGGAGATCACGAACTGGCGTCGCTGGCCTTGTGGCATGAGGCGCAACGGTTGCGTGGCGAGGGCGACTATGTCCAGGCGCGTCTGTTGGCGTTGCGCGGGCAGCAGGCGCATCCGGCCAGCGCGGGAGGCCGGCTCTGCGCGAATCTGGTGGCGGAGATCGAGAGCAGGGGGGCGGAGTTGGTGACCGAGCGAGCATGGGGCGCGCCTTGGCCGAAGATCCAGGTGCGGTATCGCAATGTCACACGCGTCTATTTCCGGGTGGTGGGGGCGGACTGGGACGCGTTTCTGGATCGGCGGCGGCGTCGGCCGGAGCGACTGAGCGACGCGGAGCGGTTCGCCCTGGTGGCGCAGCAGCCGGTGCACGAGTGGTCGGAGGCGTTGGCGCCCACGACCGACTTCAAGTTTCACACGGTCGAGTTGCCCGTGCCAACCGAGCTCAAGTCGGGCTATTACTTTCTGATCGCCAGTCACGACGTGGCTTTTCGGGAGTCGAACAACCAGCTTGCAATGACGGATTTTTGGGTGAGCGATTTGGCTTTGGTGATTCGGCCGCGCTCGGGCCAACTGGACGGGTTTGTGTTGTGGGCCAAGTCGGGCGAGCCGATCGCGGGCGCGCGGGTGCAGGGGTGGTACTTGGATCGGCAGGGCAACCGCGTCGAGGTCCCGGAGACCGCGACGGACGGGTATGGGCAGTTTGCCCTCGAGCAGGCGGAACGCCGCGGTTATCTGCTCAAGGCGAGTTACAGCGGCCAGGCGATCGCCACCAGCGACGAGTACGCTCACTGGCCGCGCGCGGACGCAACCGCGGTTGTCGAACAGACGGTGTTCTTCACCGACCGCGCCCTTTATCGGCCGGGGCAGACGGTGGCGTACAAGGGCATCTGCCTGCGGGTGGATCAGGAGCGAGACAACTACCAGGTGTTGCGCGGCCGCTCGGTGACCGTCACGTTCGCGGATGCGAACGGGAAGGAGATCGCGCAGGCGGTGCATCGCTGCAACGATTACGGTTCTTTTTCCGGCAGTTTCACCGCCCCGCGCGACCGGTTGCTGGGCCAGATGTACCTGCACGTCACCCAAGGCCCCCCAGGCGCCGCCCAGCTCAGCGTCGAGGAATACAAGCGTCCGAAGTTCCAGGTGACGCTCCAACCGCCTGAGACCGGCAACAAGCTCGGCCAGCGCGTGGTTGTCCGCGGTCAGGCGATGAGTTACACCGGGGCGGCGGTGGATGGTGCGCTGGCGAAGTACTGGGTGGTGCGCGAGGTGCGGATGCCCGGATGGTGGGGTTGGGGCGGAGGCGGGCGGCGGCTCGGTCCTGCCCAAGGAATCGCCTATGGCACGACGCGCACGGGGACCGACGGCAGTTTCCAAGTCGAGTTTGTCGCCCGACCCGACCTTAAAGTGGCCGAGCAAGACGAACCCACGTTTGTCTTCAGCGTGCATGCCGACGTCACGGATAGCGCTGGCGAGACGCGGTCCGCCGATCGCGCGGTGCGGCTTGGGTACACCGCCATCGAGGCGCGCCTGAGTGCAGAGTTGTGGCAAACGGTGGCGGCGCCTGTGGCGATCACCGTGCGGACGACGACGTTGGACGGCGAACCGCAAGTCGCCGAAGGCGTCGTCAAGATCCATGCGCTGCAACCGCCGGCCCAGGCGCAACGGCCGTCCTGGTTTGCGCGCCGGGACCCACTCGAGGATTCGGACCAGGCTGGGGCGCCGGGCGATGCGTCCGACCCCAACCACTGGCCGCTGGGCGAGGTGGTCGCCACGCTAGGGTTTACGACCGACGCAAGCGGGCAGGCTACCTTGGCGGTCCGACTGCCGGAGGGCGTTTACCGGGCCTTGCTCGAGAGCCAAGACCGGCACGGCAAGAAGGTGACCGACCGGCTGCCTCTTCGCGTCTTGGCGCCGGCTGGGAAGCAACTCGGGATTCGTGTGCCGCATCTGCTCGAGGCCCCTCGCTGGTCGGTCGAGCCCGGCGAGGAGTTTACCGCGCTCTGGGGCACCGGTTACGAATCCGGCCGCGCCTTTATCGAGATCGAGCATCGGCAGCAATTTCTCCAGCGTTACTGGACCGCTCCTGGGGAGACGCAGGTCCAAGTCCAGCAGGCGGTGACCGAAGCTCAGCGCGGCGGGTTCACGCTCCATGTGACCTTTGTGCGCGAGAACCGCGCTTACCTCGAGTCGCGCCACGTCGAGGTGCCCTGGAGCAACAAAGAACTGACCCTCCGCTGGGAACACTTCACCTCGAAACTCGAGCCCGCGCAGAAGGAGACCTGGACGATTGCGGTCAGCGGTCGAGAGGCAACCGGGGAAGGTCAAGGTGCGGAAGGTGCGGAAGGGGAAGGGACAGGGGCGATGTCGGGGCGATCGGAGCGCGCGGTGGCGGAGTTGGTGGCGGCGCTCTATGACGCGTCGCTGGACGCGTTTCGGCCCCATGACTGGCCGAGCGGTTTTGGCGTGTTCCGGGGAGATTACTCGGTGCTGAAGTCGTTTTTCGGCAATGCACCGCGTCCGCTGCAACCGTTTAAGCGGGATTGGCCCGTGGCGCGGCAGGCGGTCGAGATGCGGTACCGCGCGTTTCCAGACGAGTTGACTGAGAGTCTCTGGGGCTACCGGATGGCGCGTCCGCGGGCAGTGGCGCGCGGTGGCGCGGCCCTGCAACTGGACACGCTCGCCGTCGCGGAAGACGCCGTACCGCCTCCGACCGTCGCGCCCGGTGGCGGGCGGGAGATGACCCTCAGCGCCGGACTGACCCGGAGCGCGGCGCCGGTTGGCGACATGGAAGAACGCGTGGCGGGAGCGGCTGAGTCCGCAGGCGCGCCGGAGCGCGCAGCCCAAGGACCCGATCTGAGCCAGGTCAGCCCCCGGCGGAACCTGAACGAGACGGCGTTTTTCTTTCCGCACCTGACCTCGGACGCGAACGGGACGGTGCGGTTGACCTTCACGGTGCCCGAGGCGCTCACCGCGTGGCGATTCCTCGGGTTCGCTCACGACTCGGCGCTCCGGGCCGGGCTGATCGAGGGACGCATGGTCACCGCCAAGGAGTTGATGGTGCAGCCGAATCCGCCCCGCTTCTTGCGCGAATCGGACACGCTCGAGTTCAGCGTCAAGGTTGCGAACCAGAGCGAGCGACGCCAGCAGGGCACGGTTCGGCTGACGTTCAACGACGCGTTGACCGATCGGTCGGTGGACGAGCTGTTGGGCAATCGCGTTCCCGACCGGGCCTTCGATATTCCGGCCAAGGAATCGCGCGGGTTTGCCTGGCGCCTGACCGTGCCGGACGGCCTGACGCTGCTCACCTACCAGGCGATGGCGGCTGCGGAGACCGTGTCCGATGGCGAAGCGGGGCTGTTGCCGGTGTTAGCGCGGCGGGTCTTGGTGACGGAGTCGTTGCCGCTGTCGATTCGCGGGCCGGCGGAGCGGCAGTTCGAGTTCGAGAAGCTGCTCAAGTCCAGTTCGTCCGACACGCTCCGGCACCAGGGTCTGACGGTGCAGATGGTGTCTAACCCCGCCTGGTACGCGGTGCTGGCGCTACCCTATCTGATGGAGTTTCCGTACGAATGCAGCGAGCAGACGTTCAACCGGCTTTATGCCAATGTCCTCGCGCGCACGATCGCCCAGGCTGATCCCAAGGTCCGGCGCCGGTTCGATCTCTGGAAGAACACGGCGGCGCTCGATAGCCCGCTCGAGAAGAACCAGGAGCTGAAGGCCGTGTTGCTCGAGGAATCGCCGTGGCTGCGCCAGGCCCAAAACGAGAGTCAGGCGCGCAAGCATGTGGGTCTGTTGTTTGACGACAATCGGCTGAACTCCGAGACCGAGCGCGCGTTGGCCAAGTTGCGGGAGGCCCAATTGCCGGACGGGGCCTGGCCGTGGTTTTCTGGCGGGCCAGCCAACGACTATATCACGCTCTACATCACGACCGGATTCGGCCGGCTCCGGCAGCTCGGGGTGGACTTGCCAGTCGAGTTGGCGTTGCGCTCGCTCGAAAGGCTAGACGATTGGATCGACCGGCGCTACCGCGACATCCTCGCCCACAGCGACAAGGCCAAAAACCACCTCTCGAGCACGATCGCGCTTTACCTGTACGGCCGCAGCTTCTTCCTCCGGGACCGGCCGATCGCCGCCCAGCAGCGGGAAGCGGTCGATTATTTTTTGGGCCAGGCAAGACGCTACTGGTTCGAGTTGGGCGAGCGCCAGTCGCACGGTCACTTGGCCCTGGCCCTGCACCGGTTTGGCGACACGGACACGGCGCAAGCGATCGTCCGATCGCTCAAGGAACGGTCGGTTACGGACGCGGAGTTGGGCCGGTACTGGCGAGAGACGGAGCGAAGCTGGTGGTGGTATCGGGCGCCGATCGAGACCCAGGCGTTGATGATTGAGGCGTTCGGCGAGGTGACCCAGGACACGGCGGCGGTCGAGGAGTGCAAGGTCTGGCTGCTCAAACAAAAGCAAACCCAGGACTGGAAGACGACCAAGGCGACCGCCGACGCTGTGTATGCGCTGCTGCTGCGCGGACGCGACCTGCTGGCCAGCGACCAACTCGTCGAGTTGACCGTGGGCGGCGCGGACCTCACGCCGAGGCTGAGTCCGCAAGGCAATCCGCCAGGGGCAAGCCGCAATCCGGTCGAGCCCGGGACCGGCTTCTACGAGGTGCGGTTTGCCGGTCCGGAGGTCAATCCGTCGCTGGGGCAAATCACGGTCAAGAAGGCGGACGAGGGCGTGGCTTGGGGCAGCGTACACTGGCAGTATCTCGAGGACCTGAGCCGGATCACCCCGTACGCGGGGACGCCGCTGAAGCTGCACAAGGCCCTCTTCGTGCGGCGGCAGACGAGTCGAGGCCCGGTGCTCGAGGCGGTCACGGGACCGGTGGCGGTGGGAGACGAGGTGGTGGTGCGGCTCGAGCTGCGAGTGGATCGGGACATGGAATACGTGCATCTGAAGGACCAGCGCGGGAGCGGGACAGAGCCGGTGAATGTGTTGTCCGGGTACCGGTATCAGGACGGGCTGGCGTATTATGAAAGCACGCGCGACACGGCGAGTCATTTCTTCATCGATTACTTGCCCAAGGGGACGTACGTGTTCGAGTATGCGCTTCGTGTTCAGCATCGCGGCAACTATCCGACCGGCGTGGCGAGCATTCAGTGTCTTTATGCGCCCGAGTTCAACAGCCACTCCGCCAGCCACATCCTCGAAGTGAAGTGAAGGCGGGTCGGTCAAGGTGTTGGTGGACGCAGCTTAACCTGCCACGGCATTCCTCGATGCATCCTCACCTCGAACGGTCGCCGCGCAGGCCACGGTCACTTCGCCAACGTTGCGGGTTGAGCGGATTGGCCGGTGCGGTCCTGTGCCTTGCCTCCGGATGGGCGAGCTTCGCGGCGGAGAGCGTGGCGGAGCTGCGCGGGACGGTCGTCAGCGCGCTGGCGGGCACGCCGCTCGATTCGGCCACGCTCGAGTTGGCTTGGCGGCCGGTGAGTTGGGAAGGGGGCGACGCGCCGGAGCTGAGTTCGTTGGACGCGAGCGTGCCCCTTGTGGGGGGCGTCGTGACGGACCGGGCGGGCGGGTTTCAGTTGGGCTTGGCTGTGCGGGAGCAAGTGACTTACGTGAGCGTGCGGGTGACTCTGCTGGGTTACGAGGAGTATCACGCGACGTTGGTGCGGCTCGAGGCTGGGCAGGCGACGGCTTTGCCGGTGGCATTGGTGCCGCGGGCGCCTACGGCGGTGGAACGCGAGCTCTTAGAAGCGCGCCGCTCGATGCTGCGGGACGGGGCGCTGACGGAATCGCAATGGATCCCGGCGGCTGCGGTCGGGGCCGGGTTGGCGCAGCCGGCAGGGGCCGGTGGGGCGACTCCGGTGGCGGTCCCGGACCGGGTGCTGGTCGAGTTGGCGGATTTCTCCGGGCTGATGGATTTGGACGAGTACATCGCCGGGGTGGTGACGAGAGAACTTGGGGACAGTTTTCACACCGAAGCGTTGCGGGCGCAGGCGGTCACGGCGCGGAGCTACGCGCTGGATCGGCTGGCGCGGACGGGCAAGGCCAGCGGCGGGGTGGCATATACCTCGGTGTTGGGGGCGAAGAGTCGCCAGGCTGCGCTCGACACCTCGAAGGCGGTGGTGGTGTATCAGGGGCGGATCATCACGGCGTATTTCTCGGCGCGCTGCAATGGCGACGTGACGTTGAACAGCGAGGAGGGCCCTACGCTGGATCGGTGTTGGGTGGGCGGTTTGGGTGTCGGCGTGGTGCCATACTGCCGGGCGCGGCCGTGTAGCGGGCACATCAACTGTTCGCAGACCTCGGAGCGGTGCTGCACGGTGGTGGTGCAGGGCAAGACCCATCACCTCTACGGTCACGGCATTGGCCTCTGCCAGCGGGGCGCCCAGGACCTGGCGATCAAGCAGGGTTTGGCCTGGCGCGACATTGTGCTCCGGTACTATACGGCGGTCGAGATCCAGACCGGCACGGTCGAGCCGCCGCCGCCGTTGGCGGTGGGCGATCGCGTCCAAGTCGTGAATACGGGCACCGGCGGGCTGAGGCGCCGGGACTGCGCCAGCACCGGGTGCACGGCTCGGGCCAATGCCTTCGACGGCGACACGGGCCGGATTGTGGGCGGTCCCGAGGTCAACGGAGGTTATACGTGGTGGCGGATCGCGTGGGAGAAGGATGGGTTGACTTTGTGGTCGGCGCAGGGCAGCGGCACCGAGCCGTGGCTGCAGCGCACTGCGGAACCGGTCACGCGGATCCTGCGGTTGGCCGGGGACTTGGCTTTCGGCAACGTGCCTTTGGGTGGGACGGGGCAACGGTTCTTGACTCTCGCCAACGACGGCAACTCACCGCTGACGATCAGCGGGTTGGTTTACCCGCCGGGCTTTGAAGGGGACTGGAGCGGGACGGTGCCGGCGGGTGGCTCGCGCGACGTGCTGGTGTTCTTCAAGCCGCTGGCCGTCCAAGCCTATAGCGGCGTGGTCACCGTGCAAGCGGACCAAACGAGCGGCACCCCGAGCCACGCTGTCTCCGGCGTGGGCACGCGTGTGAGCCAAGGCGCCTTCGATCGCGCCTGGCTGAGTCGGTTACCCAACGGGACGTTCCGGTTGCGGTTTGTGGGTCATCCGGGGTCGACTTGCCGGCTGCAGACCTCGACCAACCTCACGGTGTGGGAGACGGCGATCGCCTTCACGGGGAGTTCGGCGGGGGTCGTGCTCGAAGATCCGCGGCCGGCGATGGAAGGCCAGCGGTTCTATCGGGTGGTCACGCCCTGAGGGACTCTTCGCTGCTGTGTTCGAGGGATTGCGCTGGCGTGGCTGGCCGAACGCTCAGGTGGCCGGCGAGTTTTAGGTTTCGGCGCTCGGCCGGGTTCGATATAATGACGAGAGGCCGGGATAGACGACATATCGCAGGTAGGGCGCGCAGTCCTCTGCGCGCCGCAAACCACTGCGGACACAGGAAGCCGCGGCGCGCAGAGGACTGCGCGCCCTACCGCCGAGTTGTAGTCCATCTCAGTGACTCATCAGTAAGCGGCGTAGGGAATTGAGCAGCATGTGTATCATGGCAAGGCAGGTGGTGCTCGGTGGAGTGCCGGTCGGTGGGTGCCGAGGGCGCGGCGCTTTCGGTCGCGGCCGCTGGGTAGGGGCCGGGCTGGCTGGGTGGGCATCGGTTCTGGGGCTGGCGCTGAGTTTGGTGGGCTCGACCCTGGCGGAGACGGTGATTCCATTCGGATCGGGCTGGAGCTACCATGTGGGCACGGAGGCACCGGCGGGGGTGCCGGAGGCTTGGCGCCGGGCCGAGTACGACGAGACGGGGTGGAGGAGCGGTCTGGCGCCGATCGGGTACGGCGAGCCGGACATCATAACCTCGCTACCGAGCAGCGCCGGAGGCAATTATCTCACGGTCTATTTCCGGCGCCGGTTCCAAGTAGACCAGCCCGGCAAGGTTACCGCCCTGGTCCTTACGACTCGGGTGGATGACGGTTATGTGGCCTGGATCAACGGTGTCGAGGTGGGGCGGGCCAATGTCCCCGAGGGTGAGCTCGAGTTCAACCGTACGGCGTTGACGGCGGGCGAGCCATTCCTGGAGACCATTACCTTGTCGGAAAACCTAGACCAGCTCTTGGTGGCGGGGGCGAACGTTCTGGCCATTCACGCCTTGAACGCGAACTCGACCAGTTCGGATCTCCTTTTGGATGCTTCGTTGGAGGCGGTGGTGGACGGCGAACCGCCGGAGGCGATCGACACGGTGCCGGCGCCGGGCTCGGTGGTGCCGGAGTTGACGCAGATCGAGGTCACGTTCAGTGAGAGCGTCACCGGGGTTGAAGCGGCGGATCTGTTGGTCAACGGCCAGCCGGCCGCAGCGGTGTCCGAGATCTCGCCGCGCCAGTACAGCTTTCAGTTTGCCGCGCCGCCGGTTGGCCTCGTGCAGGTGACGTGGGCACAGAGTCATGGCATTCGGGACCTGGCGCCCGAGCCGAATCCCTTTGCCGGAGGCAGTTGGACTTACACGGTGCAGCCAGCGGCGGCGAGCGCGGCGGTGGCGATTTCCGAGTTCATGGCCGACAACGACAACGGCATTCGGGACGAGGACGGCAACCGGTCGGACTGGATCGAGTTGCAGAACCGCGGAGGGGTAGGGGTGGACCTCGAGGGGTGGTTCCTGACGGACACGAGCGGCAACTTAACCAAGTGGCGGTTCCCGGCGTCGATCCTGCCGGCGAACCAATACTTGGTGGTGTGGGCTTCCGAGAAGCACCGCACCAACCCGGCCGCCCCGCTGCACACCAACTTCAAGCTGGACAATGCGGGCGAGTACCTCGCCTTGGTCGATGCCCAGACGAACATCGTGTCCGCGTTTGCGCCGGCGTACCCGGCCCAGCGCCCCGACATTTCGTACGGACGCGACCGCGCGGACCCGGCGCTGGTGGGCTATTTCATCACCGCCACACCGGGCGCGCCCAATGCCACCTCGGGGCCGGGGTTCGCGCCCGACCCGGTCTTTTCCCTGCCGGGAGGCGTGTACACGAACCTCAGCCTCAGCATCGCTTTGTCGTCAGCGGGCGGGACGATTCACTATACGACCGACGGCTCGGTGCCGACCGAGAATTCCGCGCGGTACGGGCAGCCGTTGGCGACGGCCAGTTCGTTGCGGGTGAAGGCCCGCGTGTTCGTTCCCGGGCTATGGCCGAGTCGAGTCGTTGCCGAGAGCTATCAGTTGCTCGACGCGAACCTGCGCGAGTTCAGCTCGAACTTGCCGCTGCTGATTGTGAACACGCACGGTCGCTGGATTGCGGAGAATGTGCCGCCGGGGGTGGAGCGAACGCGCGCCTCGGTGGTGGCGATCGAGCCGCGGCGCGGGCGCAGCGCGTTACGGGGGCCGGCGGAGTTTGTGGGGCTCGGCCAAGTCGAGATCCGGGGGCAATCCTCGACCGGTTTCCCCAAGAAAGCCTACAACCTCGAACTCAACGACGAATGGGGTCAGGACCGCGAGGTGAGCCTGCTGGGGTTGCCGGCGGAATCCGATTGGGTCCTCTACAATCCGTACTCGGACAAGCCGTTCATCCAGAATTTCCTCGCCTACGAACTGCACGAGCAGATGGGGCACTACGCCGTCCGGCGGCGGTTCGTCGAGGTGTTTGTGGACACCAACGGCGGCCGCGTGACCTATCCGACCGACTACGCCGGGATCTACATCTTGCTCGAGAAGATCAAGGTGGACCGGAACCGCGTGGCCATTGCGTCGCTGACGCCGACGCACTCGGCCGAGCCGGAGATCAGCGGCGGCTACATCGTGAAGAAAGACAAGAGCAGTGCGGGGGATCGCACCTTCACGACGAGTGGCGGCGCGGGATTCAGCGGTCAGGAACTCCGCTTCCACGAGCCCAAGCCGCGGGAGATCACGGTGGCGCAGCAGCAGTGGATTCGCAATTACTTCAACGCCTTCGAGCGGGCCTTGTACGCCTCGAACTGGCTCACCGCCACGGGGACCAACCATTACTCGCATTACATGGATGCCGACTCGTTCGTGGACAACCATTGGATTGTCGAGTTCGCGAAGCAGATCGACGGCTATCGCCTGAGCAATTACTTGCACAAAGATCGGGGGGGCAAACTGAAGATGGACCCGATCTGGGATTGGAACTTGAGCTTCGGCAATGCGGACTACTTGGACGGCGCCAACCCGAGCGGCTGGTACTACGTGCTGATCGATGCCACCGCCCATCCCTGGCTGCGCCGCCTCATCACCGGCTCGGCCTCCGCCACGACCCGGAATGGCGATCCCGACTTCAACCAACGCATCATCGACCGTTGGAGCGTGCTGCGCACCAACGTGATGTCGGCCGCGCGCGTCTTGGCGCGCGTGGACGAACTCGCCGCGCTGCTCGACGAAGCTCAAGTGCGGGATTTCCAGCGTTGGCCGCGCCTAGGCACGCGCATCTGGCCCAACCCGCCCATGTACTCCCAGCCGCGCACTTATGCGGAGATCGTCGCCAACATGAAGCAGTGGATCGCCGACCGGTGCGCCTGGATCGATCGACAGTTCGTCTTGGCCCCGGCGCTTAGCCACGGTGGCGGTTCGGTTCCGCCCGGGCTCCTCCTTACCTTGAGCGCCCCGGCCGGCAGCCTCTACTACACCCTCGACGGCTCGGACCCGCGCTGGCCGGGAGGCGGCCTGTCCTCGGCCGCCCGCCTGTACAGCGGGCCGCTGACCGTGGTCACCAACGCGCGGGTTGTGGCTCGGGCGCGGTTGGGGGCCAATTGGAGCGGGCCGACGGCGCGCACCTTCGCCACGTGCACGCCGCCCTTGCGGCTGGTCGAAATCATGTATCATCCGGCCGAACCCGAACCGGGCAGCCCACACAGCGGCGCGGCGTTCGAGTATCTCGAGTTTCTCAACGTTGGCGCTGAACCCTTGGCAGTCGAGGGGTACCGCGTGAGCGGCACGGTGGACTTCACCTTTCCGAAGCTGACGCTGAACCCGGGGCAGAGGACCGTGGTGGCCAGCAGCCGGGCCGCGTTCGCCGCGCGCTATAGCAGCGCCGCGGTTGTGGCGGGCGAGTTCACCGGCAAACTCGGCAATGACGGCGGCCGGTTGATTCTCGAGGGTCGGCTGGGCGAACCGCTCCTGGACTTTCGCTACGAGGATTATTGGCACCGCCTTACGGACGGCTTTGGCTTCGCGTTAGCGATCCGCGACGAACTGGCCGAGCCGGGGACTTGGTCGGCCGCTTCGTCTTGGCGCGCAGGCACAGTGTTGGGAGGGACGCCAGGCTTACCGGAGCCTCCGTTGCCGCTGTTTCCGCCGGTGGTGGTCAACGAAGTCCTCACGCATGCGGATCTACCGCAAGTGGATGCCATCGAACTGCACAACTTGTCCTACTCGCCGGCGGATGTGAGCGGCTGGTACCTGACCGATGACGTTCGCCGGCCGAACAAGTTCCGCCTCCCGGAGGGCACGCGGATCCCGCCGCGCGGGTATCTCGTTCTGAGCGAGGCGGACTTCAACAACGCCGCCCGAGCCCGAAGTCCATTCACGTTGAGCTCGTTGGGCGAGGAAGCCTATCTGTTCTCCGCTGACCCGGCGGGCGACCTCACCGGGTACGTGCACGGGTTCGATTTCGGCGCGGCCAAGAACGGGGTCACCTTCGGCCGGTACCTGAGCAGCAGCGGCGAGGAGCGGTTTGTGGCGCAATGGCAGCCGACATTGGGGGCGGCGAACAGCGGCCCGCGCGTCGGGCCGGTGGCGATCACGGAGGTGATGTACCGGCCGCCCGAGGTCTTTGCCAACGGCGCCTACTGGAACAACGACGAGGACGAGTTCATCGAGTTGCATAATCCCGGTTCCACCGTGGTCTCATTGTTCGATGGGGCGCGCCCGACGAACACGTGGAAGCTGGGCCAGGCCGTCGAGTTCAGTTTCCCGCCCGGCACGAGCCTTCCCGCCGGTGGCTTCTTGTTGGTGGTGAGCTTCGACCCGGTAGCCGACTCGGCGCAGTTGGCCGGTTTCCGGTCGCGCTACGGCCTCGGTGCAAGCACGCCGATCTTCGGCCCGTACCGCGGCCAACTCAGCAACCGCGACGAGAAGGTGACGTTGTACGAGCCGGACGCGCCGCAGGCGCTGGGCCCGGACGCGGGCATGGTTCCGTACGTGGTGGTGGACCGTGTCCATTATGCCGACCGGGCGCCTTGGCCAGTGGCGGCGGATGGGGCCGGGCACTCGATCCAACGTCTCGATCCGCTGGCGTTTGGGAATGATTGGGCCAACTGGTTCGCGGCCATGCCGACTCCGGGTCGAAGCGGCGCGCCGGGTGTGCCGCCCGTACTCACGAGCGAGCCCTTGGACCGCGTGGTGCCGCTGGGTGGGCGACTCGAGCTGAGCGCGATGGCCACGGCCGCCGGCGGAGGCTCGGTGAGCTACCAATGGCGGTTCAACCGGGCCGTGCTGGCGGGAGCCACCAACCGCACGCTGGTCATTGCGGCGGTCCAGTCGGCGCACGCGGGTTCCTACCAGGTTTTGGCGTTCAACGCGGCTGGGGCGGTGACCAGTCGCGAGGCCACCGTTCGCTTGGATCTGCCCATCACCATCACCCAACAACCGGCCACCCAGCGCGTGCTCAGCGGCGCAAGCGCTCTCCTCACCGTGGTGGCGACCAGCGGCAACCCGCCTTTGTCTTACCAGTGGTATCGGAACGGTCGCCGCTTGCCGAGTGCCACCGAGGCTTTCCTCGCTTTTAGCCGGGTGCAGGAAGCCGACCAAGGGATCTATGTCGTGCGCCTCGCGGATGCGGTCCGGACGCTGGACAGCGCCCCCGCCGAGGTGCGGCTGTTGGCGGCGCCGGAGATGTCGGCGCCGGTTCCCCCCCTCGAGTTGACGGCGGTGGCTGGCGAACCGGTGACCCTCAGCGCTCGGACGCGGGGCACAACGCCGATGCGTTATCGCTGGAGCCGGACGGCGCCGGGCGGCGGCTCGACGGTCGTGGCTGAGCAGGTGCTGGATGCGAACGTGGTCTTTTTAAGGTTGGGCGCGGTGACCGCCGCCGACGCCGGCACGTACACCTTGACGTTGACCAACGAGTTTTATCCCGCCTTGGATCGCACTTTCACCAATGCCCGGCTTACCATCCTGGCGGACGCCGACGGCGACTTCATGCCGGACGTGTGGGAAGAGGCGCACGGGTTGGACCCGGCGGATGCGGGGGATGCAGCGGTGGACAGCGATGGCGACGGTCTGCCGAACTTGGCGGAGTACCGGGCAGGCACCGATCCCAAGGATGCGTCGAGTTGCCTTCGCTTCGAGACCATCTCGGTGCGGCCTGGCGCCACGCTCGAGTTCTTGGCTCGACCGAACCGCACCTATACCCTCGAGGCGACCGACCGTCTTGAACCGTCCGTTTGGACGCCGCTGGCAGATGAAGTGGCGGCCGGCACGACGCGCCGGGTGACCGTCTTGGATCCGGACTGGACCGCCAGCCGCTATTATCGGCTGGTCACACCCCGGCGTCTGTGAGCAGACTCGACCGGTTCCCTGATGTTGATGAAAGGTCGCGCTGGACGACAGTCTGTGCGGGTAGGGCGCGCAGTCCCCTGCGCGCCGCAGCTTCCTGTGTCCGCAGCGGCTCGCGGCGCGCAGAGGACGGTGCGCCCTACCGCTGACCTTACCTGCATCTACGGTGACGCATGATTATGAAACGGACCGCACTCGGCCTCAGCTTGAAACCACTCGTCACGACCCTGACCGGCTTGGTGTTGGCCGCCGCGCCCGCCGCGGCCCCGGCTCCGGAGGCCGGGGCGCCGGAGTCGGAGGGGCTGTTGGCGCGGCTCGAGGGGGGCGAGTTAGGGTTTGACCGACTGCTGTTGATTCAGCGGCGGCCGATCACGCCCACGCATGTTTACACTTACCATTGCGAAGGGCTGCAGCCTGGGGGCGGGCTCTACGTTTACCACCTTGGCACGCGGCGGTTGGACCGGTTGGTCGATGCCACGGCTGGCGTGCTCTTGGATTGCGACCTTTCCTATGATGGCCAGGAGGCCGTGTTTAGTTGGATGAAAGACATGCAGACCTTCCAGGTGTATCGCGTGCGCTTGGACGGCTCCGGGCTCCGGCAACTGACCGACGACGCCTACTACAACTTCAACGCTTGTTGGCTGCCGGATGGCGGGATCGCCTTCCTCTCGACTCGGCGGGCGGCCTATGCCTACTGCTGGAGTTCGCCGGCTGGCATTTTACATCGCATGGACGCCGAGGGCGGGCAGGTGCGGCAGTTATCGGCCAACTACCTGAACGATTTCACGCCCAGCGTGCTGCCGGACGGGCGGATAATCTACTCGCGCTGGGAGTACGTGGACCGGCCGGCGATCCCGATCCAGAGCTTGTGGACGATCGAGGCCGACGGCACCGGTCTGGCCGCCTACTATGGCAACCGGGTGCTCAGCCCGGCCACGTTCATGGAACCCCGCGCCATTCCAGGGAGCCGGAATATCCTGTGCATCCTCACCGCCCACAACGGCCCGTGCCGCGGCGCGGTGGGAATCCTCGACCGCCGCGAGGGTGTCAATGCCCAAGCCGCTATTCGCAACCTGACGCCCGAGGTCAAGATCGGGGCCGTCGACCGAGGCGACGGCAATTCTGTCCGCGGCCCCTATGAAAGCCCCTGGCCCCTCGACGAGCGCTATTTCCTGGTGTCCCGCGATGGCACTCTCCTGGTGCGCGACTACGACGGCACCGAGCAAGCGACCGTGCCGGTTCCGGCGGCGCAGCCGTTGGGGGTGTTTAATGCGGTTCCCATCAGGGCACGGGTGCGTCCGCCGGTGTTGCCGGGGCGTTTGGCGCAGAGCCAGACGGAGGGTGCGTGGGCGACGGTGATGGTGCAGGACGTTTATCGCGGGCTCGAACCCGAGGTGCGGCGGGGCGAGGTGAAGGCCATTCGGGTGGTCGAGGAGATCGCCAAACCGGTCAGCGTCAGTCCGGAACGCCGCTTGTTCGGGTTTCAGTTCCCGGTGGTTTCCTGCGGGGCGACCTACGCGCCGAAGCGGATTTGGGGGACGGCCAGCGTCGAGGACGACGGTTCGGCCTGCTTTCGTGTGCCAGCGAACGTCCCGATCTACTTCATGGTGCTCGATGCCGAAGGTCGCGCCCTCCAGCGCATGCGCAGTTTCACGCACCTCCAGCCGGGCGAGATCCAGGGGTGCGTCGGTTGTCACGAGCAGCGGCTCCAGACCCCCTCGCAACAGGCCCCATTCCATGCCCGGCAACGCGAGCCTCAAGACCTGGTACCGCCCGAATGGGGCGTGCGCGGCTTCAGTTACGCCGGTATCGTGCAGCCGGTTTTGGACCGGCATTGCACCGAATGCCACAACGCCCGCGAGCACCCGGAAGGGCTGGACCTGACGGGCGACCAGACCGACCTGTTCAACGTGTCGTACGAGATCCTGGCGCGCTCGGGCACGCCGGCGGAGAATCCGCATCTCGGGGGGGCGAACATGGCCGGGTTCCGCAACCGCTACACGAGCTGGATCCCCACGTACAACGGCACCGAAGAGAACATCCTCCAGGTCCGCCCGCGCACCTGGGGCGCGCCGGTAAGCCGCTTGGCTGAGGTGGTGCGCACGGGGCATCCTGACGCGGATGGCAAGCCGCGGGTGCAGCTCACGGCGGCGGAGCGGGAGCGGATCTATGCCTGGATCGACTGTAATGTCCCCTACTACCCCACCAGCGCCTCTCACGACATCGCCATCCCAGGTTGCCGGCGCGTGTATCCGGCGGATTTGGACGGAGTTCTGGCAGAGGTAGCCACGCGACGGTGCGCCTCATGCCACGAGGCGGGCAAAGTGCCGCGAACCTTCTTCACCCGCATCACCAACCCGCAGCTCAACGCCTTCTTGCTCGCGCCGTTGGCCAAGTCCGCCGGAGGCACGGAAGCCTGTGGTCGCGCCGTGTTTGCCGACACGGGCGATCCAGATTACCAGGCCATCTTGCGCACCTTCGAGCCCGCGCTGCGGGCATTGCGCGAGCAGCCACGGTTGGATGTGATTCGGGACGAAGCCGAGACGGCTCAGTTGGATGGGGTGCCGGCCACCTTCCTTTCTGCGTCGCCATGACCCATCGCAGGCTCGAGCCGGTCTGCCGCCAGGTTGGGCCGGCAGCATTCTCGCCGAGGCCGGTTGCTGTCGGGTAGCACAGAAAATGGCCTAGAAAACGATTGACACCGGTGACCTGAAGTGCTACG
>Ga0194125_10004603_pt1 | contig 21400 bp, 18 predicted proteins | sample TA2KigC250mmetaG_FD_148626 | JGI IMG/M metagenome (GOLD analysis project Ga0194125, IMG submission 148626) | Freshwater microbial communities from Lake Tanganyika, Tanzania - TA2015034 Kigoma Deep Cast 250m | ecosystem: Environmental > Aquatic > Freshwater > Lake | place: Tanzania: Lake...
CGACCGGGAGCGGCGCGCCCTTGGCAACCAACTCCGCGATCTTTTTGTGCGCCGCGTCGCGGCCCGTCAGCAGCTTGCCCGTCAGCAACAACGCATCACCGGCACGCCAACGGGCCACCTCTGCGCGCGAGAGCCCATCCAGATTGACCCGCTTCGCCCCAGCCGGGCCCTCCCACGCCACTTGCGGCCAGGCCGACAACGGAGGCGGAGCAAAATGCGCCGGGCCACTGCCATCCAGCGAGAAATGCAGATGCCGCGTCGCCGCGCAGTTAGGGATCATTGCTACCGGCAGGCTGGCCGCGTGGGTGGGATAGTCCAGGATCTTCACATCCAGCACGGTGGTTAGGCCGCCCAGCCCCTGGGCGCCAATGCCCAGCCTATTGGCCTTGTCAAAGATCTCCAGGCGCAGTTCCTCGCTACGGTTCTGTGGCCCCCGAGCCCGCAATTCCGGCAGGTCGATGGGCGCCAGCAAGGATTCCTTCGCCAGTAACATCGCTTTTTCCGGCGTGCCCCCGATGCCAATACCCAGCACGCCCGGCGGACACCAGCCCGCGCCCATTTCCGGCAGGCGCTCCAGCACCCAATCGACAATGGAATCCGACGGGTTCAGCACCGCAAACTGGGCCTTGTTTTCCGAGCCGCCACCCTTGGCGGCCACGCGCGCCTCCAGGCGGTCTCCCGGCACCATACGCACATGCAGCACCGCTGGGGTGTTGTCGCGGGTATTGCGCCGCGCGCCCGCCGGATCAGAAAGAACCGAGGCGCGCAGTGGGTTGACGGCATCGGTATAGGCACGGCGCACGCCCTCATCCACCATTGCCTGCAGATCCAGGTCGCCACTAAAGCTCACCTGCATCCCGATCTCCATGAACACCACGGCCATGCCGGTGTCCTGACAAATCGGTCGCCGCCCCTCGGCGCACAGACGCGAATTCACCAGAATCTGCGCCAGCGCATCCTTGGCGGCGGGCGATGATTCCTGCTGCCAGGCCGTATGCACCGCCGCAACAAAGTCTTGCGGGTGATAGACCGCGATAAACTGGAAGGCGTCGGCAATCGACTGAATGAGGTCTTCCTGGCGAATAACAGTCATGGCAAACGGCGGGGCACGGGATACGATGGTGTCATTCTACGGGACAATCCGGCGGGATAAATGTGCTATTGCACCGATGTGCCCAACATCGCAACATTTCTCCCAAAGTCCCTCTGGAGATTCCCATGCTGCGCGCCCTGTCCCTGTTTCTTGTCTGCCTGAGCCTTGGCAGCCATGCCGCCGAGGTCACCCTCCCGCACAACGGCCTCACGCTCAACGGCCAACTGCAAACCGCCAGCGGTAAATCGCTCAAGGACGGCGTGCTCCTGATCCTGCACGGTACGCTGTCCCATAACCGCACCGAACTCATTCAAGGGATCCAGAAGCAACTCACCGAGCGGGGCTTCAATACCCTGGCCATCAACCTCAGCCTCGGCGTCGATAACCGTCACGGAACCTATGACTGTGCCACACCGACGCGTCATAAACACACCGATGCCCTCGACGAACTGAGCGCCTGGATGGCCTGGCTGAAAACCCAGGGAGCCGGTCCCGTCACCCTGATTGGCCATTCCCGGGGCGGCAACCAGATCGCCTGGTTCGCTGCCGAGCGTATGAACCCAGCCATCCGCAAGGTCGTGCTGCTGGCCCCACAGACCTGGCCGGCGGGTTATGCAGCAAAGATGTACCAAAAACGCTACGGCACCGAGCTGGCCCCGCTGCTGAGCCAGATGGCCCAGAGCGAGGCGAAGGCCCTGCTCGGCCAGGTGGACTTTCTGTATTGCCCGAAGACGCGCGTCAGTGCCAGCAGTTTCGTGAACTATTACACCGAAGACCGCCGCTTCGACACTCCGGGACTCTTGGCCGCAATCCGCGTCCCGGTGCTGGTCATTGCCGCCGAAGGTGACGAGATCGTCCCTGGTCTGGTTGAACGGGTCCGGCCACAGGTCGATGGCCAGCGCATCCAGCTCAAGGTGTTGTCAGGGGCTGACCATTTCTTCCGCGACCTCTACAGCGAAGACGCCGTTGAGGCCATTCAGGCCTTCCTTGCCGCGCCCTAGTGCGGGCGACCAGGACACTGGAGCCATTGACCGGAGGGCGGTCAGTCCTCTTCGTGGCGCTTAAAGCCGGCAGATAACTGCTGTTGCACCTGCGGAGGCACCGGATCGTAATGACTGAAGGTCAAGGAATAGGCGCCTTGGCCACTGGTCACGGCCTTGAGGCGGGCCGGGAAGTTTTCCAGCTCCGCCAAGGGCACCATGCCCGTCAGCCCCGACATGCCCCCACGCCCCGGTTGGTTGCCCAGGATGTGCCCGCGCCGCGAGGTAATTTCTGCGCCAATATCGCCGATACAGGCATCCGGTAGCGAAACCTCGATCTGCACGAAAGGCTCCAGCACGACCGGCCGTGCACCCGACATGGCCTCCCAGAAGGCCTTTTTTCCGGCCATCACGAAGGCAATCTCCTTGCCGTCCACCGGGTGCGTCTTGCCATCGTAAACAGTCACACGCACATCCTGAAGCGGGAAACCGGCAACCGCGCCCTCGGCCATCCCCATGCGTACCCCCTTCTCCACCGCCGGGATAAAGGTCCCCGGGATCGCCCCGCCCTTGACCGCATCCACAAACTCGAAGCCCGCACCGCGCTCCAAGGGTTCGACGCGCAGATAAACCTCGCCGAACTGGCCTGCACCACCGGTCTGCTTCTTGTGCCGACAATGACCCTCGCTGGGCTGGGTCAGGGTCTCGCGATAGGGAATGGACGGCGGATGGGTATCGACCTCCAGCTTGAACTGGGCGTACATTTTTTCCAGCACATGCTTGAGATGCATCTCGCCCAGACCACGGATGACCGCCTCGTGCGTCTGGGCATCGTGCTCGACATGGAGGCCGGGGTCAGCCTCACACAGGCGATGCAGCACATCGGCGAGTTTTTGCGCCTCCGACTGCTTCCGGGCGCGCAGCGCCAGACCGAATACCGCATGCGGAAAATCGAGCGGCTGCATGTGGATATGGTCGTCCTCCGCCGCATCGTGCAAGACATCGTCGAAATGGATGTCGTCAACCTTGCTGATGGCACAAATCTCGCCGGGACCGCAGGCCACAGCCGGGATCAGTTGCTTGCCCTGCACCCGATGCAAATGCCCCACCTTGAACGGCCGTCGCCCCTCGCCAATGAAGAGCTGACCATGCAGGGCCAGCGTGCCCTGATAGACGCGCAAGAGGGCAATCTTTCCAACATAGGGATCGATCTCCACCTTGAAGCAATGGGCCAGGGCATGCTGCGTCGAGTCGGCCGTCACCGTGAAGGGCTGTGCCGTCTCGCCCTCCCCACGCACAAAACGCGGCGGATTGCCTTCGGTCGGGTTGGGTAAGAGCCGGATAATGGCGTCGATCAGGGCCGCGCACCCCGCACCGCTGCGCGCCGAGGTAAAACAGACCGGCACCAGATGCCCCTCGCGCAAGGCCTGCTCCAAGGGGGCGTGGAGTTGTTCCGGACTCACACTGCCCTGCTCGAGATAAATGGCCATCAGATCCTCATCCACCTCGACCACCTGATCCACCAAGGCCTGGTGAGCCTCCGCGACCGATGAGAAGTCCGCCTCCCCGCCCAGATTGAAGAAACAGTCGGTCACCTGGCCAGCCCCGGCCGCCGGCAGGTTGATGGGCAGGCACTCGCGACCAAAGGCCGCCTGAATCTCGGCCAGCGTCGCCGCCAATGTCGTCGCATCCACCCCGGGAGCATCCATCTTGTTGACGATCACCATCCGAACCAGCTTGCGGGTCTGCGCCCACTGCATCATGCGCGTCGTGGTCAAATCAATGCCGCGTGTCGCATCAACCACCACCGCCACCGTCTCCACGGCATCCAGGGCGCACATGGCCTGACCCGTGAAATCCGGATAGCCCGGGGTATCGAGCAGATGCACACGCACCCCTTCCCGCTCGAAATGCGCCGTAGCCAGCTTCAACGAATGCCCGTGCTCCTTCTCAAGGGCCTCGTAGTCGCACACCGTCGTGCCTTTTTCAACCAAACCGGCGACAGGAATGCTGCCCGTCTGCGCCAGCAGGGCCTCGATCAAGGTCGTCTTCCCGGCCCCAGCCGCACCCACAAGGGCCAGGGTACGCAAATTGAGAGGGCTAACGGCAGTCATGGCGAGCTCCAGAAAAGATCGGTGTCGCCAGTATAACGCTGCCGGATAATCAAAGATAATGAAGTCCTAAATAAATGAGGGCGTCTCGACATGACCGAGACGCCCTCATTGCCGGGCGAGACCGCGAAGCGGGACTTACAGGTGATATTGCCGGCTATGGCTGTGTACCGCCTCAACCAACGCAGTGACATGCTCCGGCGGGGTGAACTGGGAGATCCCGTGGCCCAGGTTGAAGACATGACCCGTGCCGGTGCCATAACTGTCAATGATGCGGCGCGCCTCGGCGGCCACGGCCTCCGGCGGCGCGAACAACACGGAAGGGTCCATATTGCCTTGCAGCGCCACCCTGTCACCCACGCGGCGGCGCGCGTCACCGATATCCGTGGTCCAGTCCAGGCCCACGGCATCACAACCACAGCCCGCGATGTGTTCCAGCCACTGACCGCCGCCCTTGGTAAAGACGATGCGCGGCACGATGCGGCCCTCGCGCTCGCGGGTCAGGCCGGCCATGATGCGCGCCATGTAGGGTAGCGAAAACTCCAGATAGGCTGCCTGCGACAGCATGCCGCCCCAGGAATCGAACACCATCACCGCCTGGGCCCCGGCCTCAATCTGCGCATTGAGATAATGGGTTACCGCCGTCGCCGTGACATCCAGGATGTGGTGAAACAGTTTCGGATGGCCATACAGCATCTTCTTGGTCTCGGCATAGGTATCGCTGCCGCTGCCCTCGACCATGTAGCAGGCCAGCGTAAACGGGCTGCCGGAAAAACCAATCAGCGGCACCGAGCCATCCAGCGCACGGCGAATCTCGCTCACCGCGTCGATGACATAGCGCAGGTGATCGTGCGGATCGGGCGCCGTCAGGTTGCGAATCTCCCACTCACTGCGCAACGGGCGTTCAAAACGCGGCCCCTCTCCCGTCGAAAAATACAGGCCCAGACCCATCGCGTCCGGAATGGTCAGGATGTCCGAGAACAGGATGGCGGCATCAAGGTCATAACGCGCCAGGGGTTGCAGCGTCACCTCACAGGCCATATCCGGGCTCTTGCACAGCGAAAGGAAATCGCCGGCTCGGGCTCGGGTGGCGCAGTATTCCGGCAGATAGCGGCCGGCCTGACGCATCAGCCACAGCGGGGTGTAGTCGGTCGGCTGGCGCAGCAAGGCGCGCAGAAAGGTGTCGTTCTTAAGTTGTGTCATTGTCTCGTCCCTGTACTCCGGCGCGCATTCTAGTCGATTGCATGCAATTTCAGCAGGCCAATCCTTGCGCTGCGCACAGGACCCGCTTGGCCATGGCCAAACCGATCCATAACCAGGCCAGGATAAAAAAGGTCACAAGCGGAATATGGGCATCCAGGATTCTGCGGGGGGTCGCCCAGCGGACAAACCGCACCACCGGCCCGGTCACGACCTGAAATAACTTGTAAAACACATTCTGATCACGGTATTTCCCCGCTAGCACGGCGAGGATCCCTTGTCCGAGCAGGGCCAGTCCAGCGACCTCAACCAAGGCACGCGCAATTGACAGCAAATAGAGTTCCATAAAGTCTCCTTCCATCGCACATTCTAACTTGTGCCATCAAGCGCGTGCGGTGAGAATGCAGGTCCCTTGTTAAGGTGTGACATTCCATGAATTTCGACCATTTCCGGTATCGGCTTCGCGCCACGCTATTCGAGTGGTTACACCAACCGGATCGCGCTCTTGAGGCGTGGATCGGCGTTCATCGCGCTGACCCGCAGGATGTCGTGGCCCCGCTGGGTATTGCCTGGATCCATGCCCAGAAAAAACGCTGGGGTGAGGCGGCCGAATGGTTCGAGCGCGCCATTGCCATACGCCCCGACCATGCGGACACCTGGTTCAATCTGGGCTATGCCCGCGAGCAACAAGGTCACCAGGAGGCCGCCCTCACGGCCTTGGCGCATGCCGTAGAGCTCAACCCAAAGCATGACCGCGCCTGGTACGGCATCGGCATGATCCATTCCCACCGTGGCGATCCCCTCGCAGCCGCCGAAAATCTACGCCATGCCGCCGATCTGCAACCCATGAACGGGGCGGCCTGGTATGCCCTTGGCATGGCTCACTACCACGCCAACCAGCCTGATCAGGTGGCCGCCGTGTTTGCGCACTGCCTGACCCACGACGGCCCGACGGCCAAGCGCCTGGCTCAGGATACGCAACGCCCTGACCTGGTACACCAGCTGCCAGGCTGATCCAGGCCAAACTCTTCCCGCAAGTAAAACGGCCCGCACAAGCGGGCCGTTTTACTTGCCGGGCCACTCCGAGGAGTGGCCCGGACACGGGGTGCTTTACGCGCCCTTGGTATCGATGTCGCCTTCCAGGCTCGGATAGCGGACATGGTTCACCAGGTCCTGGATTTCCTTGCTCGGTGCCGAGGAGATCAGCGAACCGATGATCACGCCAAGGAAGCCCGCCGGCATACCGAACACACCCGCCGCGATCGGCTTGATGGCAAACCACTCGTTTGCGGGTACGCCGCCGAAGAACGGGTAAGTCATGTACATGTAGTACATGCACAAACCCAGACCAGCCAGCATGCCGATAACCGCACCCAGGTAGTTGGCGCGCTTCCAGAACACGCCCAGAACCAGCGCGGGGAAGAATGCCGAGGCCGCCAGCGAGAATGCTGCGCCCACCAGGAACAGAATGTCACCCGGCTTCAACGACGCGGTGTAGGCCGCTGCGACAGCAACCACCAGCAACAGTGCCTTGGAGATGCTCAGGCGACGCATCGTCGAGGCGTGCGGGTCGATCATCTTGTAGTACACATCGTGCGACAGCGCGTTGGCGATGGTCAGCAGCAGGCCGTCCGCGGTGGACAGCGCAGCGGCCAGACCGCCAGCGGCAACGAGGCCCGAAATGACATACGGCAGGCCGGCAATTTCCGGCGTGGCCAGCACGATCAGGTCGCCGCCGATGGTGATTTCCGCCAACTGGATGATGCCATCCTTGTTCATGTCGACGATCTTCATCAGGCTTGCATCCACCGCCTGCCAGTTGCTAACCCAGGCGGGCAGGGTGGCGAAGGACGAGCCCACCAGGTCGTGGTAAACCACATACTTGGCCAGCACGGCCAGGGCCGGGGCAGTGAAATAGAGCAGGAAGATGAAGAACAGCGACCAGAACACCGAGACGCGGGCTTCACGCACCGAGGGGGTGGTGTAATAGCGCATCAGGATGTGCGGCAGCGAAGCGGTACCCACCATCAGGCACAGCACCAGCGCGATGAAGTTGTTGCGCTTGTCGTTGGAGGCCTTCTGGTCCTCGGCCTTGGCCTTGGCGATGGCTTCCGCAGACGGGGTTTCACCCTTGGCTTCGGCTTCCTTCATCAGCTTCTTCTCGGCGCCCTTGCCAGCAAACGCGGTGGCGTGGCCGGGGACATTACCTGCCTTACCCTTGGCGCCCGCCTCGGCGGCCTTCCACTTGGCCTTGAGCTTGTCGATATCCGGCGGGAAGTCCTTGAGGTCTTTCTCGGCCCCCTTAACGGCCTTTTCATCGACCGGCACAGCGGCCTTCAGGTCAACCAGTTTCTGCTCAACCTTGCCCTTTTGCTCGGCATGGAAGGCGGCACCGTTACCGGCGGCCACAGCGGCCTCGAGGGTCTTGATCTTCTCACCCCACTCGGCGGCCTTCTCCTTGTGGATCGCACGCACGGTGAGTTCGGCAGCACCCAGGGCGGAGTTGGGATCGTTCAGTTCCTTCTCCTTGGCGGTCACCTTCTGCAGGGCCTGACCGTAGGCAACCTGCGGAACGGGGTTACCGGTAATCTGTACAGACAGCCACACCACCGGGATCAGGTAGGCAATGATCAGAATGATGTACTGGGCCACCTGGGTCCAGGTCACCGCCCGCATACCACCGAGGAACGAGCAGACCAGGATACCGATCAGACCGGCATACACGCCGATGGCGAACTCCAGACCCGTGAAGCGGCTGGTAATGAGGCCCACACCGTAGATCTGCGCCACCACATACACGAAGGAGCAGATGATGGCGGCGATCACACCAATGGCGCGCGGCAGGTTGCCACCGTAACGGGCGCCGAGAAAGTCCGGAATGGTGAACTGGCCGAACTTGCGCAGGTAGGGTGCCAGGAACAGCGCCACCAGCACATAACCGCCGGTCCAGCCCATCACGAACGCGAGGCCATCGTAACCGGAGGCGTACAGAGTGCCCGCCATACCGATGAAGGAAGCGGCAGACATCCAGTCGGCGCCGGTCGCCATGCCGTTGAACAGGGCCGGAACCCGACGGCCCGCCACATAGTATTCCGACACATCGGCCGTTTTCGACATGATGCCGATACCGGCATACAGGGCGATGGTCGCAGCCAGGAAGATATAACCGAGAACGGTATTGGAAACGCCCATCTGCTCCAGGATCGCCAGGACGATCACGAAGGCGATGAAGCCGCCCGTATAGAAGGTGTAGTAGCGCTTCAGCTGATTAAAGAAGGCCGAATTAGATTGCGTAGTCATGTCAGTCTTCTCCCTCATGTACGCCATAGTCCTTGTCCATCTGATTCATACGCCGAGCGTAATACCAGATCACAACCACATAGATGATCAAGGCACCCTGTGCGCCCATATAGAAGGCGAACGGGAAACCCGCGATCACGATTTCGTTCAGTTCCTTTGCGAACCAGATCACCACAAAGGTGGCAACGAACCAGACAGCGAGCAACACGGCGGTAAGCCGCAGGTTTTTACTCCAATACTCCTGATGCTTCTCAGTCAGTTTCATATCACTCCTCCAACCTAAAAACGATGTCGTCTGGTCTATCCCTCCCCAGGAATACCACCGCGTCCAGACGCCAAACACGCGACCGCCCGAGCATAACGCAAACCCCGAGGGGATTTCTACGCTCCGTATTGTGGAAAACCACAATACGGAGTGGAAATCGCGCCTCAATTCTGTCCGCTCACCCAGCGACGAGCCTGTTCGAGGGCCTGCAGCGAATGGTAATGCTCGGAGCGCTTGTCCTTGGCCAGCGGCAAGGCCACCAGCAACAACTGGGCCGTAGCCAGGGCATCAGCCAGGGCCGAATGGCGGGCAAAATTGCCAATTCCAAAATGACCCGTCCAGTCATCAAGGGCGCGATATTTGTGCTGCCACTGCGGCAGAAGTTCCGGCACGACATAGGCCAGATCCAGCCAGGGATGCTTGAGGTTTAGCCCCAGATACGCCCTCATGGCGCGCACGATCATGGTGCGATCAAAGGCCACATGGAACGCAACCAACGGCGATGTGCCGAGAAATTCGAGGAAATCGAGCAAGGCCTCGGCAGGGGCCTGCCCTTCGCGCTGCGCCTCACCGCCAATGCCGTGGATGAGGATGTTGGCCCGGCTGCTGGCCTGATCCTGACGCAGAACCACTTCAAAGCTCTGTGCAAAATCAATGCGCCCACCCACTACCGCTACCGCACCAATGGCAATCAGGCGATCCTTTTGCAGATCCAGCCCGGTCGATTCGACATCGACCACGACATAGCGGGCCTCAGCAAAAGGCCGCCGCAGATCCTCGGCCGGCTGGGACTGCCAAGCCTCCAGGCGTTGCTGCTGAGCCGGCAACAGTTCCAGGCCCCGCCAATGGCGGCGAAGGCGCATGAGGATATTGCTCATGCCTGATAGTCCATGGCCAGGCGCGACTGCAGTTTGCGGGCCTGACGGAAAGACTCCTTAAGGATGCGCCGGTCGAGGTCATTGAGCCGATCCGGATCGATATGGTTATCCAGCGTCTCGCCCGCCAGACTCTCTTCATGTTGGCGACGCAGTCGCAACAACTGCAAAAAGAAAAAGCTGGATATCCATGCCTCCACCTCGACGCTGGGAATATTGAGGGGCGCGGCGGCGGCCCGAAGCCGCGCCGCCGTCCCGCTCGCAGAGGAGCCAATGGCGAGAGCAAAAATGCGCGCCGCATCAACGAAAGGCGTGGTTCCGTTCAGCTTGAGATCCAGCGTAGCGGGGTGTTCACCCGAGGCCGAGGTCACCACAAAGTCGCGTATCAACCCGAGCGGCGGGCGGTTGCGCAAGGCATTGACAGCCATCTGATGCAGGAAGCGCGGGGCGGCCTGGACATAATCGGCGAGCCAGGCTCGCAGCTCGGTGGCCAACGCATCCACTCCAAACAGGGGCCGTATATCGAAAAAGATACTGGCGTTCAGCAAGGCCTCGGGATCGCCCGAATCAATCCAGTGGGCAAAGGTGCTCTTCCACTCGTCCAGGGTCAGGCACCAGCGGGGATTGCTCGCCATCACCTGCCCCTTGCACAGCGGGAAACCACAGGCATCGAGCGCCTTGTTGATTCGTTCGGACAAGGCCAGCAAACGGGCCCGCACCGTCTCCAGATCCTCCCCGGCCGGCAGAATGAAGATCAGGCCGTTATCCTGATCCGTGGACAGGGTCTGCTCCAAGCGCCCCTCTGAGCCGAAGGCCAGCCAGCAGAAGCGGTACGGACAATCCTGGCCGCATTCCAATGTAATCACGCGTTGCGTGAGCAGGTCGTTGAGCGTGGAGATAATCTGGGTCAACTGTTCCGAACCAACGCCCTGGGCCAGCATGTTGTGACCCAACTGGCGAATATCCTCAGCAAAGGTCCTCAGATCCTCAAGACGCGTGGCCGAACGAATGGCCGCCGAGATCTGGGTCACGCCAACACGCTGCAAGGAAAAGAGGTCCTTTTCCGAGATCACACCCGTCACCCGCCCCTCCTCGGCCATCAAGACATGGCGGAATCCATGCTGAGCCATCAACAGCGCCGCCTCAAAGGCATGCGCCGACGGCGGCAGGGTCATGGGATCAGGCGTCATCACGGCCCGGATCGGGGTGGTCAGCGAGAGCCCGGGAAGAATCACGCGTCCGATCAGATCCCGCACGCTGAACACCCCAAGCGGATACTGCGCCTCGTCCGCGATCACGATCGCGCTGATTTTTTGCGCCTGAATCGTCTGCAGCGCCTCGCCCAGCATCGTCTCCGGCAGACAGGTAACGGGTGCGCGACGGGCCAGACTGGACAAGGGGCTATGCAAGGACTGCCGCTCATTGCTGGAGGCCGCATAAACCCCCTGCAGACTGCGTTGCGACTGGTCCAGCAGGTTGGCGATGCGTTCGGTGCAGAACCGTGAAAAGGGCAGCGAGCGCTCTAACAGGCGGCGAAAATCTTCGGCCCCCAGCACATAGGCAAAAACATCGCCCTGCGCCCGGAAAGTTGACACCACCGGACGGTTGCTCAGCACCGCACCAATCGGAAAGGCCTCGCCCTCGTGCAGTTCCAGCCAGGCCCCCGCCTCGCCACTCTCACCCACCACGCGGCCCTGCTTGATGATCAGCACTCGCTCCGAGACGCCCTCCGACGGTGCCAGCAAGACCTCGCCGTTGTGGTAATAAACCAGCGACAGATGCTGAGCGAGCCAGAGCAGATCCTCTGCGGCCATGCTGTCAAAGGGGGCAAACCGTGATAAGTGCTCGACCGTAGCCGTCAACAAAGAATTGGAACCCGACATCGGTTTGCCTCACCCATGAAAAGGAGTCAAAGGGATATTCATGCGTCAAATCAGTCTGTCGGCAGGCGTACCTCAACCTTCAACCCACCGCCCGGAACATCGCTCAGCGCAATCTGCCCCTGACAGAGCAGGACAATCTCGCGCACAATGGCCAAGCCCAGGCCACTCCCCAGGGCCTCATGCCCTGCCAGGCGATAAAAACGCCGGAAGACATTCCCCCGCTCTGCCGCCGGAATACCCGGGCCGGTGTCGCTCACGGTCAGCACCGCCCAGCCAGCCTCCTGCCGTAGGGCGACATCCACCCGTCCACCCGACGGCGTATAGCGCACGGCATTGTCGATCAGGTTACTGATCAAGATCCGCAACGGTTCAGTATGGCCGCGCAGGGTCACAGGGGCGCTGTCCGTCAGGCCCAAATCCACCTGATACGCCTCCGCCACGGTCGAAAAATCGGCCACCACCTGCTTAACCAAAGCGTCCATATCTACCAGCGTCCGTTCGGCCTGCGCCTCCGGTTCGAGCCGGGCCATGGCAAGCAATTGGCTGACCAGGCGAGCGGCCCGGTCAATGCCCTCTTGCAATCGCAGCAGGGCCTGTTGACGCTCAGACGGGCTCTCCGCCCGTGCCACCATCTGTGCCTGCAATTTGAGGGCTGTCAGCGGTGTACGCAATTCGTGGGCCGCATCGGCGACAAAGCGCCGCTGCTGAGACAGGGACTTGTCCAGTCGTAAGAGCAGCGCATTCAGGGCCTCGCCCAAAGGGCGAATCTCCTCGGGCACATCCGCCATGTTGATAGGGTGCAACATGGCCACATCACGCACCCCAATCTCGCGCCGCACCTGCTCGAGCGGCGCCAGGGCGCGCACGACGGCCATCCAGATCAATATGCCCAGACCGGCGACCAGAATAGCCAACGGCAACAGTAGCCAGTTGGCCAGACGGGCGTAGGCAAGGACCCGATTAGCCTTGGGTGAAGCCACCTGAATCGTCAGCCCACTGTTGTACAGGGTATAGGTACGCCACTCTTCGCCGTTCCAAGTGACCACAGCAAAACCCAGCGGCTGGCGCGGCAGTTCTATATCCGGGCGCGAGGCATAGACCAGTCTGGATCTTTCCCAAATCTGACTGATGAAACGGCCATGATCCTGAATCTCATCATCTTCACGCGTGGACTCAACCCCGTGCCGCACGATCGCGTGCGCCACCTGTTCCAAGGTGTAATCGCGAACCTTGTTAAAGCCACTCCAGGTAATGCTGTAGGTCAGCACACTCACCAGCAATCCCGTCAACACCAACGAGGTGATTTGCCAAATCAACAGCTGGCGGCGGATGGAATTCATGGCGCGACCACCTTGTAACCGACACCCCGAACATTGCGAATCCAATTGCCCCCCAGCTTGCGGCGCAGATTATGCAGATGCACCTCAATGGCGTTGCTGGAGACCTCCTCCTCCCAACCGTACAGGCACTCTTCCAATGACTCGCGCGACACCACCGTGCCGGGGCGAGCCATCAAGGCCTCAAGCAGAGAAAACTCGCGCTGCGACAGGGCAATGACCTGATCCGCCAAAATCACCTCGCGACGGTCCGGATCCAGAGAGAGCGCACCCAAACGCATCTCGTTTTGTCCACGACCGCTATGCCGGCGCAACAGGGCCCGCACCCTGGCCACCAGCTCATCAAGATCGAAGGGCTTGACCAGGTAATCGTCCGCCCCAAGATTAAGCCCGGCCACGCGATCCGCCACCGTGTCCCGCGCGGTAACAACCAATACCGGCAAGGCGCGCTCAGCCTGCCGCAAGCGTTTCAGCACCGTCAACCCGTCTTTGCGAGGCAACCCGATATCCAGCACCAGCACCGCATAGTCACCCGTAGTCGCAGCCAGCTCAGCGGCCGCGCCATCCCGCGCCCAGTCCACGGCAAAACCGGCCTGCCGCAGGCCCTGCTGCATGCTCTCGCCGATCATCGGGTCATCTTCAGCCAGTAACAGTTTCATTGCGATCCGCTCCTGGATGCATTATGCCGCGCCCATAAAAAAACGGGGCTTGCGCCCCGTTTTTGTGCAACGGAAACCAGAATTACTTCTTGGCAGCCGGAGCAGCGGCATCAGCCTTAGCAGCCGGAGCAGCAGCCTTGTCGTCCTTCTTGGCCTTCTTGGCCTTGGCATCAGCCTTGGCATCAGCCTTGGCAGCCGGAGCAGCAGCAGCCGGAGCAGCAGCAGCCGGAGCAGCAGCAGCCGGAGCAGCAGCGGGAGCAGCAGCGGCCGGAGCAGCAGCCTTGTCAGCAGCTTGAGCGGAAGCGATCATGGAAACAGCAGCCATAATGGCGAACAGGGTACGGGTCATCTTGAATCTCCTTGAATGGGTCATGCTCGCAACACCGCGAGTGCGCGGATTCTGGCGCAGCGAAAATTAAGGCCGCATTAAGATAAGGCGCCTGGAAAAAATTTTTACACCAAGAAAAAACCCCGCCGCAGCGGGGTTTTTGGGGCGTCGGGTGTTTTTGGTTGACCTGGATCAGAAACCCATGTCGCCCATACCGCCCATGCCACCCATACCGGGGTTCATGTCGGGAGCGCCGCCTTTTTTGTCTTCCGGCAGATCAGCCACCATGCAATCGGTGGTCAGCATCAGGGAAGCCACGGAGGCCGCGTTTTGCAGAGCGATGCGGGTCACCTTGGTCGGGTCCAGCACGCCCATCTCCATCATGTCGCCATAGGTGCCGGTGCTGGCGTTGTAACCGAAGTTACCCTTTCCGGACAGCACCTTATTGACCACCACGGAGGCCTCTTCGCCACAGTTGTTGACGATCTGACGCAGCGGCTCCTCGATGGCGCGCAGAACAATCTTGATGCCTGCATCTTGATCGTGGTTGGCGCCCTTGAGCTTGGTGATGGAGGAACGAGCGCGCAGCAGAGCAACGCCGCCGCCCGGTACGATGCCCTCTTCGACCGCCGCACGGGTGGCGTGCAGGGCGTCTTCGACACGGGCCTTCTTTTCCTTCATCTCAACCTCGGTCGCGGCACCAACCTTGATGACGGCCACGCCGCCCGCCAGCTTAGCCTTGCGCTCTTGCAGCTTTTCCTTGTCGTAGTCGGAGGTGACCGCTTCAATCTGCTGATTGATCTGAGCAATGCGGTCCTTGATGCTGTCTGCGGAACCCGCGCCATCAATGATGGTGGTGTTTTCTTTGCCGATCTCGATGCGCTTGGCGCGACCGAGGTCTTGCAGCGTGGCCTTATCCAGGGACAGGCCCACTTCTTCGGCAATCACGGTACCGCCGGTCAGGATCGCCATGTCCTCCAGCATGGCCTTGCGGCGATCGCCAAATCCAGGGGCCTTGACGGCAGCCACCTTGAGGATGCCACGAATGGTGTTGACCACCAGGGTCGCCAGCGCCTCGCCGTCGATATCTTCGGCGATGATCAGCAGCGGTTTGCCTGCCTTGGCCACTTGCTCCAACACCGGCAGCAGATCGCGGATGTTAGAGATCTTCTTGTCGTGCAGCAGAATGAACGGGTCTTCCATCACCGCCATCTGCTTCTCGGCGTTGTTGATGAAGTAGGGCGACAGGTAGCCACGGTCAAATTGCATCCCCTCCACGATGTCCAGCTCGTTGTCGAGACCGGAACCGTCTTCCACGGTGATGACGCCTTCCTTGCCCACTTTGTCCATGGCGCTGGCGATGATGTCGCCAATGGCACTGTCCGAGTTGGCGGAGATGGAACCCACCTGAGCAATCTCCTTGGTGGTGGTGCAGGGCTTGGAGAGGGTCTTCAGCTCACCGATCATGGTCGCGACGGCCTTGTCGATGCCGCGCTTCAGATCCATGGGGTTCATGCCGGCGGCAACGAACTTCATGCCTTCGTTGACGATGGATTGCGCCAGCACGGTGGCGGTGGTGGTGCCGTCGCCGGCGATGTCGGAGGTCTTGGAAGCGACTTCCTTGACCATCTGGGCGCCCATGTTCTCGAACTTGTCCTTCAGCTCGATCTCTTTGGCGACAGACACGCCGTCCTTGGTGACGGTCGGTGCGCCGTACGAACGGTCCAACACGACATTGCGACCCTTCGGGCCGAGGGTGACCTTGACGGCGTTAGCCAGCACATTGACGCCAGCGACCATGCGGTGACGGGCGGAATCTCCAAATCGTACATCTTTAGCTGCCATGTTGTAGCTCCTTAATATTCTGTTGAATCAGTAAAACGATTATTTCTCGATGACGCCCATGACATCTTCTTCACGCATCACCAGCAGCTCTTCGCCACCAATCTTCACGGCCTGGCCGGAGTACTTTCCGAACAGCACGCGATCGCCCACCTTGAGGGCCATGGCAATAGCCTTGCCGCTGTCATCCTTCTTGCCCGGGCCCACGGCCACAACCTCACCCTGATCGGGCTTCTCGGTAGCAGAGTCGGGGATCACGATGCCGGATGCGGTCTTGCGTTCTTCTTCCATGCGCTTGACGATCACGCGATCGTGCAGGGGGCGAATCTTCATGAGGTTTCTCCTTACTGTGAATGGGGGGTCAATACCGGCCAGTCAGTACGCGGCCCGTTCCATCGCAATCAAACGGCCTGCTAGCACTCCCTGCCTGTGAGTGCTAATAGTAGGGCCCGGGCCCCGCTCTTTCAAGCCCCTGGAGCGCAATTATTTGTGTGCATTACGCGCTTGGCCTCCATTGCGAGTTGATAGGTGTCAATTTTCTTGCACCCATTCGCCCTTCTCTGGAGTAGAGTTCGCCATCATGAGCAAAGCCAAACTCATTGATCCCTTCGGACGCCTGGTGGAATATCTCCGCCTGTCGGTGACAGATCGGTGCGATCTGCGCTGTGCCTATTGCATCCCGGAGGGTTTCAAGGGCTTTGAGGAACCCGCCGACTGGCTGACCTTCGACGAGATCGAACGCCTCATCGGCCTGTTTGCCCAAATGGGCCTGAAGCGCGTCCGTCTGACCGGTGGTGAACCGCTGTTACGCCGCAACATCATTGATCTGACACAACGACTTGCCGCGCTCCCCGGGATTGAAGATCTTTCGCTGTCGACCAACGCCACGCAATTGGCCCGTCATGCCCCCGCGCTCAAGGCCTCTGGCGTTACCCGTCTCAATGTCAGCCTTGACAGCCTCGACCCACAACAAATCATCCGCATCGCGGGGCGCGATGCGCTGGCCGACATCCTGGCCGGACTGGAGGCCGCACGACAAACCGGATTTGCGCCCATCAAACTCAACATGGTCGTCATGCAGGAAAATGTCGATGCCATCGACAACATGGTCAACTATTGCATGGAGCGGGGGTTTGTGTTGCGCCTGATTGAGCTGATGCCCATGGGCGAAACGGCGCGCCGCCTTGGGTATGTTGACTTGCAACCGGTCAAGACCCGTCTGCAACAAAAATTCGATCTGATCGACACCGTCATGAACGGCGGCGGGCCCGCACGCTATCTGGGCACCCCGGATGGGCGCTTCAATGTCGGCTTCATCACCCCCATGTCGCAACATTTTTGCGCCACCTGCAACCGCGTTCGCCTCACCGTAGATGGCGTTTTACACCTCTGCCTGGGCCAGGAAGACCGCCTTGAACTGCGCCCCTTGCTGCGTAAGGGTGCCTCGGACAGCGACCTCATTCAGGCCCTGCAAGAGGCCATCGCCCACAAGCCAGAGCGCCACGAATTCAACGAACAACCGGCCAAGACCATTCGCTTCATGAACGCGACGGGCGGCTAGCCCGGATATTTCATGAGATCACGCGATGATCGCGCAGGACATTGTTCGCGCAGGGAATTCTGCGATGGAGCGGCGTAGTGATTCATACACCCGACTGAGCAGGGTTTCCTGTGCGGGCAAGGGGCAAGCGAGGGCGCGTGCAGATTCATGAAATACCCGGGCCAGGCAGCGCCCCATCGCCGCGCTCAGGCGCTATCCTTGGCACATGAACACCCACCTCTGGCATCCCTGCACCCAGATGCAGCATCTGGAATCCCTGCCGCCCCTCAAAATCGCCCGGGGAGAGGGCGCGTGGCTCATCGACACCGAGGGTCGGCGCCACCTTGATGCCATCTCGTCCTGGTGGGTCAACCTGTTCGGCCACTGCAATCCGCGCATCAACGCGGCCCTCATTGATCAGCTTGGCCAGATCGAACATGTCATGCTCGCCGGTTGCAGCCACACACCCGTGCTGGAATTGTCCGAACGGCTGGCCAGACTCACCGGACTCGACCACGCCTTTTACGGCTCGGACGGCGCCTCGGCGGTCGAGATCGCGCTCAAGATGAGCTTTCACACCTGGAAAAACGCCGGTCGCCCGCAAAAAACCGGCTTTGTCAGCCTGAAAAACAGTTATCACGGTGAAACGCTCGGCGCCCTGTCGGTGACCGATGTGGCGATTTTTCGCGACACCTACGCACCACTCTTGCGCCACACCCATCAGGTTGCGTCGCCCGATGCGCGCCAGGCACAGGCCGGCGAAACGGCTGTCGATGTTGCACGCCGCGCGGCGGCGGATCTGGAGGCGTGGCTACAACTCAACGCCGACACCACCGCGGCGCTGATTGTCGAACCCCTGGTGCAATGCGCCGCCGGGATGTCCATGCACGATCCGGAATACCTGCGCCTGGCCCGGACGCTCTGCGACCGCTACGCGGTACACCTGATTGCCGACGAAATCGCTGTCGGCTTTGGCCGCACCGGCACCCTGTTCGCCTGCGAACAGGCCGGCATCCGCCCGGATTTCATCTGTCTCTCCAAGGGCATCACCGGCGGCTATCTGCCGCTGGCCTGCGTACTCACCACCGATGCCGTGTACGACGGCTTTTACAATGCCGATGTGCGCCTTGGCTTTTTGCATTCGCACTCCTACACCGGCAACCCGCTGGCCTGCCGCGCGGCCTTGGCGGTGCTGGATATTTTCGAAGCTGAGGAGGTTCTGGCACAAAACCGCGTCAAGGCTGCCGCCTTCAACAGGCTCCTGGAACCGCTGCGCCAACACCCCCGCGTACGCCACTTCCGCAACAAAGGCATGATCTGGGCCTTCGATGTCGCCGATGCCGCTCCCGGTTTCGCCCGCGACTTCCACAGCAAGGCCCGTGCAAGCGGCGTGCTGTTGCGGCCCATCGGCAACACGGTCTATTTCATGCCGCCCTATGTCGTTGGCGAGGCAGAAATCGCGCTACTGGCGGAGACCTGCCTGAATCTTCTGGATCAGACCTCCAAATCGGCCGCCGTCCCCGTCATTACGGCAGCGCCGGCAGTGCCTTGAAGCAGTGCTTTGAGTCGCTGCCTTGAAGCGCTACACGATGTTCAAGACGCGGCACGCGGCACGCGCCCACCTACGCGCCCGCCTGAACCCAGCAAAAAAACCCAAACCTCACATCCCGGCCCGCCCGGGTGGCCAATTTTCAGGTATAAAAGCGCGGTCATAAACCAGACTTGGAGTTGAGTGATGTCTTTGCGTACATGGGGGTGGAGTGTTTTGGCGCTGGCACTGCTGGCCGGCTGTGGTCAAAAAGATGACGGCAAGACCGTTGTCAAAATCGGTTCGGTTGCACCACTGACCGGGGCTCAGACCCACATTGGTAAAGACAATGAAAACGGTGCCCGCCTGGCGCTGGACGAGATCAATGCGGCTGGCCTGACGCTAGGCGGCAAGCCGGTGCGGCTAGAACTCATCGCCGAAGATGACGGTGCCGAACCCAAAACGGCAACCATCGTGGCGCAAAAACTGGTTGATACCGGGGTTGCGGGCGTCATCGGTCACCTCAATTCGGGCACCAGTATCCCGGCCTCCAAGCTCTATCACGATGCGGGTATTCCTCAGATTTCGCCCTCGGCAACGGCCGTCAAATACACCGCGCAGGGCTTCAAGACCGCCTTCCGCGTGATGGCCAACGATGCCCAACAGGGCGCGGCACTCGGCCAGTTTGCGGTCAAGACCCTGAAGGCGCAGAAAATCGCCATCATTGACGATCGCAGCGCCTACGGCCAGGGATTGGCCGACGAGGTGGAGAAGGCCGTCAAAGCGGCAGGCGGCACCATCATTGATCGCCAGTACACCAACGACAAGGCCACCGATTTTGCCGCCATCCTGACCGTCATCAAAGGCAAAAATGCCGACCTGATCGTGTTTGCCGGCATGGACCCGCAAGGCGGCCCGATGGCCAAACAGATCAAGTCGCTGGGCCTGAAGGCCCGTCTGTTGGGTGCCGATGGCATCCAAAACGGCAACTTCATCAAGCTGGCCGGTGCCGATGCCGAGGGCGCCATTGCCTCGTCGCCGGGTCTGCCGCTGGAAAAGATGCCGGGCGGCCCCAACTTCAAGCAGCGCTTCAACGCCAAGTATGGCGAGATTCAGGTCTATGCGCCCTACGCCTATGACGCCATGCAAGTCTTCGTCGCCGCCATGAAACGCGCTGACTCGGCCGATCCGAAAATGATCCTTGCTGAACTGGCCAAGACCGATCACACCGGCGTGACCGGGCAGATTCGCTTCGACGCCAAGGGCGACACCGTTGGCGGCGCGGTCACCTTGTATCAAGTCAAGAACGGTGCCTGGGTGCCGCTCGAGACGATCCAGTAACACTGGCCCCGTAGCCTCGCGTGGACATCTTCGCCCAGCAAATCGTCAACGGTCTGGTGCTGGGCAGTATTTATGCCCTGGTCGCGCTGGGCTACACCATGGTGTACGGCATCCTGGAGCTGATCAACTTCGCTCACGGCGAGGTCACCATGGTCGGCGCCCTGATCGCCTTGGCCGTTATCGGCGCGCTGTTGGGTGTTGCGCCCGACCTGCCGGGCATTCTGGCGGTCATCGCCGGGGCCTTGGTCGCCATCCCCGCCTGCATGTTGCTCGGCTACACCATCGAACGCGTGGCCTACCGCCCGCTTCGCCAGGCCCCACGACTGGCCCCGCTGATCACTGCCATTGGCGTGTCGATCATCCTGCAAAATGTCGCCATGCTGATCTGGGGGCGGCAATACATCGCCTTTCCCCCCATCCTGCCGCAGGCCACCTTCCAGATTGCCGGGGCGCAGGTATCGGCCCTGCAAATCTTCATCGTCCTGCTCTCAGGCGTCGCCATGGCCGGCCTTTGGTTCATGGTGCAACGCACCCGCCTGGGCCGCGCCATGCGCGCCTGTGGAGAGTCGCGCGAGACCGCCAGCCTGATGGGTATTGATGTCAACCGCATCATCTCGACGGCCTTCATTATCGGCTCAGCGCTGGCCGCCATCGCCGGCCTTATGGTGAGCGCTTACTACGGTCTTGCCCACTACTACATGGGCTTCATGCTCGGACTCAAGGCCTTCTCCGCGGCCGTTCTGGGGGGCATCGGCAACCTTGGCGGCGCAGTGCTGGGGGGGCTCTTGCTGGGCGTGATCGAGGCCTTGGGCGCGGGCTATATCGGCGACATCACGGGCGGTTTTCTGGGCAGCCATTATCAAGATGTGTTCGCCTTCCTCGTTCTCATCGCCGTCCTGGTCTTCCGTCCCTCGGGCCTGCTGGGTGAGCGCGTTGCCCAACGCGCTTAAAGACCCGTCCGCACCGCCATGATATCTGCCTTGCGCGCTCGTCCCCGTCTCAATCTGGCCCTCCTGGCCATACTGCTGGCGCTGCTCCCCTTTATCGCCGGGGAGTTGATTGGGCAAAGCGGGGTGCGCATGCTCGACTTTGCCCTGCTGTATGTCCTGCTGGCACTG
>Ga0194125_10004612_pt1 | contig 21368 bp, 19 predicted proteins | sample TA2KigC250mmetaG_FD_148626 | JGI IMG/M metagenome (GOLD analysis project Ga0194125, IMG submission 148626) | Freshwater microbial communities from Lake Tanganyika, Tanzania - TA2015034 Kigoma Deep Cast 250m | ecosystem: Environmental > Aquatic > Freshwater > Lake | place: Tanzania: Lake...
TTGGGAACGTAAATTGCTTCATACATGATTCGGAATACAATACGAGGTAAGTAGCATGAGACCTTTCATCCTCATGATCCTGTTCGTCAGCATCGCATTCGGTTTGTCTGCTCTGCCGGAACATTTAGCCGTTTTCAGCATCAATGGCTTGCGCACCCAGACGGGTATTCAGGACCGGATGGACATAGTCCGTGATCTGAGCAGCCAGGGTGTGGAGATATATCATTTTAATCCGGAGTATATCATTGCCGGGGCAAGCGCAGCCCAATTGAACCGATACCCCGATATGACCTGTCGACGCGTGATAGCGCTGCCTTCAGCCAGCCATCTCTGGTTAGTGATGCTTGTGGACGAGGCAGACCGGACGGAACTGCCATCCCACGGCAGAGTACTCTATGACCTGGGCAGGGAGGTCTTGTTACAGAGCGGTCTGGATGAGGTCGAACTGCGGGCTGAGCTACGGGGTCCCTTTGTTCAATTGGATCTGAAACCGATGCGGATCGCACCCCATCGCCTGGAAGTGTCACCCCGGACGCCAGTTCCCGGAGGTGATGGGGCGCTGAAGGAAAGCGCCACTACGGCTGGACAAGCTACGCCTATGCAACAGAAACGTGATGTGTTCGATCTGGTGAATGCAGTCAATGCCGACAGCGTCCTCTGGTTCATCCAATCACTCCAGGATTTTCAGACCCGCTATGCTCTCGCCCCCAATCGCCTGGCGGTTGCCACCTGGATCAAGGACCAGTTCATCCGCCTGGGTGTGACCGATGCCGTCCTGCACGAATTCCAGTGGAACAACACCACCCAGTACAATGTGGTGGCAACGATCCCGGGCACACACTATCCGAACCAGTATATCATCGTGGGTGGGCATCACGATTCCATTGCCAGCGGTTCACCCATGACGACGGCTCCCGGTGCTGATGATAATGCCAGCGGGAGCACGGCCGCTTTGGAAATGGCGAGGGTCATCATGAGCCAGGGCTATCAGCCGGAATGCTCCATCCGTTTCATGACCTTTGCCGCCGAGGAATTCGGGCTCTGGGGTGCCAAGAATTACTCCCAGTTTGCGTTGAATAACAATATTGACATCAAACTCATGATCAACCACGACATGATCGCAAACAGCACTCAGCCCCCGACTAACTGGAATGTCGTCCTGATCCCTTATGACGGATCGGAGGCACATAATGAACTTACCCATCAACTGACGCAGCAATATACGGTTCTGGGTACTTTGAACGGTCCCTCGAATTACGCCTCCAGTGACAGTCACCCCTTCTGGCAACGCGGCTTTCCCGCCGTCTGGTTCTTCGAAGCGGAGTTTTCTCCCGTCTATCACTCCCCGGAGGATATTACCGCCAATATCAATCCAGCTTATGCTGCCGAGGTGATCAAGGCATCAGTGGCGACCACCGCCCGCTTTGCCGGTCTGCCATATTCGCCGCAGAATGTCGTGGTCACCGATGCTGGTAACGGTACATCGCTCCGCGTTCAATGGGTGCAGCCGGATGATCCGTTCGTAGGCGAATACAAGGTCTATTACCGCCCCGTGGGTGGCAGCTTTGGCAATCCCATCACGGTTACCGGCACGATATACACGATCAGTGGCTTGACGACTGGACAGACCTATGAGGTGGGTGTGGCTTCGGTCAGTATGAATGGTGTTGAGAGCTTTCTGACCATCGTTTCCGGAACGCCCAATGTCATCCCGCAGACGCCGGCAAATTTCCGTGACGAACCCGGCTTCGGACAAGTCAGGATCGTCTGGGACGCCAATCTGGAACTGGACGTGGTGGGTTATCGGCTCTATCGCTCCCTGGAGGAAGGACTCATCGGCGCATTGGTCAATAATACGATGATGACCGCAACGGAGTTTACGGAGACCGATATCCACGACCATGACTATCGCTATTGGACGATCCAAGCGGTGGATGCGGATAGCAATGTCAGTCCCTATCATACCCAGATCCGGACACGGCAGATGTCGCTCAATCAGGGTATCCTGATCGTGGACGAAACCCGTAACGGCAACGGGCTCAATCCTTTCCAGCCGACGGACGCAGAAGCCGATACCTATTATCAGATCCTCACCGAGGGCTACAACGTCTCGCATTATGATACCGATACTCAGCCGCTGCTCAAGCTCTGCGATCTGGGCATCTATTCCTCCATCCTCTGGCATGGCAATGATGCCAGCGAATATTCCTACCCCTATCAGGTGCGCGAGGAATTGCGCAAATACATCGCAGCGGGCGGGAATGTCTTTATCAGTTCCTGTTTCCCCAATCGTGCCTTTGCCAATGACATCGGTGGACCCGTCTATCCCATCGGTTCCTTTATGCCCACGGTGTTGGGCATCGGCAATACCTACTATGCCAACAATACCAGGTTTCGCCATGCCCAACCGCAGGGTTCCGGATTTCCTCCCCTGGCGGTCGATCCGGCAAAGACCATCGCCTCACTCAATTATCATATCATCAATGTCGAGTCCATCGGTGCTGCCGGAAACGCACAAAATATCTATTTCTACGGCTCGGATTATGCCGGCGACACCACTCCCGGCAGCATGAACGGCATGCCCGTCGGCGTGTATTTCCAGACCACAGCGGCGAAGGTGATCACGGTGAGTTTCCCGCTTTACAATATGACCGTGGACTCAGCGCAAAACCTGATCAACTATGTATTTAACGGCTTGTTTGGCGAGACCTATGTCTCCGGTGAGAGCTCCGATACTCCTCCCCTGAATATCGCCATTTCTGCCAATCTGCCCAATCCATTCAGCGATCGCACCGCTTTTTCCGTTACCTTGCCCAAAGCCGGTGTCCCCGCGACTATCGGCATCTATAACCTCAAAGGTCAATTGGTCAGAACCCTGCACCGTGGCGAGATCAAGGGACCCGCCACGCAATTGGAGTGGGACGGAAAGGACAATGCCGGACAGATCGCTGCCAGCGGCGTCTATCTGATCAAAGTCCATGCTGCCGGACAGAACGCCTCCCGGAAGATATTGCTGGTCAAGTAAAAAGAGTTTTTCACTCCCTCCTCCCCGAGTCGCTTGCTCCGCTTTTACCCCGGCTTCGCCTCGAGATCGCCTCGAGACTCGAGGCGATCTCGAGGCGAAGCCGGGGTAAAAGCGGAGCGATCGATCAGGAGAAAGGGACGTCGGTTACCGGTTTGCAGGGGTTCCGCTTCGCTTCACCGCCTGCCTATGAAGGTGTCGCCCCTCCGGGGCTTGGGTGTGGGGTAACGGTTACCGGGTGCAGGGGTTCCGCTTCGCTTCACCTCCTGCCTATGAAGATTTCGCCCCTCCGGGGCTTGGGGGACTGTTTCGCACCTCCGGGGCTTGGGTGTGGGGTAACGGTTACCGGTTTGCAGGGGTTCCGCTTCGCTTCACCGCCTGCCTATGAAGGTGTCGCCCCTCAGGGGCTTGGGTGTGGGGTAACGGTTACCGGGTGCAGGGGTTCCGCTTCGCTTCACCTCCTGCCTATGAAGATTTCGCCCCTCCGAGGCTTGGTGGACTGTTTCGCCCCTCCGGGGCTTGGGTGTGGGGTAACGGTTACCGGGTGCAGGGGTTCCGCTTCGCTTCACCTCCTGCCTATGAAGATTTCGCCCCTCCGGGGCTGATGGGATGTGTCGCCTCTCTGGGGCTTGGTGGAAGGTGTTGTCCCTCCGGGGCTTGGTGGAAGGTGTTGTCCCTCCGGGGCTTGGTGGAAACGGCGGTCTATCATTTCCAGGCCGGATCGTGGACGATGCTGCCATCGGCGGTGATTTTTACTTCAACTCCCTGTCCCTGATAGCGTTCGATCGTTTCTGCGTGGGGAAATCCATGCCGGTTTTTACGGGAGGTGGAGATCCATGCCTCACCGGCGCCGACACGGGCAATGAAATCCGGGGTAGAAGAGCTTTTACTGCCATGATGAGGGACTTTGAGGTAGTTGGCGGCAAGCTCGGCGGGATAACGCCGGACGAGGTAATTCTCCGCTTCTGCTTCAATATCGCCGGTGAAGAGATAGGAATGGCGATCCAGATCGAGGCGAAAGACGAGGGAGCGGTTGTTTTCGGAGAAAGTGACATATTCGCGGTCAGGATGCAGGAACTTGAGCCGGGCATTGGCGATCCGGATGCTGACGGTATCGGTGATGGTCACGACATTGGTCTGGCGGAACAGATCCATCTGTTGCCAGGCAGCCCAACGCCCGCTGGACACCGTTTCATCAGTCACGATCAGATTCCGGATGGGCAGGGCGGATGCCAGGTGTTCTACGCCGCCAATGTGATCAAAATGCAGATGTGTCAGGATCAACCAATCGATCTGCTTGACGCCGTTGCGGGTAAACCAGTCCGGGAGTTTACGGTTCAGCCAGCTATCATCCGGCAGCCATTCACTTTCTGATCCGGGATCATAATTGTAGCGGAAAAGCATCCTTCCGGTATCCACCAGCAGGTGTTTGTCCCCGGGCAGACGGATGTAGATGCAGTCCCCGGGACCGGTATTGAAGACGATGATCCGGGCATCCGGTTCACGCTTGGGCAGAGCGGTCAGTAAAAGAACGGCGGTCATCAAAATTGTAAGAACAGCGGTGTATTTCAGCCAGCGGAATTGGCGGCGGATCAGTAGAAAGAGCATGATGCAGACCGCCAGAGCGATCAACGTCCAGGATGCCGGGAAGTAGATCCGTTCCAGATACATCGGCAGGGATGATGCCATTGCCGCCCACCGGTCAAAGATCATCAGGAGAAATTCATAACTGATCTGCAGCCAGCGAAACAGGGCATTGCCGGCAGGGAAGATCAGGAGGATAGAGGACAAAGGCAAAAGCAAGGCGATCAAGGGCACTCCCATGAGATTGCCGACAACGCCGTTCAACGATGCCTGTCCGAAATAATACAGCGTCAGTGGGATCATGGCGATGCCCACTGCCAGGGACAAAGTAGTCAGATATTGCACCAGAAGCAGTAATCGCTGGAGTGCTTCCCCCCACCGTCCCTTGCTTCGTTCCAGGGGCAGGGCATCTCTGTTGGCTTGCCAGAAGGTCAATCCAGGCATGACAAAGAGGATCACCGCCACGCAGACATAAGAGAACTGCAATCCGGCAGAAAACAACTGAGCAGGAGATACCAGCGTGATCAGGAACAAACTCAATGCCAGAACCTGCGCTGGCGCGACCGGCCGGTTCATCCGGCGGGCAATGATGAAGATGACGATCATCAGGATCGCCCGGCTCACTGCTGGTGACCACATATTCAAAGCCGCAAACAGGAGGATCAATGGGATGAAGACCAGTTCGGCAATCCGCCTGGGGATGACGAAATTGAGCAGCAGCATCAACAGACCATAGATGAACCAGACGTGCAATCCACTGACCACCACGAGATGCATCATCCCGCTCCGGCTCAGTTTCTCTGTCCAGTTCACCTTTTCGGCTGCGTCGCTCAACAGGATGGTCTTTGCCAGTCCCGCCTTCGATCCCAGCCGGTCATCCAGCCGCTGGAGCAGTTTTCCCCGCCAGGTAGCGATGCTCAGCGTAGAGCCCCCGTCCAGTTCGGTGATGACATGCTGGTTGATTGCCCGGAGCGGGGTCTGGTGATAATTGGCGTCCAGGATCGGGTCATGGGCGGCGGGTTTGATCTCTGCGACCGCTTTGTAGCGTTTTCCTGGGATTAGTCGCTGTCCGGGATAGAAAAGAACCCGCTCCGCCACGCATTCATCCGCCACCTGTTCCAGATCGATCCAATAGGACATATATGCCGATGAATGCTGGCTCAGGACGCGAAACTCGATCGGTTGGACGATGTAACCGCGAGTAGTGACGATCTCCTGCAGGGCAGAAGGGGCGCGCTCCGCGACCTGATGGCGGATAAAACCAAGCAGGGCAAAGAGTACCATGATCAGGGCAAAACGAATGCTGCGCAGGAAGGCGGCATTGACCAGCAGGACGAACCCCATTCCCAACAGCGGATACAAGGGCAATGCCAGATGCCGCGCCACCACTATCCCCAGGCACCAGAAGATCACCGGCAACAGCAAAGGTGAAGGTGGCGGGGATTTGCGGGCTTTGCTCATGTCATATTCCAAGGCATCTTTTTGCCAGACGTGACAAGCTCCACTTATGCAATAGCCCGAGGCGGGAGATGATAGTTAGGGATTTGTCTGCTCGCCGGTTTTCACCGGGAGATATCATCTGATCCGCAAACATGGCTCGCTCCTCCCAAATCGGGAATACTGGAGATCAATAGGCGAGGAGGAGCAATGCCTCCACGTCACTACGGCGGAACTTGCTGAACGCTCCGATGCTGGAGGATTGCATGATCAGATCAATGATCAGGGGCAGGTCTTTGTCCTTGACGCCCAGGTCACGCAGGCATCCGGCGGAGTCCCAGGAGCAGATCTTTTCCCGGAACCGTTTGACCGCTACTTCCGGTCTGCTTTCTCCCCAGACGTTGAGCGACCACCGGGCAAAACGCGCCGGTTCGCGTTCCGCCAGATATTCGATCCAGGTGGGGAAGATCACGCCCAACCCTTCGCCATGAGCCACTTTGGGGTATACGGCAGAAATAGCATGCTCGATCTGATGACAAGCCCAGTCCCCGCCTTTGAGACCGATACCGCTGATCCCGTTCAGTGCCAGGGTAGCGCTCCAGGCAAGATTGGAGCGGGCATTGACATCCGCCGGATCGATCTTCAGCCGGTCGGTCATCGCCACGATCGTCCGCTGCAGTGCGTCATCGATCCCCAGCGTCACCACGGGTTGCTCGTCCACAAAGTAATACTCCAGGATGTGGGCGATGGCGTCTAAAGCGCCGTTGACGGTCTGATGGAAGGGCAGAGAGGACTGCACGGTGGGATCGATGATCGAGACGCGGGGATAGAGCAGAGGTGAATAGATGGCGCTCTTGTGGCGTAATTCCTGATGGGTGATGACGGCATTGCCGTTCATCTCGGAACCGGTGGCAGAAAGAGTGAGCACCGTGAACAGGGGCAACGCCTGCTGGATCTGTTCCTTGCGGGTAAAAGCAGTCCACACGTCATCCAGAAAGATGCCGGCTGCCACGGCTTTGGCAGTATCGATCACGCTGCCTCCGCCCACCGCCACGATCGCTTCCACCTTGTCCTGGCGGGCAAGTGTGATCAAATCCCTCACCTTGTCCAAGATGGGGTTGGGAACCACGCCCCAACCCTCCGTCCATTTGATATCGTGAGATGCCAGCGTCTGGCAGACCTGGTCATAGACCCCGTTGTGCTTGATCGAGCCACCGCCGGCAATCATCAGACACCGGCTTATCGAGATGTCTTTCAGTTCCTTGCCCAAAAATCTGATCATACCCGCGCCAAAATGGATCCGCGTTGGATTATGAAAGGTAAAAGCGTCCATCTCTTCTCCCAATTTTGTGTTGAAACCGCCTCTCCGCTGTCGGTTCCAACGGGTGAGCGGCTTCCCGGTTACCCTGACCCCCATTAGATCAGGAATCTCTTACATAATAAGTGGTGACGGGAGATAGGCAAGACAAAACTCGGGGATTGGGGAAGGGCTTCACGCCGGGCAGTGGACGATATGCAACACCTGAAGTGAGAACGGTCATCCGCGGGTCATGCCAGTGAGGGTGATTGGAAGCGGGAGTTTACTTGAGATTGAGCAGTTGGTGCAATTGCAGATGCAGCCGTGCTGGAACGCCATCCGCCAGCATCCATTGCGCCAGACGGCTGGGAGGCAATAGAAAGGTGACCGGGGAGAAGAGCAGGATGCGCCCTTCCAATTCATGTTGCCGGATAAAGTCCAGTGCAAAGCGGTAATCATGATGGGCGGTGAGGACAAACTTGATCTGGTCGTGCGGTTGCAGGAAGCGCAGGTTCCATTTCATAAAAGAATCACCATGCCCGCTGCCCGGCGTCTTGACATCGACGATCTTGACCACATAGTCCGGTATATCGCCCAGGTAAAGCGAGCCATTGGTCTCCAGCAGGATCTCGTATCCCGCTTCGTGCAGCAATTCCATCAGATCGACCACGTCATCCTGGAGCACTGGTTCTCCGCCGGTGATCTCCACCAGCTTGACCGGATAAGTGGTAATCGCATTCATGATCTCATCCAGGCCCATCATCTTTCCCGGCTGATGGCTGAAACGGCTGTCGCAATAACTGCAGTTCAGGTTGCACTGTGCCAGCCGGATAAAGCAACAAGGCAGACCGGCGTAGGTGGACTCACCCTGGATGCTGTAAAAGATCTCACCGATCTCAAGGTATTTCATAATGCGTTAGAAGGGCAGGTAGGGGAAATCCTTGTGATAGCCGAGGACGGCATCGATCCGGGCATTGAGTTCGACCGGATCGCCGAGGACGAATTTTCCCCGGCTGCCGGTTCTGAAGTTCGTATATCTATTGTCATCCACCGCAAAATAGGCAAGCCACTCCTCATCGCCAAAGACCGGTACTTCATCCACGATCATCAGGATGATATTGGCGGCGTCGATGCACAGCAGATTGTCAAAGGGATCGGCATCCACTTTATCCACTAAGAGCAGGTTGCTGATCCGCTGCGGGTCAAGCTTTCCATAATGAGCGGGCAGCATCAGAGCCCGGGCTGCATTCTCCGTCACCATCCGGTAGAGCGAACGCGTCCCGATCCCGGGATAGATCTGGACGGCATTTGCCAGTTCATCAAAGAGATTGACGCCACCGGACATCGTAGAATCAGTTCCGATCACCACATTTACCCCGGCTTTGACGGCATAATCGGCAGCAAAGGTCTTGCCGATTAGAAACATATTGGACACCGGACACCAGCAAACCGTGGCTCCCGACTGGGCGATGCGGTCGATCTCCTTTTCCGTAAAGGCGATGCCGTGGATCATCATAGTGTTTGAACGTAGCAGATGGCGCTTTTCCAACTCGGCAAATTCGCCCTGCGCAATGGCGTCGCTCCCTTCTCCAAGGTGGATGATAAAGGGCATTTCCCCCTTGCTCTGTTCCATCTCGCTTTCCGCAGTTTCACCGCCCCACCAGTTACCAAGGGTCAAAGAATGACATTGCCGGTACTTCTTCAGCACCCTGATCGGGAAGGTGTCATAATAGGCATCCGTCTGGATCGGAGCATGATCCTGAACGATCCCGCAGCCGGAGAAGAGGTTCTTGTAGGTGCCCAAGGTCGCCAGCAGGTGAGCCGATTCGCCCGACAGATCGAAGGAGCCGTCATTCACCCAGAATTGATTGCGCTCGTTGTAGGAAAAGGACGCTTTCATATCCTGCACCCAGATATGGGAATTGGGATAGGGACGCTGGTCACCCGCCCGGGGAAACCAATTGCCGATCAGATGGTCATGCGCATTGATCAGCACGGAATAGGCGACGGCATCGTCGATGCTCAGATACTGCGGCGCTTCATCCGTCACCGGTGTCTGAAGATGCAAATCAATTGCATGTTCCACCCGGTCAGCGGTGATGATACTGACCGATGGTTTGATGATCATGATCTGATTTCTTTTATCCTTTTCGTGAGTTTCGGTAAGACCTCAAAGAGGTCGCCCACGACCCCCAGATCAGCGATTTTGAAGATGGGAGCATCAGGGTCTTTGTTGATGGCGATGATGTAATCCGAAGAGGACATCCCCGCCAGATGCTGGATGGCACCGGAAATACCGGCGGTGATATAGATGCGGGGTTTGACCGTCTTGCCGGTCTGCCCCACCTGATGGGAATATGGTATCCAGCCCGCATCGACCGCTGCCCGGGAGGCGCCAACGGCTCCGCCCAGCGCTTCCGCCAGTTCTTCCAGCAGGTTAAAGTTCTTGCCGTCCTTCATGCCGCGTCCGCCCGAGACGATGATATTAGCCTCGGTGATGTTAATCAATTGGGTCTTTTCGCGTTCAAAACCCAGCCACCTGGTTTGATCTTCATCGAGGTCAAAACTGACCTGCTCCTCGATAACGATGCCCGAGCGGTTCGGATCGACGGGCAGCGGATTCATCACTTTGTGCCGGACGGTCGCCATTTGCGGGCGGTGATTGGGCGTCACGATCGTTGCCATGATATTGCCACCAAAGGCAGGACGTGTCTGCAAGAGATTACCTGTCTCTGCATCGAATTCCAAGCCGGTGCAATCCGCCGTCAAGCCAGTTTTAAGCAAGACCGCCACCCGGGGGATGAACGACCTGCCGATGACCGTGGCACCGGCAAGGATGACCGCCGGACGGTATTTCTCTCCCAAAACAGCCAGTGCCTTGGCATACTTTTCATCGCGAAAGTGCTTGAGCGTGGGATCGTCCACGCAGATCACCTGATCCGCACCGGCAGCGATCAATTCCGCTGCCTGAGCGGCAACGCCATCGCCCAAAATGACAGCGCTGAGTTCCGTCTCCATCTGATCAGCCAGTTCTCTGCCCTTGCCCAGGAGCTCAAAGACCACCGGTGCGACGATATTGTCGCGCTGTTCGGCATAGATCCACACACCCTGATATGCACTTTTGTCGATGGTATCCTGTCGAAGGCGGCGGATGATAATGGCATCAAAGGGGCAGTCCTGTACGCAGGCATTGCACAGGGTGCATTTGCCCAGGTCGATCTCGGCGAGTTTGTCCTTCAAAACGATCGCATCATAGGCACATGCCTTGATGCACAAACCGCAGCCGACGCATTTCTCGTTAATTATCTCGATCATTCAAACGAATCTCCCAGACGAAATGATTTTCGCCGCATGGTTCTGTCAAGCAAAAACACCGGACGAGGCAGTTCAGCATAACAGGGAAGCCGGCTATCGATCAAATATCCGGCTTCCTGAAATGGTTCAATACAGCGGACTTATCCGGTTCCTGACCGGACTACTTCTTCTTGTGACGGTTCTTGCGAAGACGCTTCTTTCTCTTGTGAGTCGCTATTTTATGTCTTTTTCGTTTCTTTCCGCAGGGCATTATCTTCCCTCGACCTTACTTATTGCCTTTGACGTCGATCACGGAAAGCTTGAATTCCCGGGAAAACTTGAAGGTGGGGACGGTTCTTTCCGGTACCGGTACTTTTTCGTCGGTCTTGGGATTGCGACCCATGCGGGGTTTGCGGGTTTTCAGTTTGAAGGTGCCAAAGCCGCGGACTTCGATGTGATTTCCTTCGCCCAAGCTGTCTTTGATCGATTTGAGCAGTTCGTCAACGACTACTGCCACGTCTTTGCGAATGATGCCGGTGTTCTCCGAGATGATCTTGACCAGATCTGCTTTCGTCATGGTTTTTCTCCTTTCGTTTTTTCTATGTTCTGCGATAAAAAAACCGCTGTTCATTCAATAAAGTCATACCAAATAAATCATTAGGTTTTATGTCAAGAAAAATCTGCTCTCATCCCTCCGCAAGCCACTGATAATCAGCGTTTTCGCCACTACGACAACCAGCGGGTTTTCCCGCTCATCCCACGCTAAGACCATAAAAATTGAGCACTTTGAACCAATAACACCGCTCCGTGTATTTCCGTGTCTTCCGTGGTTCAACTCTCCCAACCTTACAAGTCCGTGTCCATCCGTCGCATCCGTTCCATCCGTGTAACTATCTCCCTCTTTTCGCACTTGACAAAAACCCTGCCATCCACCATCCTCGCCGCGATATGAAAACAGGAAAGCTCATCGATATCGAATGTCAGTGCGGACGCCTCCTTTTCCGCTATTTCAAAGCCGGAAAGGGTAGGATCATCAAATGCATCATCAGCCACATCCACGAAGACCTGGTCGGTCTCAGCCGGGTGAGCACCTTCAGCAAGCCCCTATGTCCCGCCTGTGGTAAAGAACTCGGCATTATCATGATGATCCATGGCGAACCCGCACTCAAACTCAACCAGGGAACAATCAAAGGAATCAGGATATGAGCGGAGGTGTTCATCGGGAAAGGATTTGCGGCTCCCGCCCCAGCGCCGTTCCCAAGGAATATCCGGCATGCGGAAATTGACACAACACGACTCCAGGGTCGGATAGATGGATTACAAAGAGCATTATCGCCGGGACGCCGAGGAATTTGACTATTTCCGCAGCGAACGGCTGACGACAGAAGAAAAACGGAGAACCGAGTATATCCTCGATCTCTGCGGGATCAGGAAGGACATGAGCATCCTGGACATCGGCAGTGGCAGGGGATGGTTCAGCATCGCGGCTGCTCGAAAGGGGGCTCAGGTCACCGCCATGGACTTGAGTGAGACCAATCTCCAACGCATCCATGAACTGGAACCGCAAGTCCGGACCGTCTTTGGTGATGCCGGTGCGATGCCGGAACTGGATCAGAAATTTGATCTGATCGTGCTCCTGGAAGTGCTCGAACACCTTGTGGAACCGGAAAAGGCATTGCAGAACTGCCGTGCCTTGCTGAACCCCGGTGGCGTCCTCCTGATCACGGTGCCCTATAAAGAGACCATCCGCTATTCACTGTGCATCCACTGCAACCGGAAAACGCCTTTTGATGCACATCTGCACAGCTTCGACCGGCATAAGATGAAGACCATCCTCCACCAGAATGGTTTTCGCCTGACCACCTCCCTTCTCTATTTCCACAAAGCCATGACCCTCTTCCGTTTAACCAGGTTCACCCGACCTCTGCCCTTTCCCGCTTGGAAATTACTCGACCGGCTGCTCGGCTTTGCCACTGACAGATACAGCTTCCTGGCAGTAAAGGCAGTTATGCGATAACTTAGGTCACAATCCTGATTCTCTGTTTCACCTGCATCCGCTCCCTACCCGAAGACCTGCTCATCTTTTACAATCAGTTTCATGCCGACGGACTGCTCACCGAAGATGAATATGACCACCTGGTCAACCAATTTCATGCCGGGTCATCCTTGCCTGCCCCTCTTAATCAAGTCATTATCCCCTCTTAATCAAGCGTTAATAATTAACGCTTGATTAAGAGGGGATTAAGAAGTGATACCCGCTTTCAGGCAAGGAAGGAGAAAAGGACACTGAACAAAAATCTTGACAATTGGATTGACAGGAAAAACCATGATACTTGTGGTGGAAACTACGGGAAATAGATGCCAAAGGAGAATGAAGTATGTTAGCTGAAGGGGCGATGGTTCAAGGTTACAAGGTGCTGTCCTTATTGGGTAAAGGCGGCATGGGCGAGGTTTACAAGGGAACGGATGAGCAACTGGGACGGGAAGTGGCGATCAAGGCGCTGAGTCCATCGCTGACCCAGGATAGTAGTTTCGTTAACCGCTTTCGTAAAGAGGCACAGGTTCAGGCAAAACTGATCCACCCCAATATCGTCAGTTTGTTTGCGTTGGTAGAGGAATTTGGAACCTATTACATGATCATGGAATATGCTGGAGGCAGGACCTTGCGGGAGATCATCAGAAGCACCGGACCAATCCCCGAACAACGCGCCATCCAGATTCTGACCCAGATTCTCAATGCATTGCAGTTTGCTCATGAATGCTCGATCATCCACCGTGACATCAAACCGACCAATATCATCCTCGACACCAATGACCGCGTCAAGATCCTGGATTTTGGTATCGCCAAGATCGTTGGCGAGAAGGGTATGACCGCCACCGGTCAGAACGTGGGCACGGTCATCTATATGAGCCCGGAACAGATCAAAACGCCACGAGAAGTAGATCACCGGACGGATATTTACAGCTTGGGCGTTACCTTCTTTGAAATGCTGTCGGGACGCGTACCCTACAACATCAATACCGACAGTGATTTCGCCATCATGAACGAGGTGGTGAATCAGCCAATTCCCGATCCGAGACAGTATTATCCCCATATTTCTGATCAGACGGTTGCCGTCCTTTTCCGGATGCTGGACAAGAACCCGGCAGCGCGGTTTGGCACCTGCTCCGAGGTCATGGACGCCCTGAGATATGGCATTCCCAGCCATCAAGATCCACGGCAAAGACCCAAGCAACCCTATCAACAACAGCAACCGGCTTGGGAGCAAAATCAGGGCGGTCAGTTACCTTATCAGGGACCTCAGGGTGCCGGCGGTTATCAGAGTGGTCCATATCAACCCGGACCATCTATCGACCGTCCTCCTTTCAAGAGTTTTATGACCGAGGCGATCCTGGTCACTATCTTCTGTTGCCTGATCGGAGGCATCATGAGCATCGTCTACGCCAGCCAGGCAAATTCTCACCTGGCAGCTGGAAACATGGACCAGGCAAGAATCAGCGCGGGAAAAGCCAAACAGTGGGTAACGGTCAGTTTTTGGATCGGCTTGGTTGTCGGAATCATTGCTTTTCTGAGCAATCTGTCATGATTAGCTTGGCATGACTTAACCAACTTTCAGGAACAAACGGCTAAATCTAATTGCTGCCGATGAACAGAATGAGGGATCATATTCAAGATGATCAGTATCGCAACGGAACTGGAACATCCGGTGGCAAATGGAGAAGTACAAACATAATAATCATAGGTTTTTTGCTGGTGTTAGCCGGATTGGTTTTTTTCAATCCTGCCTCCATCCAGGTTTTGCCGGACTGTCCCTTTCGTCGCTATACCGGGCTTAAATGTCCCGGGTGTGGATCGATGCGGGCAATGCATCATCTCTTGCGTTGGGAAATCGTCAAGGCACTGTCCAGCAATCTGCTGGCGGTATTGATGCTGCCGGTTGTTTCGCTGAGTTTGATCCTGGGGACAGTCACCGGAAGAGACCTGTTTGACCGCTTGAGGCGACCAATATTCTTTCGTGTGGTATTAATTGTGGTAATGATCTTTTTTGGATTAAGAAATCTGATCTGATCTGTGAACCGATCAATTTATGGAACGCCTCGAAAAAAGCATTGACAGTATTGGATGATCCATCCACGCTTGTTCCGCAATAAAAAAATGCGGTCTGAGCTTTGTTCTATACCGCAGTTATAAAAAAGGAGATATCATGCACAAGCAACGGTTGTTCATCATGATCGCCGCCGTCGTCGGCGCAGTCGCAGCTCTTTTACCCTGGGCTTCTGCCTTTGGATTCACAGTGTCAGGTATATCGGGCGATGGGATACTTACCTTGATCCTATTTATCATTTGCATCGCGTTATTATTGATCAAGGATAAAAGCAGAACCCTTTCGGTTCCGTTCAATTTTATTGTGGCCGGCGCTGGCGGAGCAAGTGGATTGGTGGGATTGTTTGATATTTATAGAATGTCAGAACTATCCCTTGAGATTGTCGGTATTGGGCTTTGGTTGACGCTAATCGCAGGTATCGCAGTGCCCGTGCTCGTTTTCGTCATTAAAGATAACTCGGTTGTACCCCACTTCTACCAGCCTCCTTCTCCCCCTTATCCGCCTCAGGATTAATCAGGTTTGCGGTAGTATTCCAATACTTCACCAACAGTATATAGCGAGCCCCCTCCGATGATGATATCGCGGGGGCTTGTCTTTTGCAGGGCAAGAGATAACGCCTGGGCTACTGATGGCGCAGAATGGACATTGGACAGGTAACGGCGTGCTTGTCTGACTTGCACGGCTACTGAAGCGGCTCGGTCGGAACCATTTTGAGCAACATAAACCGCCTTGGCATGCTGGCAGAGGAGACGGATCATGGATTTATAGTCCTTGTCTGCCAGGATGGAGATGATCATCACGAACTTGCGGCGGGGATAGCGCTGGGTCAAACTCTGCATTAAACTGGTGACGCCCTGCACATTGTGGGCGCCATCGATGATCAGGGTGGGGTGGCGCTGCAGGATCTGCATCCTGCCTTGCCAGTTGATGGTCATCAGGGCTTTTCTGAGTTTCGTTACCGATAGTTTGATCCCGTGCTTACGGGCATAGAGGATGAAAGCGGTGATGGCGATGGCGAGGTTATTTGCCTGATGCAAGCCGCTGAGATTGGAACGGATACCTTTGATCTGTAGGTCGCCGAAGTGGTAATCAAATCCGATCCCCTGTCTGCCGGTGGTGACATTATCCACCCTAAAGTCCTTTCCGATGACAAACGCAGGTGCCTTGCGCTCCTGAGCAATATCCAGTATGACCTGGCGGGGGGATTCATCAATAAATCCAAGGATGACCGGGATGGAGGGCTTGATGATGCCGGCTTTTTCGGCAGCGATCAATTCCACTGTCCCACCCAGGGTCTTGACATGATCCAGTCCGATGGAAGTGATGGCAGTGATATCGGGCACAAAGAGATTGGTGGCGTCCAGGCGTCCGCCCAGTCCCACTTCCATGATGGCGGTCTGGACCTTTGCCTCGAGGAACATCTGGAAGGCGATAGCGGTGGTGATCTCGAAGAAGGAGGCATTCCAGCGGGCAAAGGTCTGCTCATAGCGGTGAAAGAGGTCGAGGATGCTTTGGAAACAAGTTTCCCTGCCGCTGATGCGGAACCTTTCGCAGTAGTCGATGAGATGGGGCGAAGTATTGAGTCCGGTGCTCAAGCCATGATGCCGCGCTATGGATTCCAATGCGGCACAGACGGAGCCCTTGCCATTGGTACCCGCAATGTGAAAACCATTCAAACGCTCCTGGGGATCGCCCATCTCCGCCAGGACGTTTTGCATCCTGTCCAGCTCCAGCTTGACATTGCCGGAGTATTTCTGGTAAATATGTTTGAGAAATTCCTGATATTGCATACTAATCCTTCCTGGCGCCGTCGGAAAGCGCTCCTGCTATCGGGATAGAAAAAAGTGACGCCGGAACGTCACCATAGAAGTTAATGTCGATTTGGCAGCCGCCGGCGAGTTATGTACCCTTAATTCTGAGGGAAAAGCAGGTCTTTGAACACGGTGGAATTGCCTCTGCGTTTGGTAAAGGCATCGGGATCCGTCTGCCAGATATTGATGTATTCTAGTAGTTTTTCCTTTTTCAGACGTCCGTTCGATCCGGTCTGCTGGTCGATATAATCAATGTCATCAATCATATAGTTCTGGAGCTGGGTCGGCTCCATATTTTCATAGAACTGTTTGGGGATCATATGTTTGGGATAAGTGGTCAGATTGGGGCAGATGACGATGGCGCCGAAATTGTGTTTCACTTCCTCGCCGATCCGGTCGGCAACATATTTACCGAAGACGATATATCCGGTCTTGTCTTTGCCACGGGATTCGGGGCATTTGGTAATCGTATTGAGATAGGTATTCTTTTTCTGGTCATGACGTTTGGGTGTATTGAGCAAGACCGTGAGATCGCCGCTAAAATCCTGATTGTAGTCCCTGAGATAATCTATTGTCCCCACCCAAATGGCTTTCATATTGTTCAGGCAGTCCTCTTCGTTTTTGGTTTTGTCCAGATTAAAGAAACTCGGTAGCGCCAAAACCGCCACCAGCGCCAGAAAGAGGATGATGCTGATCACGGTATAAACCGAGAATCCGCGTTGATCGCTTGCCATAATCTACTCCTGTTCGTTCTTCGTCTTATACGACAAATCTGTCTTTGGAAAATACCAATTTCAGGGCGTCAATCTCGTCAAGGTTTTTCTTTGGACCGGGTATCCCGCTTGAGAATTTTGTCGATGTAGGCACTGGTCTCACGGATGTCGCGAAACAGATGCCGGTAGTCCTTGCCGGTCTCGATCCGCATCCCTCGGACCCGCCGGTCCACATTGGTCTCACCCCAGTTGTAAGCAGCCAAAACCAGCGTCCAGTTCTTATTGTATTTCTTTTGCAGGTACTTGATATAACGGGCGCAGAGCTTGAGGTTGTACAGTGGCACGAAGAGCATCCCGCTGCGGTATTCCGGATGGATGTATCGGGCAGTATTTTCCCGCATCTGACCCAGCCCGACGGCTTGCTTGGGCGATATGGCAAACGAGCGGAAAGCGCTTTCAGTGTTGATCAGACGATAGAAAACAGCCGGTTCGATGTTGTAATAAACCGCTACTCCAAGCGTCATCAGACGGATGGAGAGGGGATTGAAAGTAAAGATGACGAGGATGGATAGCAGGATCAATCCGGAGAGCAACCAGCGTTTCCGGCGTTTTAGCGGCTTAGCTTTGCCCATACCTTGCGGAAATGTTTCTTGAAGGGGATGTTCTCCGGTGCCATCGCCATTGCCTGACGCAAATAGGACAGGATCAGTTCTTTGTCGGCCTTGAGTTCCATCAGCAGCACCCCGATATTATGCTTCAGGACGGCATCTTCAGGAGCGAGGGATTCAGCTTCCTGCAACAGCTTCAACGCCTGCCTCCGGTCACCATCCTCGCGTGCCAGCATCGCCTGGAACTGCAGATCAGTACTCTGACTATAGCACTTACGTCTTTCCGGTTCAGCCGCCATGGCGGCATAATCGGCAAGTGTCCTGAGCTGAGGATAGCAATCCGAGAGCTTTTGAAACACATTCACCGCCTCCTGCCACCGATCCAGCAAGAGGTAGGTCTGTCCCAAACCGAGTGCGGTCAGGGGCTCCGGCTTTTCCGGATCAAAGATGCTCTCCAGGATCTGCCGTGCCTGGTCGTATTCCAGCAGGTTCAGATGAGCCAAAGCCAGGTTATACAGATTTGAGGGAGAGGGCTCTCGAGCAGCGGCTTTTTGGAAAAGACGATGAGCACGCCGGCGGCTGCCCAAGACCAATTGACGTAGTCCACGCTGCATCAGCAGCCGTGCATAGAGTCGCTTGAACATCAGGTCTTGCTTATGCCAGGTTTTTCTGGTAGTCGCTCAACCACAACACATGCGAAACTTCCTCATGGATGATGCGGCGCAGGACTGCTTTTGCCCGCTTATGACTGATGCTGTCACTGATCGCATGGAAGTAGAGCAGCGTATCTTTCTCAAACAGAATGGCATAGTCCACTATGGCACGGATGTTTTTGGCTTCTGAGGCAAGTTTGATGGCAGCATCGGGGGTGTAGAAGATGCGGCTGTCCACGATGGATTTCAGATAACTTGCCACCAATTCCCACTCCGGGGTAAGCTCCAGAACGCTCAGATCCTGATCCTCACGCAATTGCAGGAAAGTCCTTTCATGATTGAATTCGGCATCTCGCAGACGCTCGATAAACTCACGGGAAGTGCTGTCCAGATCCTTGCGTTTACTCGCCTCGCTATAGAAGGCATAGCCGTTGCGCTCGATCTGCACAGCCATTTCGATGATCTCATTGACGGAAAATGCCGGCATATCATCCTCCATTTCTATTTGTGTCTTTCCTTGCCAGCGCTTGTCTTTCTGTCAAGTCAAAAAACGGGCACAAGAAATTGATTGACTTTTTTTACTCTGCGCATGATCCGGAACAAAGAGACCATAGAACAGCATAAACCATATTCAGGAGTAAGTTATGAAGACCATTACCGATCCCGAACCCCGGGAGGTTCACCGTGAGCCGTCGACCATACGCATTTCACGTCTGCGTCAGCAATATCTCTCCTCTCCGCTGCATATCGATCTGGAATACATAACTCACTATACCGCAGCCCACCAGGCAAGTGACGGCTATAATCCTCTGGAGCGCCGTGCTTTTTGTCATGCTCAGGCAATGATGCAGCTCAGTCCCCAGATCAGAAACGATGAGTTGCTGGTGGGAACCAAGACCGGATACGTCCGCGGTGCCATACCCTACCTGAATTATGCCTGCCAATACGTCCTGCGTGAGCTCAACCGTGAAGAACAGGAGGCACAGGACAAATTCACCGATATCGGCACCGGCGGAGGCATCGAGCTCAGCGTAAAGCTCGCCCGCTCCGGCAATTACGATATGTTTGGTAAAAAGTTCCTCATCCCCCGGGATGACAAAGCCACCCTCAAAGAGCTTGCCCAATACTGGTCAGGACGCTGTATGCAGGATGAGAGCGACCGGGTCTGGAAAGAGTCCTACCCCCAAGCTGATTTCATTGAAAAGGGCTGGCAGATGGGGCTTTACACCGCTCCGCACGATCCGGCGCCGGAAGGCCGCTACGTCCTGGATTTTGAGACCGCCCTGACGGAAGGGCTCACCCGCATCATCAAACGCGCTCAGGAGCAGATCGACAGGCACGAAATAACTGACTTTACCTCCTCCGAACAGCTCTTTTTCTGGAGAGCGGGGATAAAGACCCTCGAGGCAGTGATCATTTGGGCAGAGAACCACGCCCGGCTTGCTACCAAGCTGGCAGAGCAGGAACAAGACAGCATCCGCCAAGAGGAAATGCTGGAGATCGCCAGAATCTGTCATCAAGTCCCGGCAAATCCTCCGCAGTCCTTCCGTGAAGCCATGCAGGCATGGTGGTTCATCTATCTCGCCGGTCACATCGAAGGAGCGCATCTCGGCTATTCTCCCGGTCGCTTCGACCGTTATATGTATCCCTATTACCAGCGTGATCTGGACAAGGGGCTGATCACTCCCGAAGCTGCGCTCGAATTGCTCGAGGCATTGCGGATCAAAATGACCGAGATCGAATATATGGCATCCTTTTCCTGGGAGGGACTCGGCTCCGGCAACCTCTACCAGAACATGATCCTCGGCGGTCTGGATGAAGCCGGACGTCCCGCCGACAATGCGCTTTCCCTGCTAATCCTGCAGTCAGCCATCAATTGTCAGACCACCCAACCGACCCTTTCCATCTGGTATGACGACCGCCTCAGCGACGAATTCCTGATGAAAGCCATCGAATGCGTCAAGACCGGCGTGGGATTCCCCGCCTTTTTCAATACTGGGATCTATCTGCAGCATGAACTGGAGAAAAGCAAACTGCCCCTGGCGACCATCCGCAAATACGCCGCTATGGGCGGTTGCACCGAACCGACTATGGAGGGGATGAGCTATGGGATCGTCCAGGCGGGCTTCATCAACCATGCCAAGCTGTTTGAACTGGCGATCAACGGCGGCTTTGACCCCATATCCAAACTCCAGCTTCACTCCATGCCCATTCCCCAGGATATTGCCCTATTAAAAGATAACTACCTCAGCATTCTCCGGCTCACCATCCGCCACTGGCAGCGCTATTGGAACTACGTGATGGCTGCCCACCGCAATATCTGCAACCTGATCTTTTCCGCCATGCTGGTCAGGGATTGCATCACCCGAGGCAAGTCACTCGACGACGGCGGCGCCATTGTGAACGGTGCCCCCACCACCCTGAGCAGTGGAATGGTGAATGTGGTCAATAGCTTTGCCGCCGTGGAGGAGCTATTTACCACTCAGAGATTGCACGACCTCGATGAACTCCGGACGGCTCTCAGTGCCAATTGGGAGGGCTTTGAGGATCTCCGCCGGCAGGCGATGCACGCTCCCAAATGGGGAAATAATGACCCCCGCGCTGACCGTTATTATGAGGAATTCTTCACCCGTTATTGTGAATTTGTCTCGGAACAGAAGAACTACTTGGGCGAGCCTTACGATCCGTCCATGCTGGCGATCAGTACGCATGCACCATTTGGCAGGGCATGCGGCGCAACTCCGGATGGACGCCTAGCCGAACTTGAGCAATTTATCTTCTAACGTATTGATACATATAGCCGAGAGGGAATTTTGGGCACTAATCTCTACACTTTTACTTTA
>Ga0194125_10004614_pt1 | contig 21365 bp, 18 predicted proteins | sample TA2KigC250mmetaG_FD_148626 | JGI IMG/M metagenome (GOLD analysis project Ga0194125, IMG submission 148626) | Freshwater microbial communities from Lake Tanganyika, Tanzania - TA2015034 Kigoma Deep Cast 250m | ecosystem: Environmental > Aquatic > Freshwater > Lake | place: Tanzania: Lake...
GCAATCGCTTTTTAAATCAAAAAAGTTCTTAATATGGCCTGAGGCCTCCCAAACCCTGGGGTGCATCAGAATGGCCGCGTCCATCCCCAGGATATCGTCGCGTTCATAGACATTCGCCTTCCACCAGGCGTTCTTGACATTATTCTTTAATTCCACGCCATAAGGCCCGTAGTCCCAGGTATTGCTCAGGCCCCCGTAAATCTCGGAAGACTGGAAGATAAACCCCCGGCGCTTACAAAGCGAAACAATCTTATCCATTATATTTTCCGCCATAATCCTTTATATTTAACGCGGATTGGCTAAAAAGTCAAGCGTTTTAACGCCTATATTGCCCCTTGGCGCTATCCACCGTGGAAATAATCGCCAGCACCTTATCCAAATCCAGGGTGGCGCCCCTGTCTTTAATATAAACCTTAAAGAAATTATCCTGCCTGTCCAGCACGTTACAGTCAAAATAGTTATCCTGGCTGCCTAAGTTATAATTAATAAAACCCCGCTTATTGCCCAGGCTAAATTGCGCCATAATTACATTCTTCTGGTCGCCTAAATCAGGGATAAATATGCCCTTCATAATGATAAAGAAGGCATCGGTCAGGTCTTCTATATCTTTGAGTTGAGCGTACATTACGCGCCTAAGAAAGGCGTAGTTATCAAGTATGCCCTGCTTTTTCACATTGGGGAACAAGTCTATAAAAAAATTCGGCGTTTTATGCACGAGGTATATCACCGGCTCGCGGTGCGGCCGTTTAATCTTTTTATAATAAACCTTCTTCAACAGCTCTTCATATACCGAGAAATCTCTCGGTATATCAATATTCATCTTGGGGGAACGATATGGCAGCAATCCCTGGATGTATCCCTGGTTTACCTGGGGCTTAGTTATTTCTTCGGTGGGCGCCATGCATAATATAGGTATGGTGCGGCAATTACCGATACCCGACTCAACGTATAGCCTTAAAACAGACGGCCCGGAAAATTTTGCCACAAAGGCCAGGCCAATCAATAAAACTACGGCAATAGTAATATATTTATTCCGCCTATTTACGTTCATCGCCATATCACTTAAATTCAAGACCCGGTCTTGCCACGCTTGGCAAGACCGGGTCTTGTTATGATACTTTTTTAAGTTCTTCTTCCTTTATGGAAAAGCTGTGCTCTTTTGCCGGAAATTTACCCGCGGCAACCTCGTCCTTAAAGTCTGTGACGGCCTTTTCAATCAGGGGCGATAAGTTGATGTATTGTTTGACAAACTTGGGCTTAAACCTCTCAAACAGCCCCAATAAATCCGGAGTAACCAAGACCTGGCCGTCACAATGTATGCCCGCGCCGATACCGATGGCAGGAATCTTTAACCTGCGGGTAATCATTTCGGCAATCTTATCCGGCACGCACTCCAGGACAATAGAAAAACAGCCTGCTTCTTCCAAGGCTATTGCCTGCTCAATGAGGCGCTTTGCCGCCTCCGCGTCTTTACCTTGCACCTTAAAACCGCCGATTTTATCCGCAGTCTGCGGGGTCAGGCCAATATGCCCCATTACCGCGATGCCGGCCTGAATAATCTCTTTGGTTACGGCTAAACACTGGGGGAACCACTCTAATTTCACGGCGCCGCATTTTGCCTCAACAATAAACCTCCGGGCATTTTTTACCGACTCCTGCGGGTTTACCTGATATGATTCATAAGGCATATCGCCGATAACCAGGGCGCGCCTGGTGGCGCGGGTTACTGCCTTGGCATGATGCAGCATTTCGGTCATGCCTACTTGCGTGGTGGACTCCAGGCCTAAAACCACATTCGCCAGGGAATCGCCTACCAAAATCATATCAATCCCTGTCCGGTCAATCAAAGATGCCAATGGATAATCGTAGGCAGTAAGCATAGTAATCTTACGCCTGCCCTTAAGAGAACAAATCTCTTGAATAGTCATTCTCTTATCTTGCATAAGCCTATTTCTGTGTAATGTGTAAAGTGTAACGTGTAATGCGGGTGTAACGCAAAAGAATGTGTAATGGAAATACAAAAAAACAAAGCATTTGCATTACACAAAAGAACCATTACACCTTACGTTACACATTACACATTTAACGTTACACAAAATTTCTTGCTTTCAAATATTTATCTATCGCCAACGCTGCTTTTTTCCCCGCGCCCATAGCCGAAATAACCGTATCGGCTCCGGTAATAATATCGCCGCCGGCAAAAACACCGGGCAGAGAGGCCATAAAATCCTGGTCCACCACAATAGTGCCGTCTTTATTGGTTTTTAATTCAGGTACCAGCTTGGGCAGTAAGGGATTGGGATTCTGGCCAATGGCGACAATCACGGTATCCACGTCTAAGACAAAATTGGAATCTTTGACCGGGATGGGCCGCCTTCTTCCCGATTCGTCAGGCTCGCCCAATTCCATTTTAATACATTCCAGGCCTTTTACAAATCCTTTTTCATCCCCCAGAATTTTTATGGGCTGGGTTAAAAGCTTAAATATTACGCCTTCCTCCTGGGCATTAGCCACCTCTTCCCTGCGGCCGGGCATTTCCTTTTCCGTGCGCCGGTAAAGCAAAGTGACCTTGCTGCCCAGCCTTAAACTTACCCTGGCGCAGTCAAGGGCGACATTACCGCCTCCGATAACAGTGACCGACTTGCCGATATTGACCGGCGTAGCATACTCCGGAAACTTATAGGCCTTCATCAGGTTTAGCCGGGTTAAAAATTCATTCGCCGAATAAACCCGGTCTAAATTCTCTCCGGGTATGCCTAAAAACTGCGGCAGTCCGGCGCCTACGGCGATAAATACCGCCTTAAAACCCGCGGCAAATAAATCCGCCAGACTATAGGTATTGCCGATAAGGGTATTGGTTTTTAGCTCCACGCCTAAACTCTTGATGTACTCTACCTCATTATGCACAATTTGCTTGGGCAGCCTGAATTCGGGGATGCCATAGGCCAGCACCCCGCCCGGTAAATGCAGGGATTCAAATAGGGTCACGGCATAGCCCAGCCTGGCCAAGTCCGCCGCGCAGGTCAGGCCTGCCGGCCCGCTGCCCACCACCGCCACCTTAAGACCGTGGGTTTCCAACTTGTGACTTGCCTGCCCTGAGCGCAGTCGAAGGGCGACTTGTGACTTGTGACTTAACTCATAATCCGCCGCGTATCTTTCCAGCGCGCCGATATTTACCCCGTTAGAAATCTTGCTTAATTCTGTAGTAACCGTGTTATTTCTAACGGGGTTAATCGGTATCTTTTTCTTATTTAAAATACAGACTGCCTCGCACTGGTCTTCCTGGGGGCAGACCCGGCCGCAAACCGCGGGCAGGTTATTTTTCCCTTTTATCTCCTCCAAGGCTTCCTTTTGCTTGCCCTCCTTGAGTAACTTTATAAAAGCCGGGATATCCACCCCTACCGGGCAGCCCTTCACACAAGGCGGATTTTTACACTGCAGGCAGCGCTTTGCCTCCAGCTCCGCGTCTTCTTTGGAAAAACCCAGGGCCACTTCAAAGAAATTCTTAATACGTTCTGCGGTTGGCTGTTGACGAACGACCTTTCGCATAATTTAAAACCTCAACGCCGGTATAAAAAGCTGCGCTATTTTAAAATAAATTATTAAACCGAAGACGTCCACGATACTGGTAGTTATGGGCCCGGCAAGCACTGCGGGGTCCAGTCCGAACTTCTTGGACAATAACGGCAGAAAAATACCGGTAATAATCGCCAGTATCGCAATTAACAACATACTTACGCCGACCACCCCCGCTAAAAACAAGTCTTTCTGCAGAAGAAATGCCCGGCCGAAAGCGACTCCGCCGACTATCAAGCCCATTAGCATCGCGGTGAAAAACTCCAATTTTATAATTTTAAATATATTTTTCACATTCACGTCTCCGGTGGCTAATCCGCGGATGATAGTAATGGAGGTCTGCGCTCCGGCATTACCGCCGGTATCCAGAAGCATAGGTATAAAGAAAGTCAGCGCCACTACCGAGCTTAAGGTTTGTTCAAAGTTTTTTAAGACCGTGCCGGTCAAAAAATCAAAAATTAGAAGCAAAATCAGCCAGCCGGCGCGCCTTTTCACCAATTCAAACATCGTAGCCCGCGCATAACTGATTATCTCTCCGCCCCTGGAAGACATCTTGCCGATCTCATATATTTCCTTAGTAGCCTGTTTCTCCATCCGCTCCACAATATCATCCACGGTAATTATGCCCAGAAGCGCGCCGTCCTTATCTACAATCGGAGCGTCAAACAGGTCATATTTCTTAAACCTGACGAAGACTTCTTCCGCGCCTGTTTCGGCGTCAAGCTTAGTAAACTGCGTACTTTGCATAATGTCCCGCACCAGAATATCCGGAGGGGCCTTTAACAGATCCTGAAGGGAGATGCTGCCGATTAATTTATGGTTTTCATCCGTTACAAAAAGAGAATAGATGTTCTCCCGGTAGTCTGCCCGCAGATTTTCCTGTATGTACACTATGGCTTGGCGGGCAGTCATCTCTTTTTTTAATTCCACAAATTCCGTAGTCATCAGGCCCCCCGCGGCCTCTTCGTGATAGACCATTAATTTTCTTAAATCCTGCGCCTCTTCCTTATTTATTAAAGAGAAAAATTTCTTAAATACCTTATCGGGCAGTTCTTTAAAAAGGTCGGCGCGCTCATCAGGGGCCATTTCGTTGATAATCTGGGCGGTCTCGGTATTATTCAGGTTATTCAGGATATAGGTCTGTTCCGCCAACCTCAGGTTTTCAAAGACCTCTACGCTCTTTTTTGTCCCTAATAAGCGGAAAGCGATTACTTTCTCCTGCGGCTCAAGGTGCCGCCAGCCTTCAGCTATATCTATAGAGTTGATATTTTTAAGAAAATCTTTTAAGCCGTTAAAGTCTTTGGCGCTGATTAATTCCTTTATTTCGGGCAGAAAAAGCGCAAATACGTCTATGTTTCTACGCAGTGAATTTTTCATTAATTGACTCCTCCTGGGCATTAAAAAGCCTCAAGCGCTTTTCCAGCTCGTCAAAATCAACCTGGTGCGCGTTAAAATCCGGGCCGTCCACGCAGCCAAACACGGTTTTACCCGCTACTGTGCAACGGCAGGCGCCGCACATACCGGTAGCATCCACCATAATGGGATTAAGGCTGACTATAGTTTTAATTCCGTATTCCTTAGTTAACTTAGCCACTGCCTTCATCATCGGCACCGGCCCGATGGCATAAACCAGGTCAGGATATTTAATATGCGTGGATTTTTCAATTACGCCGAATAATTCCTTCAAGACATCGGTCACAAAACCTTTGCGGCTATAGGAGCCGTCGTCCGTGGTCACGAATAACTCGGCGCAAACCTGGCGCATCTTATCTTCCAGAATAAGTAAATCCTTGGAGCGCGCCCCGATAACGCCGATAACGCGGCTGCCGGCAGTTTTAAAGGCGCGGGAAACCGGATAAATCTCGGCAATACCTACTCCGCCGCCGACACAAACCACGCTGTCTATATTTTCGGTATGCGTGGGATGGCCTAAAGGCCCCAGGATATGCTGAATATTATCCGCGGGATTCAACGCCCCTAATTTTTTGGTAGTATAACCCACTTTCTGAAAAATCAAAGTGATTGTCCCCGCCTCTTTATCCCAATCAGCTAAAGTTAAAGGGATGCGTTCGCCGGCGGCATCCACAATCACCACCACAAACTGTCCGGCCTTTGCCTTCTGGGCAATCTGCGGGGCTGCCACGGTAATCCTGGTTACATCTTTGGCCAGCTCTTCTTTAATGATTATTTTAAACATATTATCAGTCACCAAGTCGCAATGTCACCGCGTCACCCGTTGTCACAAGGTTACCGGTTTATAAACTGGTTAATTTTTAACTACTGATGACCTTGTAACCTTGTGCCCCTGTCTTCTCTCAACTATTCTTACTTCTACATCCGGAAACTTCTGGGCTAATTCTATTCCCTTTTCTTTTCCTAAAACCATGGTGGCTGTGGCCAGCGCATCCGCGGTCAAGCCATCCGGGGCAATCACAGTTACCGAGGCCAGGCCTGAATCCTGCGGATAGCCGGTTTTGGGATTAAAGATATGCGCGTAATGTTTCTTATCCTTTATAAAATACTGCTCGTAATCGCCGGAGGTAGCCACTGCCTTATCTTTTAATTCCAGGTAACCAACAAAACCTTTCTTGTTCGGCTGGCGGATAGCGACTTTCCAGGGCCGGCCAAGATTATCTCCCAGGCAATGAATCTGGCCGCCGGCGCAAAGCAAGGCGCTTTTTATGCCTGCCTCTTTTAATTTAGCTACGGCGCGATCTAATGCATAACCTTTAGCCAGCGCGCCCAAGTCTATTTTCATTCCTGAAAACCTAAATTTTACCACATTATTATTGTCCGTCAAAATAATTTTCTCGGAACCAACCAGCGCCAAAGTTTTTTTAATCTCTTTTTCTCCGGGCAGGCGGTATTTTTTGTCCGTAAAACCCCAGAGGTCAACCAGCGGGGCTACGGTAATATCAAAAGCGCCGTTACTAGCCCGCCAGAATTCCCTGGCTTTTTTTATGATATAAAAAGTTTCCGGACTAACCTTCAACTTACCCAACCGGTTTAATTTTGCCACCTCGCTATCCGGCCCGTATTTACTTAATAAATCCTCAATTCTTTCTATCTCGCTAAAGGCGATCTTCGCGGCCTGCCTATCCGGAGAGATTACCTCTACAAAGGTGCCCATCATTACGCGGCTGTCTTTATATAACTGACGGGATTGACAGCCAGCAGTAAAGTAAAAAGTAAAAAGTAAAAAGTAAAAATTGCAAGTAAAAAGTAAAAATTTTAAGTTTTGATTTGTACTTTTGACCTTTGACTTTTGACCTTTGACTTTTGACATCATTTCTTTATTGCTTTTAGTAATTCTTCCAGCGTAAGCGTATTTATGACATCACCGGGGCTTAACCATCCCCGGCGCGCCACAGAAATGCCCAGCTTCATCATTTCCAACTGCTCGGTGATATGCGCGTCTGTATCTATGGCCAGCTTTACTCCCATTTCTTTGGCCCGGCGGCAATTTAAATCATTCAAATCTAATCTCCGGGGAAAGGCGTTTATCTCTAAAGCGGTATTGGTCTGCTTGGCGGACTTGAAAACCTCTTCCAGGTCCACCTCGTAAGCGTCGCGCGTGCCCCAAAGCCTGCCTGTGGGATGCGCCAGGATATGCGCGTATTTATTCTGGCAGGCACGGACAAGGCGCCTAGTAAGCTGCTCCTTAGATTGCTTAAACCCGCTATGGATTGCGGCAACAACGATATCAAATTCCTTTAAGGCCTCATCCGGATAATCTAATTTTCCATTTGAGTCTATATCTACTTCCGTTCCATAGAGCACCCGAAAACCTTTCAGCTTCTTATTGACTTTATCTATCTCCTGTTTCTTCTTTTTTAGCTCCTGCCGGCTTAGTCCGCCGGCTACTTTTAGGCCCTGCGAGTGGTCGGTCACCGCCACATAGGAATAACCTCCCTCCTGGCAGGCGCGGGCAACCTCTTCTATGCTGTTTGAGCCGTCCGACCATCTAGAATGCACATGCAGGTCTCCCTTGATATTTTTCAACTCTATTAAATGTGGCAGCTTGAATTTCCTGGCTAATTCTATCTCTCCGGTATCTTCCCTTAATTCCGGCTCAACATAGGCCATGTCTAATAATTTAAAAATTTCCTCTTCGCTCCTGCCGGCGATAAACTTGCCTTTTTTGAACGCGCCGTATTCATTTAACTTTAAACCTTTTTTTATCGCCAGCTGCCTTAATTTTATATTAAAATTCTTTGAGCCGGTAAAATACATCAGCGCCGCTCCAAAGGACCTTGCCTCCACGACGCGGCAGTCCACCTGCACATCGTCTTTGGTGCGCACCGAAGATTTAGTTTCGCCTTTTGCTAAAACATCCCTTACCGCGGGTATTTTAGTAAAAGTATTCATTACTTTCTCAGGCCTACGGGAAACCACCAGGATATCAATATCCCGCACTCTTTCCTTTTGCCGGCGCAGGCTGCCCGCCGAAGAAATCCTTTTTACCTCGGGCAATTTTCTTAAAACTCCGGTAAACTCCTCTGCCGCCTGCATAGCGACAGCTAAAGACATCCGTTCGCCTGCGCGCTTTAGTATTTCTATGCCTTTTCTGATATTCTCAACGGTCTTTTCCTTTATCCCGAAAATATCCTTTAGCTTGTCCTGCCTGATAGCTTTTTCTAAATCGGGGATATTCTTTATCTTTAATTTTTCATATAATAATTTGGCGGTCTTTGGCCCGACAGAAGGGATATTTAAAAGCTCCAGCAAGCCGGAAGGAATGGTTTTTTTGAGGCCCTCAAGGAATTTTAGCTTACCAGTCCTGGCTATTTCAACTATCTTGGCGGCCAGGTCTTTACCGATACCCGGAATTTCGCTGAGCCGGCCTTGTTTAATATAATTTTCAATGTCCTCGCTTAAGCCCTCAATATTCTGCGCCGCCCTTTCATAGGCGCGGACCCTGAAAGGGTTATCGCCCTTTATCTCCAATATGCTGGCGATTTCACGGAATATTTCACTTATTTCTAAATTCTTCATCTTCTCATCTCAAGACCCGGTCTTGCCGCGCTTGGCAAGACCGGGTCTTGGTATTAGGGGCGCATTTTGATCTCTTTTAGAACTTCATTTTCCGGATCTAACTGCCTTGCCCGGTCCAGGTAAAAATTATACTTTTCTAAGTCGCCTTTCTTATTATAGGCCTGGGCCAGGCGCGCATTAGCAGTGGCAAAATCCGGGGCGATTCTTACTGTCGTTTGCAGCTCCCGCAATGCTTTATCTAAATTGCCGCCTACAATTGCCGGCGCCAAAAGATAAAAAGTCCCCAGCCCCAAATGCACCTCGGGTAAACCCGGGGCTAATTCTTTGGCCTTTAAAAAATAACCCTTGATGTGCGTGCCGTAAGCGAACTTGCTAAAAAGCCAGCCTTCCTTGGAACGCCGGCTGTTAATACTACCCAGCATCATATAGGCCAGGGCATGGTCTTCTTTATTCAGACACTTGATTCTCAGGGCCTCTTTTATCAACTTTAAGGCTTCGCTCAGTTTATCAGCGTTATATCTGATATAGCTGAGGCTGACTAAGGAAGGGATATGGGCGGGATTATTTTTTAAGATCCTGGCTAATAATTCTTCAGACTCTTGATATTTGCGGCTTCTCCTGAAAACCTCGGCCTTGCCCCAGAGCGCGTCCAGATTATCCGGCTGGCTGGCCAGGACCTGCTCAAAAATTAACAGGGCCTGGTTATCTTTTCTGGTCTTCAGTAACGCCAGGGCCTGGCTGAGAGATTTATCCCTGATATCACAGAGAATATTTTTTGCGCCGGAGACAGCCGCGCCCCTATTCAGCGCCGCCACATACACCCCCGCCCCCAGCCCAATAATCACCAGCGTTACCAGAAAATATTTTCTCATAACATTATCCCGCGTCTGTCTTGTCTTGAGTTTCTCGGGACCGCTCGCCCCGCCCCAGCGTGGCGGGGCTTCGCTCTCATCGGCTGCGTCGCTCTCCCGCAGCCGGGCCGTAGATAAATCCGTTTTTTTAATTAAGGAGCCGGCTGCGGGAACCGTGCCCGCTCCTTGCCTTTACGTCCCTCGAAACTCCAGCCAAGCCATCCGCTTACAAGGTCACCACGTCACAAGGTCACCATGTCACCCGTAAATAATATTTTTGCGGGTGGCGAGGCATATTTGGAGCTTAGCTAAATTTTGCGAGGGTATTTGCTCGCGCGCTGAAAATTTTCGCCGTGCGCTACGGTTTACTTCGTCGCTCCGGGTAGCCTGTATCGGATTAGCGTCCTTTGCTCCTCGTAAAGCCTTGCGCACTTTTGCCGAAAATTTTCTTATGCGCGCTCACAAACACCCTCGCAATATCAATCCCAGCCAATCCATCCGCTAAAAATAGAACCGTGCTCTATTTTCCTTAAAGAGCTATTTCTGTATCGGCTCAACCTTTATCCCTAGCTTTGGATAAACGCTTAGCTCTTTTACCTCAACTGCAATACGATTAAATATTTTACTGTATCTATTTTCGAATTCGTCGATACAAACCAACTTAATACTTCTCTTTTTTTGCAATAATAAAAGTAAGTTTTCCAGATTATAATGAGGCACCTCAAACAGTAAAAATCCATTTACGGGTTCTCCGTAAGAAATAGACTTTTTTAATCGCTGAAGATCGTTTTTATGCGGTTCTTCTATATTTATACTCGATTCGTTACTTCCAAATTTCATTTGCTCAGGAATAAGTAGTTTCTTAAGCTGCGTCCATTTTCTTTTATCTCTTATATAACACTCGAAAGTACTTGGTGTTAATGCTTTCTCTCCATGATTAGTTATTATTAGAGCTAAAAAAATAAAAGTTGACTCTTTATTATTTTGTATAATATTACCAGTTACCATGCCTTGAATATTAGCAATAAAATGTGCTTTTTCTCTATAAAACTTTACGATATTTATGACGCCAGAAACACCTCCGGTTAAAGCAATCACTATGGTAACAATAGTTAGCCATATGGGCTTATCTTTCATTTCTGCTCTCCATATTAATATATTTTTGCGGGTGACGAGACCTCGTAAATGCATCTGGACAAGGTTGCGAGCGCCTGTCGATTTTTAGCCCCACCACCCAACAGGCAATAAAGGAAGTTGCACTCTAAATTTTTGCGGGTGACGAGGCATGTTTTGAGCGGCACGTTAGGAAAGCCGAGCGGGCATGGTTCGCCCGCTAAAACGAAGTCAGCGAGAGCGAGGCTTTCCGCTCGAGCGCAGATTTTCCACGCTGGGGAAAATCAAGCGGTGACGCGAGAAATATGCCTCGGCAGGACCCGCAAAAAATACACAAATGCCTAATTGAACCCGCAAAAATTTATCGCTCTACTGCTAAATTATAACTGGCCTCAATGGTTTTAACCAAGTCCACCAGCAACGAATTGGCCGGCACCGGGATGCCCAACTCCTGGCCCTGGCGCACAATCACGCCGTTAATAAAATCTATCTCCGTGCGTTTTTTCTTCAGGACATCCTGCAGCATACTGGAGATATTTCCAGCTGTCGCCTCGCAAACCGCCTCTACCTTAGCCAGGGGGTCGTCATAAATCAGCTTTATCCTTTTTCTCTTGGCGATACGCACCGCCTCGGTAACCGCCTCGCGTAAAATCCTGCGCGTGCCTTCAAATTCAGTCAGCCTGCCGTTGTTCAGGCGGGTAATCGCGGTCAGCGCGTTTATCCCGGCGTTAATAATCAATTTTGACCACAAGAGGCCCTTAATGTCGCGCGAAATCCTGGTTTCTAAGCCCGCCTTATTAAATATTTCCCTGATAGAGCGCATCTGAACAGGAATCTTAGCGTCTATCCTGCCGATGACTGTCTCGCCGCGGCCGGCATGCCTGGCCTTACCTATATCAAGCAAGGTCGCGCCCAGATTAGTCACCCCGCCCATCACCTTGTCCGCGCCCACCACCTCGCTGATAATCTCAATATTTCCAATGCCGTTCTGCAAGGTAAGAACCCCGCTATTTGCGGCCACTAAGCTTTTGGCGTGCGCCATGGCGGCCTTGGTATCATAAGACTTGACGCAGATAATGATTAAATCCGCCTCGCCTATTTCCTTTGGCTCTGTCGTGGCTTTCACCTGCGCCTGCCAGTTTCCTGAAATGCCCTCAATAAATATGCCGCTCTGGCTGAGCCGCTGCGCGCGTTCCTTATCCTTATCTAAAAGCCAAATCTCTTCTTTGGAAGACTTTGCCAGAAAGCCGGCCAATAAGCTCCCCATTGCCCCCGGCCCCGCTATGACTATTTTCATATAGCCTCCGTCTTATAAAGTCACCAGGTCACAAAGTCACAATGTCACCAGTAAATACCAAATAACCATAAAACTTTTTACCTTGCAACTGTTAAATTGGCAACGTGGTGACAACGGGTGACGTGGTGACTTGGCGACATGGTGACTATCTTTCTAGTTTGCTCAATACTTCCTGCGATTTAAGCTCTCTGTCCAGATGAAAATGCAAAAAAGCATTTAATATCGCGTCCAATTCCTTCTTAATCTGCGGATTCATCCCCAGGTTCAGGTTGTTCTTAAAGTCGTTTCTTTCAATGTGCAGTATTGAGGCGACAGTGCCCCGGAAAATTGACCGCGCGGCCAGGTCCTTATGATAACAGTTGTGGCAAAGCAGGCCCCCCAGCACCAGGCTGAATTTGGACTGCCCGAGAATCTTTGCCCCGCAGGAAACGCAGGAATCAAAATGCGGCTTGAACCCCGAAAGGACCAATAACTTGATTTTAAATATAGTCAGGATTTTATCCGGATTATAGCTTAATTCCATCTCCCTGAGGCTGGTCAGGGCCAAATCAAATATCTCTTCGTTTTTATCTTCGGCCGGCATCACGGCGTCAATTAATTCCATCATAATGCTGCCCATGCCTATTTTTGAAATATTTTTCCTGATCAGGTCAAAATTGTTTTTTATATCGCATTGAGAAACCAGGTGCAGCGCGGAATTTCTTTTTTTATAAAAAATAATATCATTTAAAGAAAACGGCTCCAGCGTGCTGGCAAATTTGGCGGGCTCCTCTTTTATCCCCTTCAATATCCCGGAAAGCTTGCCGAAATCCCGGCTGTAGAAATTAACCAGGAGCGATGTTTCCCGGAAATCGCGCCGACCCAAGATTATTACTTCGGTTTTATGAATGGACATAAATTAAGTTATAAGTTACAAGTTATAAGTTATGAGTTAATGGTTAGTTAGGCGGAAAATATTAGAACATAGATATTCTTCTTTTTGATGCATAATTACCCTGTTTTTCTTGTTATTATCATCGTAACCTACCAGATGCAAAATACCGTGAATTACATATAAATACAGTTCATATAATGGCACAGTTTTAAAAATCCTGGCATTACGCCTTGCCGCCTCCGCAGATACCACTATATCTGCTAAGAGTTCTCGTTTAGTGGTTGAATCATCAAAAGAAATAACATCCGTAACTGAATTACATCCCAGGTACAACAGGTTGAACTCTTTAATCTCCTTATCGCCCACAACGAGAATGTTTATTTCTCCAGGTTTTTTTATTTTTTCTGATGATAAAACCTTAAAGATTACTTCCGTTATCTTCCTTGGATTGATAGGGATTATTTTCTGCAGATTTTTTACAGTTACCTTCACGAAAGAAACGGCTTTTTAAGGATAGGTTACGCGGCTATGATATATCCCGCTTAATATACGGATAAATACCGCGGAGATCTTTTCTAAATCTTTCAGGGTCAATTCGCACTCATCAAGCTGGCCGTCAATAAATTTATTATTAATAATCTTGTGCACCACCTCTTCAACTTTCTTGGGGCTGGGGTCCTTGAGGGCGCGGGTGGCTGCCTCCACGGAATCCGCCAGGAGCACAATCGCGGTTTCTTTGGTATCGGGCTTGGGGCCGGGATAACGAAAGCCCTCTTCCTTTATCTCCTGGTCTTCCTCTAAGCCCTCCAGGGCGCGGCGGTAAAAATAATAAACCAGGCTGTTGCCGTGATGCTGGAGGATAAAATCCACCAAGCGCGGATTAAGTTTATATCTCCTGGCCAATTCCAGGCCTTCCTTGACATGGTTCATAATGACCATTTTGCTGATTGTGGGCGATAACGCGTCATGCTTATTTAGTATCATACTCTGATTTTCGCTGAAATAATCCGGCTTATTGAGCTTGCCGATATCGTGGTAATATGCCCCGATCCTGGCCAATAAGGCGTCGGCGCCCACGGCGTTGCAGGCGGCCTCGGATAAATTGCCCACCACCAGGCTATGGTGGTACGTCCCCGGCGCCTCCTGCACCATGCGCTCTAAAAGGGGATGATGAAAATCCGCCAATTCCAGCAAACTGATATTGGTCACGGTCTTAAAGAGGTATTCAAAAACCGGCAGCGCGCCCAAGACAATAATGCTGGAGGCGATGCTATTTAACATCAATACCAGGTACCTGTTCGGCGAGCCTAAATGAAAATTATCTATAAAAAACAATATTAAAACCTGCAAAATACCCACGAAAAACCCCACGCGGATCACCGTCATGCGCCGGCGCGCGCCAAAGATAAAAACGCTGGATAATAAGCCGCTGGTAAAAAATAATATCCCCAGGTATAAATGGTTGCCGACGATAGAGGCGATAGCGACGGAGGACGCCAGGGTAATCAATAAAGATAATTCCAGCTGATTAAATAACAAGGTAGTCAGCATCGGGATAACGCAAAAGGGTATGTAAAACACCGGCCACTTGTTTTTAATGATAAAATAAGCGGTCACAAAAATAATCACAAAGAGAAAGGTCAAGTTAAGCAGGCTGTATTTCTTGTGGCAGGCGTTCTTCATCCTGAGATAAACTACCAGGGCCAGTAAAAATACCGGGATAACCAGGTCCAGATGCAGGATATAACCCAGCAAGAAAACCAGTATGGCTATCAAGATAAACCCCGTTACTGACAAAGATGAACCTAAAGTCAGTAACGGGGTAAATTTTATATTATCCTTACTTACGATTTGCTTTATCATAGGCCTCAATAATCTCCTGCACTATCGCGTGCCTGACCACGTCAGAACCGCTGAAATAGATGAATTCTATTCCCTTAATATCATTTAAGATATCCTGCGCCTGCAATAAACCGATGGGCCGGCCTTCCGGCAAGTCGCTCTGCGTGATATCGCCGGTAATGACCGCCTTGGAATCAAAGCCTAAGCGCGTCAGAAACATCTTCATCTGCTCGGCAGTGCAATTCTGGGCTTCATCCAGGATAATAAAGGCGTCGTTCAGGGTCCTTCCCCTCATATAGGCTAAAGGCGCGACTTCAATAATGCCGGTCTCTAAATACTTTTCAATGCGCTCTGCATCCATCATATCATAGAGCGCATCGTATAGCGGCCTAAGGTACGGGGAGATTTTTTCATACATATCTCCGGGTAGAAATCCCAAAGACTCCCCTGCCTCAATCGCGGGCCGCGTAAGAATAATCCTGCGCGCTTCCTGTTTTTTTAATGCCTCCACTGCGCAGGCCATCGCCAGGTAAGTCTTGCCGGTCCCTGCCGGGCCGATGCCGAATACAATATCAAATTTCTTAATCGCCTCAACATAGTCGCGCTGGCCCGCTGTTTTAGGGCCGATCTGCTTACCGGAAGATTTAAGGCTGACCTCAGGACCTGGCGCCTCCACGGTAATATTCTCCAGGCCCTGACCGGACCGGATATCTTCCAGTAACCGTGCGATAACGGCCGCGGCCTTTTTAATATTAGCGGCTGTGCCGCTTAGTTTAAGATACTCGCCGCGCACAGTGACTTTAACCCTGAACTTTTCTTCTATTGCCCGGATATTTCCATCGGCGGGTCCAAAAAGCGCCTGCGCCTCCTGTAGAGTCTGGAGCTTGATTATTCTATCCATATTTTGCTGCTACCGGCAAATATTATTTCAAATTCTCTCTGGGCTCTTTTAAAGATTTAACTTTTTCTCCGGCCGGAATATCAATAACCTGGCCGGGATAAATGTTATTCGGGGTCTTTAAGTTATCCCTGTTTGCCTGATAAATTTTATTCCATTTTTTGGTGGTCCCGTAGAACTTCTGAGAAATCTTCTGCAAGGTGTCGCCCTTTTGCACCTTATATTTTTCCAAACCGGCGGCGGGCTCGGCGATTTCGGGCGCCTGGCTCTGTGTAATATAGCCGCGGTTGCCCCAGGCCTCCTGGTCTTGCGTCTTTTCCGGAAACTCTGCGGGTCTGGCCTGCGCGATTTTTGTCTTAGGCCTGGCCTCAAATTTAATCGGCGGGTGTAACTCTATTTCTACTACCCGGGTAGTGCGCGTCATCTTTCTCTCTTCTGTCCCCTCTGACGGCATATCGCCCTTAAGATAACCGCGATTGCCCAGCGTTAAGTCCTGGTCAACCCTGTCCTTGACCAAGGGATATGTCCTGACGATGCAGCCTGATAATAGTAAGACTAAAAACAACCCGATTAACTGCAAAACATCATTTTTTCTCACTCCGCCCTCCTTTTGTTTGTAAAATCCCAAATTCCAATTTCCAAATTACAAACAATATCAAAATTCCAATTAACAAATGACTAAAGCAAAATAGTTTCGGTCATTGGATATTTGGTCATTGGGATTTGTTTGGAATTTGTGATTTGTGATTTGGAATTTAAACTCATTTAAATTTATTTTTTTTTCTTTACCGCCAATCCCAATTCCCTGAGCTGTCTATCATCTACTTCCGAAGGCGCGCCTGTCAACGGACAGAAACCTGCGCTCGTTTTAGGAAAGGTGATTACTTCGCGGATACTGGCCTCGCCCGCCAAAACAGCCAATAACCGGTCTAAACCAAAGGCGACGCCGCCGTGCGGCGGGGCGCCGAAACCAAAGGCCTCTAAAAGAAAGCCGAAGCGTTTTGCCTGCTCCTCTTTATTTATGCCGATAACCTTAAAAATCCTCTCCTGTAATTCTGAATTATGAATCCTTATGGAACCCGAGCCCAGCTCCATGCCGTTTAAAACCAAATCATAACAACGGCCCCTGGCCTTATCCGGCGCAGCTTCTATTTTATCCAAATCCTCCGCGGCAGGGGCGGTAAAAGGATGGTGCTCGCTTTCCCAGCGCTTTTCCTCCTGATTATACTTAAATAAAGGGAAATCTACGACCCAAACAAAGGCAAAGTCTGTGGCCAGCTCTTTCCGTAAATCCGGCTTATCGCTCGCAAATTTTGCCTGCGCCTCGCTGAATTTTATCCGGGGAAAAGGAATTTTAACCTCTATGCCTTTTATCTCCTTAAATATTAACTGGAACAAATTTTCCGTCAAAGAAAAAACGTCTTCCTCGTTGATAAAAGACATCTCCAGGTCAAGCTGGGTAAACTCCGGCTGGCGGTCGGCGCGCAGGTCTTCATCCCGGAAACACTTGGCGAGCTGGTAATATTTTTCAATTCCGGAGACCATTAAAATCTGCTTGAAAAGCTGCGGCGACTGCGGGAGGGCGTAAAAGGCGCCGGGATTCATCCGGCAAGGCACCAGGTAATCCCGCGCCCCTTCAGGCGTGGACTTGGTAAGAATGGGGGTTTCGCATTCAATAAAACCCTGCTGGTTTAAAAAGGCGCGGATGAGCCGGTAAAGATTATGCCTCAGGATAAAGTTATTAAAGATTTTCTTTCTTCTTAAATCAAGATAGCGGTATTTCAGGCGCGCCTCTTCGCTCACCTCCAGGTCTTCGGTAATCTCAAAGGGCGGAGTAAGGCTAGGGTTTAAAATCTCTAATTCTTTCGCGGTAACCTCTATCTGGCCGGTGCCAAGCCTGGGATTGACTGTGCCGGCCGGGCGCGGATTCACTATGCCCTTTAACTTGATGACAAACTCGCTTCTTAAGTCCTGCGCCTTTTTATAGGCCTGGCCTGAATCCTGGGGGATAAAAACAACCTGGGTAATGCCGTAGCGGTCGCGGATATCAATAAAAATAAGTTTTCCGTGGTCGCGCCGCGAGGCTACCCAGCCGCAAAGAATAACCTCTTTGCCGACATCATTAACGTTTAGCTGACCGCAGGTATGAGTATACAGCATATTAAATACGGAAAATTCCAAATTCCAAGCACCAAATTACAAACAATATACAATTACCAAAATTACAATGACCAAAGCCGTTTGGGTCATTTGGTAATTGGGATTTGGGATTTGTTTGTGATTTGTAATTTGTGATTTGTAATTTTTCCATTATTTTGTCGTTAGCTCATTAATCAGGTTTTCTATCATTGTTTCTCTCTGTTCTCCGGAAACCATATCTTTCAAGGTAACCGTGTTCTTCCTTAATTCATCCTCGCCGATAATGACAACAAACCTGGAGCCTAAATCATCGGCCTTACGTAACGCGCCTTTCAAGGATTTATTTTCATAATCCGTATCCGCGGCAATCCCGTTCTTCCTGAGGTTATCCAATAATTTTAAGCTCTGCTGTTTTGCCTCTTCGCCCAGTGATATTATATAAATCAGATTGCGACTTACAGCTTGCGACTTACAGCTTGTGACTAATAGCAACCTCTCCACTCCAAAGGCAAACCCCACAGCTCCTGCCTGGGAACCGCCTAATTCAGCGACCAGATTATCATACCTGCCGCCAGCGCCGATAGCGTCCTGGCCGCCTAATTCCGGATGCGTAATCTCAAAGACCGTGCGGGTATAATAATCCAGCCCGCGCACGAGGTTTGGGCTAATCTCATAATCAACTTTTAACGCATCCAGGCCTTCTTTTACCTGGTCAAAATGCTCTACGCATTCCGGGCAAAGATAGGCGTTATGGATATCCAGTTTGGCGACCACCTCCTGGCAGCGCTGGTTCTTGCAGTCCAAAATCCTTAGGGGATTATTTTTAAAACGCGTATGGCATTCAGCGCAAAGCCCTTTAAGTTTACCTTTGAGCTGGCTGCGCAAAGCCTGCACCAGGGCTGTTTTATCCTTCGGGCAGCCGAGATTATTAATTTTAATTTTATAACCGCTTATGCCAAATGCCCGCAATAAATTATCGGCGAGACAAATTATCTCCGCGTCTAAATCCGCCGCGAATGAGCCGATGGCTTCGCAGCCGATATGGTGAAATTGCCTTAAACGCCCCTTTTGCGGCCGTTCTGCCCGGAACATCGGCCCGATATAGTAAAATTTTTGGAAGGCGGAAGTTTTATCCAGGTTGTTTTCAATATAGGCGCGCACCACCGATGCCGTAGCCTCAGGACGCAGAGCGTAAACCTCTTTTTCTCTTTTAATCAAAAACATCTGCTTCTGGACTATCTCCGAGGATTGGCCTAAGGAACGGTTGAATAAAAGCGCTTCTTCAATGAGGGGCGGGCGTATTTCCTGATAGCGGTAAAGAGAGAAAACGCGGCGCGCAATTGCCTCTATTTCCTGCCAGCGCCCTGCCTCTTGCGGCAGGATATCCCTGGTGCCAGTAATTCTTTTAAACATAATAATTTTTTTAAGGTTATTTTAGGCCTGGTTTATTACGTTACTTTTTTCTTCATCTCTAAGCCTGACTTAAAGATGACTACTTTTCTGGGCGGGACAGGGACTATTTGACCGGTACGGGGATTCCTGCCGGTGCGGCTCTTTCTTTGCTTAATCTTAAAGACGCCGAAATTACGCAATTCTATTTTCTCGCCGCGGACTAAAGCCTCCACAATGCAATCAAAGGTCTTCTGCACAACCTTTTTTACATCTATCTGTTTCAGGTTAGTCTCGTCAGATACCTTGAGGATTATATCTTTTTTCGTCATCTCTGGCTCCTTTCACAGAAAGTGAAACACCGAGCCATCCTATAGGCTCGGGTGTAACTTCGCAGTAGGCGAAACACCGAGCCATCCTATAGGCTCGGGTGTAACTTCGCAGTAGGCGAAACACCGGCCGATCCGCCCAGTAAGGGCGTACTTGGCAATTGCCTCACAAGAGGCATACTTTGCCTTCCGATAGGCAAAGGTACAATATGCCAAGGTACAATAAGGCCGGGTGTTAAACAGAAAGTGAAACACCGGCCGATCCGATAAGGCCGGGTGCCTACTCTTTGCTAACTATAATAACAGCAAAAAGTTACAAAGTCAAGAAAAATATGGGTTCTTATAACTTCGGGCAGATTTTTCTTGATCCTGAGGCGCCCTTTATTAATTAGGCACGAAGGATCTTGGGCAAGTCTATATTACCAGGGAAAGCCTTTCTTCGCCCAATAAGGAGCCGATCTCCTGGATTAATTTCTCGGATGGCGCCACATAAAAACCCTCGCCTACCACCAGCTGCACCCTGGATTTAGCCGGCGTATCCAAATGCAGGTATATCGGCACGCTGCCGCGCGAAGAAATGAGTAACTCCTTGAGGCTCTCAAACAAATTCTCCCTGATGCCGGAAAGATTGATATTTATCGCGGTGACTAATTTATAAACTTCATCCATGGGAAATAAATCGTTGGCGATAATTTTAGGGGCGTCTTCGCGCAGGTTCAGCCTGCCCCTGACCAAGGCCACGCTGTTAGGCTGTATATAGCGCGCCACCTTTTGAAAGGCCGCCGGAAAAACCAGCACCTCCACCATCCCCTCCAGGTCCTCTAATTTTAAAATCGCCATCTTCTCCTGTTTTTGCCGGGTCAATGTCTGCTTAATCTTGGCAATCAAACCGATGAGCTTTATTTCCGCGCCGTCGCCGCATTGAGATAGATTAGCAGTGGAAAAAGCAGTAAAGCGCTTTAGCTGCGAGGCGTAACGCGCCAAAGGATGGCCGCTGACGTAAAAACCCAGCATATCCTTTTCAAAGGCAAGCAGCTGCGGATCAGGCCATTCCTTTACCGGCGGCAGATTATTCGCGCCGGTCGCCTTAAAACCATTTTCCAGGAAGCCCTGGTCAAAGAAAGACATCTGCCCCTTGGCTTTGTCCCGGTGCATCTTGGAGGCAAATTCCAGGATTTTATCTAAACCGGCAAACATCTGCGCCCGGCCCATCATAAAGGTATCTAACGCCCCGCATTTTATCAGGCTCTCTAAAACTTTCCGGTTGACTAACCGCAGGTCAATGCGCTGGCACAAATCTTCCAGGGACTTGAAGTGGCCGCCGTCGCTGCGGGCTACCGTTATAGACTCCACTGCGCCCTGGCCTACATTCTTTACCGCCAATAAACCGAACCTGATGGTCTTATTGTCCACGACTTTAAATAAGGCGCCGCTTTCATTGATGTCCGGCGGCAGAATCTTCAGGCCCATCCGCGCGGCCTCATTGACATATTCTACGATTTTATCGGTATTATCACGCTCCGAGGTCAACAGGGCGCTCATAAACTCCACCGGGAAATTGGCCTTAAGATAGGCGGTGCGATAGGAAATAAGCGCGTAGGCAGCGCTGTGGCTGCGGTTAAAGCCATACCCGGAAAAATAATCAATCTGGTCAAAAATCCTGTTGGCCACTGTCTCGCTAATGCCGCCCTTAACGCAGCCAACGACAAAATTTCTCCGCTGCTTCTCCATTACCTCCGGGATTTTCTTGCTCATTGCCCGGCGCAAGAGGTCTGCCTGGGCCAGGCTAAATCCGGCAAGGCCGGAGGCAATCTGCATAATCTGCTCCTGATAGACCATAATGCCGTAAGTATCCTTTAATACCGCCTCCAGTTTTTTATGGTCGTATCGTATCGGGACGCGGTTGTGCCGGCGCTGGATAAAATCATCCAGCATCCCCGAGCCGATGGGCCCCGGCCGGTATAAAGCCAGGAGCGCGATCAAATCTTCAAAACGCTCGGGCTCTAATTTCCTGAGCAAATCGCGCATCCCAGAACTTTCTACCTGAAACACCCCCATAGTC
>Ga0194125_10004615_pt1 | contig 21364 bp, 17 predicted proteins | sample TA2KigC250mmetaG_FD_148626 | JGI IMG/M metagenome (GOLD analysis project Ga0194125, IMG submission 148626) | Freshwater microbial communities from Lake Tanganyika, Tanzania - TA2015034 Kigoma Deep Cast 250m | ecosystem: Environmental > Aquatic > Freshwater > Lake | place: Tanzania: Lake...
TCGCGGGTCTAGTAATTATGGGTTATTTAGAGGTACCAGATAACAGCAGTAGCTGCTAGGGCAATGAGCCCAGCTATGCAGATAAACATGCCACTGAACATGGCCATGAGTTCCTTGTCATTCCTGGCGATAGCTAAGATTCTGGTCTTGCTGTTCATTGTTTTACCTCCATTTTGTCTCTTTCACCATATATAACGCAAATACTGGCTATTTGGTTTATATCCCTTGCGTGTTGTATATATTGTGCATCCTTGTTCTCTCGAAGTGAATCCGATATCAGTACGGTTTCGGGTAGTAGAATAGTCCTAGTCCTGATGGCCATCTTCATGGTTTTCATGCCTGGGTTGGCCTGCACGAAGCCCTGTCGGATGTCACAGTCAAATTGAATAGTAAAGCTAGCTTAAGCTATAATTCTGAGGATTACCAGGAGGCCTATTTGCTTAAAGACTATAGCTGTGGTGAGCTGCGAAAGGTGCATGTCGGCAAGCGGGTGACATTGGCCGGATGGGTTCATCGGCGTCGAGACCATGGTGGTTTGGTATTTATTGATTTACGGGATAGAGAGGGCATAGTCCAAGTAGTCTTCAACCCTGAAGTTGCAAAGAAGGCTCATGAACTGGGCTATACTCTCCGTAACGAATATGTTATCAAGGTTGTTGGTGAGGTGGCGTGCCGCCCTTCTGGTACTGAGAACACTGGCTTGTCCACAGGTGAAGTAGAGGTACTTTGCACTGACCTAAAGCTTCTTAACACGTCGCGGACGCCGCCTTTCTACATCAACGAGAATGTCGAAGTTGACGAAAACCTGTTCCTGAAGTATCGGTATCTGCATCTTAGGCGTCCTAACATGCGGGACAACATCATTCTCCGCCACAAGGTAGTGAAATTTATGCGTGATTTCCTGGATGCTAAAGGTTTTGTGGAAATCGAAACGCCGATTCTGATGAAAAGCACACCAGAGGGAGCCCGCGATTATCTGGTACCCAGCCGTATCTATCCTGGCAAATTTTACGCGCTCCCGCAGTCACCGCAACAGTTGAAACAGTTGCTGATGGTGGCCGGCTTTGAGAAATATTACCAGATAGCTCGCTGCTTTCGAGATGAGGACCTCCGCGCTGATCGCCAGCCCGAATTTACCCAGCTTGATTTAGAGATGAGCTTTGTTGAAGAGGAGGATATTCTGAATCTTCTTGAAGAGATGTTTACTGTTTTGGTGGAGACGATCAAGCCGGAGATGAAAGTGCTGAAACCATTTGTTCGGCTTTCTTATAATGAGAGCATGGAACGATACGGAACCGACAAGCCAGATATTCGATTAGGGTTGGAGTTGCGGGATTTGTCTGATATTGTCGCCTATTCTGATTTTGCTGTCTTCCGTACTTCCATTCAGAGTGGGGGTAAGGTTAGAGGGATTTGCTTGCCTGGCTGTGCTGGCTATTCGCACAAGCAGCTTGAAGAATTGACCGAGCTGGCGAAGGGTTATGGGGCCAAGGGATTGATAACGATGGCGTTGCCGTCTGAGAAGCACCTTGATATGGAGCAGTTGACTGCAAATAAGGTGAAATCGGTGGTGGCCAAGTATCTGACCGATGAGCAGGTCAGGGAGATATTGAGGCGGTTTGAGGCCAAATCTGATGACCTCATTTTGATAGTAGCAGGCGAATCCAAGATGGTGGATAAAGTATTGGATGAGCTGCGGAGAGAGATGGGGCGTCGGCTCAACATGAGCGACCCTAACTTGTTAGCCTTTGTTTTCATCCTCGGCTATCCATTGCTAGATTGGAACGATGAGACAAAACTATGGGAACCGATGCACCATCCCTTCACAGCACCATATGAGGATGATATTTCCCTTCTGGATACGGACCCTGGAAAGGCGCGAGCTCGCCATTACGATATTGTGTGCAATGGCTTTGAGTTATCAAGCGGAAGTATCAGGATTCATAACCGTTCACTGCAGGAGAAGATATTCCGCTTGCTTGGTTACAGCAGTGATGAGATTGCTGCACGGTTCGGCCACTTTCTGGAAGCTCTGGACTATGGTGCTCCGCCTCATGGTGGTATTGCCCCGGGCATCGACCGTTTTGTGATGCTGCTGGCAGGCGCCGCTAATATAAGAGAGGTGATCGCATTCCCGAAGAACCAGAATGCCGTCGATGTCATGAGCGATGCTCCATCGCCTGTTCCTCAGCAGCAGCTTGATGAACTAAGTCTGCGACTGAAAGAAGAAGCGTTAGCGGAAATCAAATTGAAGGCAAATTCTTAGGTAAGCTTATTAGTGAGTCGTGAAATGAAAGTATCGTCGGAGCCTATGGAAAATAGCCAGGTAGCACTAAAGGTGGAAATGGAGGGGTTCGAGGTTGAAAAATACATGGATAAGGCGTATCTCAGTATCGCTAGCAGAGTGACTGTTCCGGGCTTTCGCAAGGGAAAAGCCCCGAAATCTGTTGTAGAGCGCCGTGTGGGAAAAGAAACTATCTTGCAGGAGGCCCTGGAACAGATGATACCCAAGGCCTATGAAGATGCGTTGGGTATCCATGCCATCGAAGCTATCGATAGGCCTGAAATAGAGCTTCTTCAGACTGAACCCGTCATATTCAAGGCCATTGTGCCCATTAAGCCTACTGTCAAACTTGGCAACTATAAGAAGACCAAAATCAAGTCTAAGCTTGTGGAGGTGGATGATGAAGAAGTGGAGGCTACCATCGAACAACTTCGCCGCCAGCATGCAACGTTAGCACCGGTGGAACGTTCAGTCCAATTTGGAGATTTAGTGACCATAGATGTTGAGGGCAAGAGAGAAGGCGAGCCATTTCCTATTGGCAAAGGCGTTGTCTATGAAGTCAACAAGGACTCCCGTTTGCCCCTCCCAGGATTTGCTGAGAATCTTGTGAGTTTGAATAAAGACGAGGAAAAAAGTTTTGCGCTCTCCTATCCTGCTGGCTATGAAATCGCCGAGTTGGCGGGCAAAGAATATGAGTTTAAGGTTTCGGTGGCAGAGATAAAGGAAAAACAACTTCCTGAAGCCAATGACGAATTTGCTAAGGGCCTGGGGCTGGATGACTTAGCTTCGCTACGTGAGCAGATATTGAACGGGCTAAAGCAAGGGGCTGATGAAAGGGCATGGCTGGAGTTGGAACAAAAGGCGATAGATGCTTTAATAGAATCCAGTAAGCTCGAATATCCGCCAATTCTGGTAGCAAGAGCTATTGATAGATTGCTAAGCGAGGAGGCGGAGAATTTCCGAGATGGTTTCGAGGGGCTGGAGAGGTACCTGGCGAGCCTTAATAAGTCAATGGAGGTACATCGCGAGGAATTAAAGCCGGTTGCTGAAAAGCGAGTCATACGAACGCTGGTACTGGAGAAAGTTGCCGAGGAAGAAGCTATCGAGGTCGAGGAGGCTGAAGTGGATGCGGAGATAGATAAGATGTCACAAGGCTCAGGTGAGCAGGCTCAGAATGTGAAGAAAGTATTCAACTTGCCACAAGCCCGGGATTCCATTAAGCGATTTCTGAAGAGTAAAAAGGCTGTGAAGTATTTGGTTCAGATAGCCACAAACTCTGCTTGATTATTCTATCCTAGGGAGGAGTAGAAAGATGAGACACTTGCCGGAAAACATAATACCGATGGTGATTGAGAGTGGCGCAAGGGGTGAGCGTGCCTTCGACATCTATTCGCTGCTGTTGAAAGAGCGGATCATTTTCTTGGGTACTCCAATCAATGACCAGGTAGCCAATCTTATCATTGCCCAACTGCTTTACCTGGACCATGAAGACCCTGAGAAGGATATAAACCTCTATATTCATTGCCCAGGGGGAATTATCAGCGCTGGGCTTGCCATCTATGACACCATGCAACTGGTGAGACCTGACGTATCCACTATTTGTGTGGGGTTAGCGGCGAGTATGGGCACGTTGATTTTAGCAGCCGGAGCGAAGAGCAAACGCTACGCATTACCCAACTCCACGATTCACATGCACCAGGCTGTTGGGGGTGCCCAGGGTCAAGCTGCGGATATCGAGATTGCTGCTCGTGAGATTATGAGACTGCAGGACTTAATCCGAAATGTCTTAGTCAAACATACCGGGCAACCTTTGGACAAAATTATTCACGATACCGACCGTGACTTTTACCTCAATGCCGAACAAGCCGTGGAATATGGACTCATTGACGAAATCCTAGGGAAACAGCCAGCAAGGGAACAGAAGAAATAGATATCCGGAGTTGGCAATCGAACGGTTTGCGATATTCCTGAGGTAAGCCCTGTCAAGATTGGCAAGTCGGTTTAGGTTCCTGTTTGCTGGGTGGCGAACGGTGCCATTGTCATCTGTGCTCACTCATTATGTATCCGTGGCGGGCTAGTTCCTTACCATCTACATAGACTTTTCTACCGGCCACCGCTACGCGGCCTTGTGCTATCAAATCATGCACAGCGAACGGATATATTTCCCAGTCGCCCGCAACCTTGAGTTTATCTTGCAGGACTCTACATATGTGCTCCATTGTTTCGAATAACTCTGCCTCGGCTGTTGCCTTAAAATCTTCGAAGGTTTTTATGCCGCGCGTTTTGGCAAAGGTAGTTATTTTGTTTAATCCTTCCACTAGCCCCGCCCCTGATTGGCGGAGTACATCGGACATATAGAGGGCTTTCGATTGTACCAACACAGGTCCGGTGTCTTCCCCCTTGTCAACTAGAAATAGAGTGGACCTTACGGCTTCATCACCAGCTAATATGGCTTTAGCCGATGGTACCCAGTGTAAGCCATCGTAGCCTTTGGTTGTATCTCCCGGATGAACATTAAGTATCCTTGGATAGTATTTGTCGACCATCCAATCAGTTAACCATTGGTCATAACCAGTAAGACATATAAGATCAGGCTCTCTGCTGGCCTCTATTCTTATTAACCTGCATACCTCTCTTTCAAAGTCTATTCTTGCCGGATGATTTCTAGGGACATGTGCTGAACCAAATTTTTTCCTAGCGTCTTCGAGAAAAGGTATGTGGCTGAGTTCAATTATGGGATGTTTATTTTCCTTGGCGATTGCTACTCCAGCGCAGCCGGGTCTATTTGTAAATACAATGTAATTGTGGCTACGGTCCCTTGCAACTGTCTCTCTGTAGTTAGTACCGGAGCCAGAAATGAAACATACGATTGACATGCTTTTTCCAGACTTCTTAGGGTCGTAGATTAATCGCCTCATGAATTCGACCTTTCCGCGATTTTAGTATAAACGTGAGCCAAAATTTACAGACACACAGTCTGCTTCACGTGGCTTGATGTTCGCACCATTCTCGGGCGTTTTGGAAAAGTTTCAACCAGGGGGAAGCCCACAGAATATAATCCCCGACATAGAATTTCCACTTGTTGGACTTCCATTCCTCGGGTACCCATGGCCATTGCCAGAGTAGAAATGACCTTTCTGGATGTGGCATCATCGCTAGATGTCTGCCATCTGGTGAGCAGAATGCCGTTATGCCCAAAGGTGAGCCGTTGGGATTAAATCGGTATTCTTCTGTTGGCTTTCCTTTGTCGTCAACGTAAGCGATAGGCGTGAGACTTTGCTGTCTTGCGTCGTGTAGCACTTTCTCATTTGGACAATATAGACGACCGCCGCCATGGGCTGACCATATGCCCAAGATTGAACCGCCCATGCCTTTCAACATTATTGAGGGGCTTTCGGAAATTTTGACCACTCCCCAGTGAGACTCGAATCTTTGTGAATGATTTTGAATGAATCTCGGCTGCTTCTTTTCGTTGATCCCCTGCCAGGGCACTATGCCCAGAAATGCCATCAACTGGCAACCATTGCAAACACCAAGCGAGAAGGTGTTCTGGCGATTAAAGAAATCATCAAATGTTTTCCGGAGCTTTGAGTTGAATCTAATGATACCTGCCCAACCCTTGGCTGGGTCTAAAACATCGGCATATGAAAATCCGCCAACAAAGGCAATCCCTCGAAATTGATTTAGGGAGATTCTCTCTTCGAGTAAATCGGTCATGGTAATATCCCATGGTTCGAATCCGGACCAAAAGAATGCTGATGTCATTTCACGATCACCGTTACTGCCTTCTTCACGTATGATAGCAACCTTGGGTTTATCTGCCTGGGACAGCAATTGGAGAGGTGTTGTTTCGGGCTGAAAAGTTAGTTGATATCTAATACCAAGTTGCTGATGATGTTTCGCTTGTTCGACAGCAACTACAGGATTCATTTGCTCTGCTTCCAGTCTGTCACTTGTAGCTTCCCACCACGATATGAGCGTTGGAATGCCAACGTCGAGTTCAATTTTGTTACGGTGACTAATGACTACCCGTTTTTCCTTTGCAGTATGTCCTAGAACAAGGAACGAAACGCCGTATTCTTCCAGGATACCGCGAATTGTGCTTTCATTGGATGGCAGGTATTCCAAAACCAGGCCTAATTCCTCGGAAAAGAGCTGCGGGATTGTTTCTTCTTCATCAAGCAATTGAATTGACATCCCGCAGTTGCCGGATATAGCCATTTCCGTCAAAGTGGTTATTAAACCACCATCGCTTCTATCATGACAGGCAAGAACGGAGCCTTCGTCTATCATTCTTTGGACTGCTGTAAATGCATTTATGAGAAGTGCAGGATTATCCACATCGGGTGACTCATCTCCGATCTGGCCAAGAGCCTGAGCTAAGGCCGAACCTCCAAGGCGATTTTTACCTCCTGACAGGTTAATTAAAGATAGCTTGCTTTGCCCAGGCCTTTTAATGTCAGGCGTTGCTTTCTTAGAGATGTCAGGCATTGTTGCATAACCGGAGATCACTACTTCTCCTGGTGCCTTTACACTCTCGGTCCCAAACATGGCAGCCATCGAGATACTATCCTTGCCTCCATCGGCGGCGATACCAAGTTTTGTCATTAGTTCTCCGATTGCTGCTGCTGCATTGTAAATTGCCGCCCCTTCACCAGGGAGTTTAGCTGCCCACATCCAGTTGACCGAACATTTGATGTGGCTCAGATCGCTAATCTTAGCTGAAACCATATTAGTCAGCATTTCGCCGATTGCCATTCTGGCGCCGGCCCTTTCATCAACAAGCATTTTGATTGGTTGTTCACCGATGGCAAGTGCTGCACCGGTCAGCCCAAAGTGACTCTGTGCAACTATGGCTACATCGGAGACTGGGAGTTGGAGGGGGCCACAGCATTGTTGCTGGGCAATTAAGCCAGTCACGCTCCTGTCTACTTTGCGCACTAAAAACCCCTTTGAGCCGACAGAGGGCAATCGCAAGATGAGCCTCAGCGCCTCGCTAATAGTCAACTCCCTGGGGATATGTAGTGGTTCTAGTGTTTTGTGACTCTGCTGGGAAACAAATGGTTTTTGAGGCATCTCACCCAGGATTTTGCCTAGAGGCAGGTCTACCGGTTTAGAGCGGTCAGACTCGTCATAAACTACTATTTGCCCATCCCCTGTTATTTCTCCTAAAACTTCACAGTTAATTTTTTCCCTTTGGCAGATTGCCAATAGCTCATCGATTCTGTCTGGATAAACCAAAAAAGCACAGCGCTCTTGATATTCGGCGCACCATATCTCGACAACGGCCATGGATGGGTCACCGAGCTTGATATTTCTGATTTTGATAACACCGCCGGTCGGATTTATTATTTCTGATAAAACATTGGCAGGTCCTCCAGCACCCTGGTCGTGGGCAGTCAGAAGCGGATTATCATTACCCATTTCAACGCAGGTTCTGATTACCCTATTGAGCTTATTCTCCATCTCAGCATTTCCACGTTGGACTGCATTAAAATCCAGTTCAGCAATATTTTCACCTTGTATCATGCTTGAAGCCGAACCACCACCCATACCAATTCGATAAGCCGGCCCACCAATTTGAATAATGAGCATTCCCTTCTTCGGTTCTTCTTTTTTGATGTGAAGTTCATCGATTTGCCCCACACCACCTGTAAACATTATCGGTTTAATCCAGCCACGGCGCTCGCCATTTGGTAATACCTGCTCGAAGGTTCTGACAAAGCCTTGAATTATTGGTTCGCCGAATTTATTACCATAATCTGAAGCGCCGTTACTAGCCTGTACCAGGATCTCTAATGGTGGAGCTAGCTCGAAAGGATAAGTAAGCCCAACAGGTTCACCGGGAATAGTGTAGTCCGGCATGTGCAGAGCTGCAGTGCAATAGCCGGCAGTTCCGGCAATTACCAAAGCACCTCTCCCAGTGGCATGGACATCACGAATCCTACCACCCGTTCCAGTCGTTGCTCCCTGGAATGGTTGGACACCACTAGGATAGTTATGTGTTTCGGCAGTAAAGACAATGTGATAGGTACATGGTTTAGGAACAAATGGTGAGCATATTCCTGGGTGCTGGGGCATTATAGTCCAGATTTTACAACCCCGGATTGCGCTAGAGTTATCACTGAAAGCTATGACACTGTTTGCAGGATTGGCAAGCAGCGGCGATTTAATAATCTGAAGTATAGTACCGGGGACTTCGTGGCCATCAATTATCAATTTACCCTTAAAGAACCAGTGCCGTGCATGCTCACTGTTGTTATTACCGAGCATGAATAGTTCTACATTGGTAGGGTCTCTACGCAAGATTCTTGCAAAAAGTTTTGTATAATATTCTATGTCCCATTCATCCATGCCAAGTCCATTCTCACGGTTGAACTTTCTAAGCTTATTGATTCCACCGGTGGATAGTGGAACAATGTAGACTTTTTCTGGCAATGTTCGCGTTGCAAATGATTTTATGGGTTCAGGATAGGGGCACTCGGTCATTCGGTCATGATTTTGGGCAATGAAACTAGCCCTATCGATTCCCCCTGATAATAGATGCCGTCTCGAACATTCCACACGGTTGACCTTCTTAAGTCCGCAGGCATGGCAAATAGCTACAGCATTAGTTGAGTATGCTGTCTCGAAGTTCAGGCGGGGACCGATTTCAACTACATCTTTGTCTGAGTTGAAAAAAGACTTCTCTGCAAAGTTTTCTATCTCAAACGTTTCAGCAAGCAGCCATTGCAGTATCTTTAATTCCTTGGAGGTGAGTGATGCCGAGGTTTCAACATTGAAACAATATTCAAAATTCGCACTCATTTTCCGATACAAATGTCTAACTGTCTGCATAATCTGGCCTACCTACAAAATGCCCCAAAGGCATCCCACCCTACCCGTAGAAAACCAACCGCAATTAAGCAAAATGCCTGCTCCCTTAGCGGGTGTTTTTCGTTAGCCTGGCCCACGTGCTGGCAAAGTGGACTAAAGGGCTTGATTTGCGCCCCACAATTCTCCCCTCGGTCAGGGAAGATAAAAACGTCTCTTTGTCATTGAAGTCAGGCATTTCGACATAGGCCTTACCGATTTCCGAGGCTATGTGAGCGTCGCTGCCTGCACTGGCTGGCTTGCCAAATTCTTCTGCCAGCTTCTTGGCCTTGGCCGAGTTATGAGGAGAAAGACTTCGTGAGTTGAAGACCTCTATGATATCCACCTGTGGCATGATAGCTACAAAAGCTTCGTTGCGGAAGGCCGATAATCTAAAATTATCATAGGGGTGCGGGATACACACCAGCCCTTGCTGAGCCTTTATCCGTGTGATGGTTTCTTCGATGGTCAGCTTGCTGGGTATCTCCTCCGTCAGAAACATGCCTATGACCTCGCCGCAGGTTGTCAAAATTTCTTCAGCCACGATGACTCGAAAGGGCGCTATCTCCTTGAGGCGTACAGCCCCTGCCATAGTATTATGGTCAGCTATAGCCAAACAGTTAATTCCGATTCTGAGACAATGCTCGACTATTTGCTCCAGAGATGCTGTTGCGTCCATGGAATATCCAGTGTGGACATGCAAGTCGGCTTTTACCACCGAATCAGCTCTTCCTCTCTAGATATTGACCCGTACGCGTGTCTACCTTAATGGTATCGCCGGTATTTATGAAAAATGGGACTTGAATGGTTATGCCTGTTTCTAGTTTAGCAGGTTTGCTGCCAGCACTGGCTGTATCGCCTTTAAACCCAGGGCCTGTTTCAGCCACTTTCAACTCCACGGAAACAGGTAATTCTATGCCTATTGTTTGTCCTTTGAAAGTCAATAATTGGAGATTCGCACCGTCTTTTAGGTAGTTAAGAGCATCGCCAAGCAATGCCTTGTCAACAGCAGTTTGTTCGAACGTTTCATTGTCCATGAAATGGTATAGGCTACCATCGTGATACAAATATTGTACTTGGCGACGGTCTAGAAAAGCCTTGGCGAACTTCTGGCTGGCTTGGAAAACGCGCTCAGTTGTGTGGCCAGCTCGGACGTCACGGAGCTTTAATCTGACTTGAGCCGAGCCTCTAGCCATCTTTATGTGCTGGTAATCGAGGACCTGGTATGGCTGTCCGTCTAACTCTATGGTAATGCCTTTTCTTAACTCGCCCGCATCAATCACGAGATGGTCACCCCCTTGTTAGATATTTGGTGTCTTATCAGCCTGCGTAAGGCTCCTAATTTTACCATTCTCAACTACTACGGTGTCTTCAATTCTTACACCCCCCCAGCCAGGGATATAAACTCCGGGTTCTACGCTAAAGACCATTGCTTCAGCCAGCACGTCCGTAGAACCATGGCCAAGTCGTGGTGATTCATGTGTCTCCAAACCTATGCCATGACCCAGGCCATGGCCAAAAGCCTCACCGTAGTTTGCTTGTTCAATAATACTCCGGCCTAGTTTGTCAGCTTGCTCACCACTTATGCCAGCCGTAATCGTTGCCAGGGCAGTGAGTTGTGCCCCCAGGACAATATTATAAATCTTGGAGAAAGTCTTGTCTTCGTCACCTATACATAGAGTTCGACTCAGGTCGCTACAATAACCTTCAACCCTGGCTCCTATATCCAAGAGGATGGGTTCACCCTTGGCGACAATGCGTTTGGTAGGCCTAGCATGTGGCATGGCTGAGTTCGGCCCCGAAGCTACAATGAAGTCAAAGGGAATAGCCTCACTACCTTTTTCGCGTACAAATTCCTCCAGCTCCCAGGCGATTTCTCTCTCGCTCATGCCAGGTTGAACTATTGTTCGTGCATAGTTCACCGCAGCATCTGCAAGTGCTGCGGCTTCGATAATTGATTTTATCTCTGCTGGTTCCTTTGTAGTTCTGAGGGATTCCACAATGCCGGCAGTCGGAATAAGCTGCAGTTGGTGTTGGCCTTGGCTCATCGCGTTGCAAAGCTGTTGATAAGTGGCAACGGTGATATGATTGGCTTCAAACCCCAGTTTTTTTATGCCGAAATCTGCTACTAAGCTGGGAAGCCAATGTGGAAGGTCACCTTTGATGTGGAGAACTTCGAAATCCGGCGACTCGGTGCTGACCTGCTCTACATAGCGAAAGTCAACGGCTATAGCCGATACTGTCGCCGAAATCAGTAGCCATCCTGTGGAGCCTGTGAACCCTGACAGATAGCGTCTGTTCTGTGACTGAGATACCAAAAGAGCGTCTAGTCCTTGAACTGCCAGATGCTGACGCAACTTTTGGAGTCGATTCACTCCCAGTTATCTCCCTTGAGTTCGCTGATGAGTACTTGCAGTGCTGCGAGGTAGCCTCGCCATCCCAACCCTGCGATCTGCCCTTTGGCAACTGGGGCAATTACCGACTTGGCTCGCCAATCTTCGCGGGCGTAGATGTTAGATAGATGAACCTCGATGACTGGCACCCCTATTTCTGACAATGCATCGCGCAGTGCCAGACCATAATGGCTCAATGCCCCTGGGTTAATGATTAAGCCGTCCATTCTAGCGATGCTTGACTGTATGAAATTGATTAGTTCCCCTTCGCTATTCGATTGGAAGGTAATCACATCTGCCCCCAATCGCTTGCCAAGGTTTTTCATCGTAGTTTCGATTTCCGGGAGTGTTTTGCTCCCGTAAATGACTTTGTTTCGGTTTCCAAGCATATTGAGATTCGGTCCGTTTATGACTAATATTCTCATGCTACTGCCTCCACTTTTTCCACCTCATCGATTTTCACCTTATGTTTGCAGGCCATACACACTGCCCATCCTTCTCGTGACTCCACAAGGAGTTTACCGCATTGAGGGCAAGGTTGGGGAATCGGCTTGCGGCTGCTTGTAAAATCGCAGTTGGGGTAACGGTCGCAGCCGTAGAAGCGACGCTTCTTCTTGTCTATTCTCTCTACTAACTCGCCCTCATAGCACTGGGGACAGCGGACGCCGATTCTGGCTATCAAAGGCATTGTTTTCTTGCAATCGGGATAGCCGCTGCAGGCAAGAAACTTGCCGAATCTGCCTACCTTGATAACCATAGGCCTGTTGCAGAGAGGACAAAACTTGTCACTTAGCTTTGTTAAATCCCTTTTTGCTATCGATTGCGAAGCACTTTGCAATGTTGCATCAAACGGTGTGTAGAAATCTCTTAACACCGTTATCCAGTTTTTGTCACCTTGCGCAATCTCATCAAGCTCCTTCTCCATTTCGGCTGTAAAGTGCAGGTCAACAATTTGTGGGAAGTGCTCGGTTAGGAGGTCATTCACAATCATGCCGATTTCTTCTGGAATGAATCTGCCTTTTTCCTTGTGTACATAACCTCTTTCCTGGATGGTGGATATTATGGTGGCGTAGGTACTCGGGCGGCCAATGCCTTTTTGCTCCAGCGCCTTGATCAGTGTGGCTTCGGTATAACGTGGCGGAGGTTGTGTGAAATGCTGTTCGCTGAAAAGATTCAGTAGTTCTAAATCATCTCCAGGTGCGAGCATAGGGATGGGTGTGACAGGGAATTGTCCGTCCTCATTCTCGTCTTTTCCTTCTATATAGAGAACCATAAAACCAGGGAATTTACAGATTGCGCTGGTGGCTTTGAACAGATAGATTGTTTGGGATTGAGGTTGTGTCGCATGAACATCTACGTTTATGGTATCAAACACGGCTGGTGCCATTTGACTAGCAACCATACGCTTCCAGATAAGCTCATAAAGCTTCAGTTGCTCAGGGGTTAAATATGATTTTATCTGGTCTGGCTCGCGATGTATGTTGGTTGGCCTGATAGCCTCGTGGGCCTCTTGCGCAAATCGTCCTTTTTTGCGGAAAACGCGGGCATGTGGTGGGAGATACTCCTTGCCATACTTGCTACTGATAAATTGCCGTGTTTCGGCAATGGCACTGCTTGCTACATGCGTAGAATCGGTGCGCATGTAGGTTATGAGGCCAACGGGGCCCTCCGCACCGATAGAAATTCCCTCGTAGAGCTGCTGTGCGATCATCATAGTGCGCTTGGGGCTAAAACGCAGTTTCCGTGCGGCCTCTTGCTGAAGCGTGCTGGTTATGAAGGGTGGAGATGGTTGGCGAGGAACGTCACTACGCATAACTGAATTGACGCTGTAGATGCATCTGCGTAATTCATCCTCGAGGGCCCTGGCTTCCTTTTCACTGGCTATCTGTAGTTTGCTGCCGTTTGCCAAGCCAGCCAGTGTGGCACGAAATTTTTCCTGCTTGGCTGACGACTTCTTGGTTAGCTCGGCCTCGATAGTCCAATATTCAAGTACAACAAAGTTGCTGATCTCTCGCTCCCTATCAACTACCAAACGGACGGCTGCTGACTGGACTCGTCCAGCAGAAAGACCTCTCTGTACCTTACGCCATAACAAGGGGCTTAACTTGTACCCAACTAACCTATCAAGGAGTCGACGCGCTTGCTGAGCGTCAACAAGACGTATATCGATAGTGCGGGGATTGTGGAAAGCCTCGGTTACAGCTTCTTTGGTTATTTCGTGAAAAGCCAATCGGTGTACTGTGGCTTTGCCCTTGTCAAGTCTGGTTGCTTCGATTAAGTGCCAGGCAATGGCTTCGCCTTCGCGGTCAGGGTCAGTAGCCAGATAAACAGCTTTAGCATTGGAAGCCAATTTTTTGAGTTCGCTCACAGTCTTGCGCCTGCCCGGTATGACCACATATGTCGGGGTGAAGTTATTTTCTATGCTTATACCAAGGCTTTTTTGTGGTAAGTCGCGTACATGACCTAGCGAAGCCTTAACGCTGTATCCAGCGCCAAGGATTCTGCTTATGGTTCTCGCCTTGGCAGGCGATTCTACTATAACCAATTCTCTTGTCATCTTTGGCCCAATAGACTTGGTATTCTACCTTGTTTCGCGGGCTAGCACATAATTTAATGCGCCAACTTGTTTTACCATTCCCTTCAATTCCATTAAAGACAACGCGCTACTAACCAGTGCTGCGGTCAAGCCGCTGTTGCGGCATACCTCGTCAATATGTACTGGCTCAGTTCCTAATTGTTTCAAAAGCAATGACTCGGTCTGATTGCTGGGGAGAATCTCTTTCATTTCTAGCTGTTGGGCGGCGATGTTAAGGTTGAGTTCCTCCAGGATATCGACATGGCTGCGTACCAGTTTTGCCCCCTCTTGAATAAGGCGATTTGTTCCCTTGCTTGCTGGAGATAGTATGCTACCTGGCACTGCAAAAACATCACGGTTTTGCTCTAGCGCCTGGCTGGCTGTAATCATGGCACCGCTGCTTTCTCCTGCTTCGACCACTAAAATTCCCTGGCTCATCCCGCTCATGATGCGGTTTCGCCTGGGAAAGTTATCGGCTTTGGGTTTAACGCCGAGCGGATATTCGCTCACTAATGCCCCGTGCTCCATAATTTCACGGGCCAGCTTGGCATTCTCAGCAGGATAGACTATGTCTAACCCGCAACCGAAAACAGCAACAGTCTTGCCGTTAGCTTCCAGCGTAGCTCGGTGAGCAATCGAGTCTATTCCTTTTGCCAAGCCACTGACGATGGTGATGCCACTACGTGCTAAGTCACTGACAATCTCCTCAGTCACCTGCCGACCATAGGCTGTAGGACGGCGTGTGCCCACAACTGCTAGACTGCATTCATCTTCCAGCGGGAGATTTCCCCTGGCGTAAAGCACTGATGGATAGTCGTAAATTTCTTTCAGTCGCTGAGGATAATCGGCTGACTCGCAGGTAATTGCCTTCACCTTGTAGCGCTTCAAATTGTCAATTTCAGCATCAGGCGATATCCTTGCCCTTAAGCTTGTGATGTTTTCTACAGACCTTGAGTCCAATCCAGCCCTTTTCAGTTCACTGGGTGGTGCCTTCCATGCGTTTTCCAATGTCCCAAAATACGCGAGCAGTTGTGACGTTTTAATTCTACCAATACCTGGGATTCTGGAAAGGCCAACCCAATACTTCAAATCATCTGATTTTTCCATCGTAGTCGAATCATTGTAACATAGCACCAATGGGTCAACAAATAGGGGCAGGGCTGGTCATGGATGGCAAAACGGCTGAATCCTCATGCAGAATGCTAGGCTAGGCGTTGCGGCTGTTTCTTGTGCCATGCTGGTTCTTGGGGGGTTTTGAGACCAAGAAGCCTCTGTGGTTTATACTTGGATATTAGTATGGCGACAGGTGTGCGTATAGGAAAACAATGGCGGAGAGGGTGGGATTCGAACCCACGGTCGCCAAAGGCGACACGCGCTCTCCAGGCGCGCCTGATAGACCACTCCAGCACCTCTCCGATTAGCTGGCGGAGAGGGTGGGATTCGAACCCACGAGGCTTATCGCCTACCGCTTTTCGAGAGCGGCACCATCAACCACTCGGACACCTCTCCGGCAGTGGTAAATTATAGCATTCCAAATTTAGTGATTAAAGCTGACGCTTGTATGATGGTAGTTGTGGACGTGTAATAAATACACAGTGGCCACAGCCTTGGGGATGATACTTACTGTGTTTGTTAATGCGGTGGTCAGGCAAGTTTGCCGGACGGCCGTCTCTAGTTATAGTCACTTGTCACCCTTCACTTCCCTGCGATTTTTGCCTTTACCTTCTCGAATTCTTCTTCGGTGAGGGTGTACTTGCTGAACGGCAAGAAGCTCAGCAGTATCATGGCTGCCGGGAACAGGCAGAAAATGGCACGTACCCCGATATTAAGGCTGTCCGGCTGAACACCCTCCTTCACGAATCCTGATAGGGCCAGGGCATAGCCCACGATTGCCGGTGACATAGCATAGGCGATTTTTTGTCCTGCTGACCACATGCCGGAAAACACTCCTTCGCGTCTCAGCCCGGACTGCATCTGGTCATATTCAATCGTGTCAGGGAGCATGGAGAACGGGAAAAGCTGAAAGCTGGAAAAGCCGATACCTGCTAAGAATACCTGGACATAGAACAGCCACAGCAGAGATGGGCTGGTGAGGAACAGCGAAGCCATGAACACGGCGAATATAGCCAGCCCGAGATAATACGATTTTATCTTGCCCAATCTTTTCCCTACCTGTAGCCATATCGGGATGAAGATTATGCCTGTGACCAGGAAGATGGGGAAGGCGGTATTCATTGCGGTCTCTGGCAATGCCATGGCGTATTTCACGTAGTAGACGAACCCAGCCATCATAACGCCTATAGCTAATGCCTGCAGGAAATAGCTGGTCATCAGCATGACAAATGGGTAGTTTTTAGCCGCGATGGCGATTTGCTGTTTTATGGGCGGCATCTCTTTCTTTGGTGGTAGGCTGGGTGCCTTCCTAGTGCCGAAAAAGCAGATGAGACAGAAGATTACGATACCCACGCCAAAGATGAGGCCCATCAATTGAAATCCGGCAGCACCATCGCCACCGGCCTTTACAATGGGCATAGCCAGCGCCCCTGCCAGCAAAGCCCCTACTGAGGCAAAGAACATGCGGAACGATGTGATGGACATCCGCTCGTTGTAGTCGTCGGACATCTCTGGAACCATGCTGGCATAGGGAACGTTTACTACGGTAAAGGCGGTGCAACCCAGAGCGTAGAGGAGTGATACCTGGAGCGCCCTGGCGAACTCAGTGGCATAGCCGGGAGCAACGAAAATCAAGAGGAAAGCGATGCCGAAGGGGATGGAGCCATAGAGCAGGTAGACGCGCCTCCTGCCGAATCGGGAGCGGGTGGCATCCGAAATGGCGCCCATCATGGGGTCGGAAATGACGTCCCAGAGCTTTGGCCATAACAGCATGGTTCCTGCCAGCGCCGGATTGATGCCGAGGACATTGGTCATAAAGAACAAGAGGTACATGCCTGTGGCGACGATGAAGAAGTTATTGGCGATATCGCCGATGCCATAGCTCAGCTTTATGCCGAATGGGAGCTTCCGAGTCTTCTTTTGCTTGGTGTCTTCTTCCCTTTTCGATACTGTTTTCAATTTTCCCTCCTCTTAGCCTTCTTTTTTGTCATTATGTGCTTGTTTCTTTGGCCTTTTGTTTTAATTCATAAAGCTTGGTGATTGCTTCAAGGGGCGACATTGAGTCGATGTCGAGTTGCCCAATCTCCTCTGCCAGGGGTGATTTGCCTGCGAACAGCGGTAGCTGTGGTGGAGTCTCCCTTTTCGTTCTCACCACCTTGCCTTGTTTCTGGCCATGCTGACCGTTTTCCAGCTTGGCCAGTATTTCCTGTGCCCGGTGTACCACAGACATGGGAAGTCCTGCCAGTTGGGCTACATGTATGCCATAGCTCCGGTCTGCGCCTCCCGGGACGACTTTGCGCAGGAAGATAACTTTGCCTTCATCCTCGCTTACAGCTACATTGAAATTCTTTACTCGCGGCAGAAAGCTGGCCATCTCCACCAGCTCATGGTAGTGGGTTGCGAAAAGTGTTTTCGACTTCAACCTGGGATGATTATGAATGAACTCGACCACCGCCCATGCGATAGATAGCCCATCGTAGGTGCTTGTCCCTCGGCCTACCTCGTCCAGGATAATCAGCGACTTTGGTGATGCGTTGTTTAATATGTTAGCCGCCTCTACCATTTCCACCATGAAGGTTGACTGCCCGGCAGCCAAATCCTCCTGTGCTCCGATGCGGGTGAAAATGCGGTCTACTATGCCGATGCTAGCTGAGTCGGCTGGGACAAAGCTGCCTGTCTGTGCCATGAGTACAATCAATGCAACTTGCTTAAGGTAGGTGGATTTTCCAGACATGTTAGGGCCGGTGAGTATGATGACTTGGGTATCCCCGTTGTCCAAATAGGTGTCGTTAGGCACGAAACCGTCGCTGCCCAGGCTTCTTTCGACTACGGGGTGGCGACCGCCGCGGATATCTATCACATCGCTGTTGCTTAACTTTGGCCTTACATAGTGATTTCGGGCTGCAGCTTTTGCCAGGCTGCAGAACACGTCTAGCTTTGCTAAGGCCTGGGCTGAGGCCAGTATTCGCTCGCCATCGCCGGATATTTGCTGGCAGACTTGGCGAAAGATAGCCAATTCAAGCTCTATCATCCTGGCTTCAGCGTTGAGGATTGTTGATTCGAATTCTTTCAGTTCCGGGGTGAAGAAACGCTCCGCTCCGGCTAGCGTCTGTTTTCGGATATAATTCCCGGGGACAAGGTTGAGGTTGGATTTAGAGACCTCGATGTAATAGCCGAAGACCCTGTTGTAGCTAACCTTCAGCGATTTGATTCCTGTGTGCTCTCGTTCCTGCCTTTCCAGATTTGCCAGATAGCTTTTGGCTTCTGTGGCGGTACGCCTGACGTTATCCAATTCTTGTGAGAAGCCGGTTTTTATAACTCCGCCGTGTTCTAACGTGGCAGGAGGCTCGTCTGCAACGGCGCGTTTGACTAAATCTACTACCTCCGGGCAAGGTTTCAGCTCCGAATGAAGCCAGCCAGGGGCATTGACAGAAGCCGTCAGTTCGGATTTTATCTCTGCCAGCTTCTCCAGGCTGGAGCGAAGCGCCATCATGTCTCTGGGAGTGGCAATGCCGCTTCTAACACGGTTTATCAGTCGTTCCATGTCAGCTATGTCGTTGAGGATGGACATGACCCTGCGCCTGACTTGAGTGTTTTGATAGAACCACTCTACTGTATCTTGTCTGGTTTGCAGTCGTTCTATGTCGAGAAGTGGCTGCCCCAACCATCTCTTGAGCAATCGTGAACCCATCGGCGTGTTGGTCAGGTCAGTGACGGATAGCAGACCACCGGATGGGTCACCCCAGCGGGCGCTGGCAAAAAGCTCCAGGTTCCGTCTGGTCTGGAGGTCGAGAACCATGAATGACTGTGTCGAATATGTAGAAAGCTGTGTTAATTGTCCCAGGACCGCCCTCTGATTTTCCTGGAGATAGTGGATGATGGAGCCAGCGGCACTGATGGCGAGTGGCAGGCGGGTACAGCCATATCCCTCTACTGAGGCCACTGAGAAATGGTCTAGCAAGGTTTGCTGTGCAACCTCAGGGTCGAACCAGTAATCTTCGAGCCGGGTGACTGAGGCTGGTAGGGATAATCCTTCTGTCTCAAGTGTCTGGGGCAAGAGAAGCTCGGCTGGATGAAGCCGTGCCAGCTCGTCGAGAGCTTGGTTTGCGGGCAACTGGGTAGTGGCAAATTCACCAGTGGTGATGTCCACATAGGAAATTCCTGCTTCGTTGCCCCTGACTATCAGGCTAACCAGGTAGTTGTTATGCTTGTCGGTTAGCAAGGATGGTTCGACTACGGTTCCAGGCGTAACTACGCGGATGACCTCTCGTTCTACCAGCCCCTTGCCCGGCGGCGTCATCTGTTCGCAGATGGCTACTTTGTAACCTTTGTTGATGAGCCTGCCCAGGTAGCTGTTCAATGCGTGGTAGGGGATGCCTGCCATGGGAACCCGATGTCCCTTACCCATTTCCCTGGAGGTGAGGGTAATTTCCAGCTCCCGGGCAGTTATGCGGGCGTCTTCGTCGAAGGTTTCGTAAAAATCCCCAAGTCGGAAGAAGACTATAGTGTCAGGATGGCGCTGCTTAATCTCAAGGTATTGTCGCCTGAGTGGGGTTACCGACATATCTTCACCAGCCCTTATTCTACTACTTCCACAACCGATGGCAAAGACAGGCTCATTTAGATAAAGCGATGGGACAGGCTAGACCTACAGATGCCTGCTAGTCAAGAGAATCGTCAACGGTAGACCATATACACGTGAACGTTTCGTCATATTGTCCACCTATCTGGGCTCAAATTGTGCTATAATCGCCGTGTGAAAGCTTTAACAATCTTGACCCTGATATTGCTTGCAGCAATATCTATTTATGGGTTAGCTCTCTGGGGAGGGCAACCTTTTGGTTATGTCGGCGAGCAAACGTTGGGTTACGCGAAGCAAGGAATAGACAAACTAATTGCTTGGGGGGAGGGAACTAGCCAAGAATCTACCGAAAGACGAATCGAAAAAGCATACGAATGTGCGGATGTTAAGCGCGAAGAAAATGGTTTATTGCCATTCCAACGAAGTCCAGAACTAGAAGATTTAGCCAAAATTCACGCCCAAGATATGTACAATAGAAAAAGTTGTGACCATCTGGGATTTGATGAGCGAGCAGACAAGGCTCGAATGGCTGGTTTTAATTCAGTAGCAGAGAATTGCGCTGAGGGTGGTTATGAAGCCTCTAGCTTTATAGATTTGTGGATGACATCACCTGGGCACAGAGCGAACTTGCTTGACCCGAAACTCACGCACATCGGAATAGGCATATACGGGGAATACGCAGTCCAGTTATTTGGTGGTTATTAACAGATAGCCAGATTTTTTTGTGATACAATTTATCTGCGATGCAGGTAATCGATTTTCTAAGGTGGCTTACAGATGTAGCCAAAGCTGTTTGGTCAGCAACAGGACAAAGGCCAAGCGTTACATGTGATATCCAATATACACTACCCGCCAGGTGGGGACCTGACTGGTTTCACGATCAGGATGGCAAAGAACTCGCTACTGGTATTATGCTTGAGGCAGATATCAATCTCTTACTATCAAATCATGGCTCTGTAGATACAAGTATAAAAGATATCTATATAACTGTTAGATATAGTAAAAACAGTAGCGTTAAGCTCACCAGCGGCTTGCCTGTTCAGAAAGTGGTGATTAGTCCTAGAAGAAACTGGGGACCCAAGCAGATTACATTCTATGGTTCTATTTGGGGTATAGACAAACCTCCTGATTTCTTAAGGGCTGAGTTAGTTATAAATCCGCTAGCCCAGCGACCAATTAGAAAACAAATTGAGTTAATCTTTCTGTCCTGAGATATTCATAAATCTGGTTAAAATAGTATTATAGTCCGCTGGTCACACAATCCATCGAATTGTTGGGACATAAAGACAGTCTTCATAGTCTTGGCTTGCAGATTATCTCCTTGACCCTTAGGGAAAAGGCGTCATGCGCGTGCGCGGGCTTGAGCACCAGGGCTGTATCCGCTCCTCTTCCTGTTCCTGCGATGGCGATAATCTCCTCATCGGTATTCACCAGGCCCGCATCGGCTGCCATCAGGCTTATTTCGATGGCGACCTTCACCCCTTGGCCAAACATGCGGAGCGTATTGGCCATGAAATCTCCCAGGATGTACGTGTTATAGGTTTTCCTGGCAGCATGGGCTATGC
>Ga0194125_10004617_pt1 | contig 21360 bp, 13 predicted proteins | sample TA2KigC250mmetaG_FD_148626 | JGI IMG/M metagenome (GOLD analysis project Ga0194125, IMG submission 148626) | Freshwater microbial communities from Lake Tanganyika, Tanzania - TA2015034 Kigoma Deep Cast 250m | ecosystem: Environmental > Aquatic > Freshwater > Lake | place: Tanzania: Lake...
CATAAAGTATTTGCGACTACTTATCTGAAGGAAGAAGTTGGTAAATTAAATAAGTATGCTCAAGATAGGAATTTGCATCTTGAAGTGTTTAAATTAGATATCACTAATGCCAAAGATCGGAAAAAAATAAGTAATTTAAAACTTGATGTTTTGATTAATAATGCAGCTATTGGTGAATCTGGATCATTAATTGAAATTCCAATTGATAGAGTTAGAAAAAATTTTGAAACAAATCTTTTTGCTACATTGGAATTGACACAATTAGCCTTAAAAAAAATGATTAAAAATAATTCCGGTCGAGTCATATTTATCAGCTCGCTTTTAGGTAGAATGGTTATGCCTTTCTGGGGTCCGTATTGTCTGACTAAATACTCTTTATCAGCAGCTGCCGAGGTAATGAAACGAGAAGTTAAGTACATTAATAAAGCGGTTCATATTTGTGTGGTAGAGCCTGGAGCGTATTATACAGGTTCAAATCAAAAAATTATGGACACTAAATTTACTTGGATGGATAAAAACTCTTATTTTTTTAATATATTGAAAAAAATAAAACAACGGGAAGAAAGAGTATCTACTTTCTTAGAGTTAAAAAACACTAAGTCAATTGTGAAAAAAATAGTTGAAGTAGTTGAATCGAAGAATCCAAGATTTAGATATTCTGCTCCTTGGTGGATGGCAGTTTGTGTTCAAATATTGAGAATTTTTGGTAAATAATGATACACATCATAGGTTTGATACATAATAACAATCATTTAAAACAATTGTTTATACGTTCTTTTGAGAACAAGTTTGGACTTTTTTATGATCGGCATTGAACGTAATATGGCCTTATTGACTCCAATTAAAAAATGTGGTATCTTGGAGTAATCAATATTAATATCGACTATAACAGCTTGTTTCGAAGACAGAGCTTCATTTAAACACTTTTCAATCTCAAAATCATTTGTAATTTTAATGTATTTGATATTACATGCATCAACTAATATTCTTGCACCGTTTTTTGCCATAAATCATTCCTTGAGATTGTATCTATATAATTATTTGGGAAATTGTTATAAGTAGCAGTAATTATTTTAACAACTTAAGAGAAAAATTTTAAATAAAAACTCTTGTAAGATGTGTAGATTCTTCCATAGTTTTTGCTATTCTAACAAGCCCACGATCTTTCATAAGATAAAGGAATTCAGATACAGTACACCCATATGGAAGCGGTATTGGGTCAAGATAGCGTAATATTCCTATTGCCCGACCAATTGTAATTGACTTTTGTCCAGTTTTTGTCAACTTTTCACGAGCAATCTCCATAGTTTCATATATGCAAACCATATCTAATCATCTAATTTATACATTCTAAATTTTATAAAGTTTAAAACTAATGAATAAAAAAATTAATTAAGAAGAGTATGACAAATAATATATAGCTACCATGAACACGTCCATAACAAAGCTTACAATGCAGGGTTTCAAAAGTTTTAACAGAAGAGTATCCATACCTCTCATGAATGGTTTCAATATTATCTGTGGACCGAATGGAAGCGGAAAGTCAAATATTATAGATGCAATGTGTTTTGTTTTAGGAAGGACTTCTGCAAAATCATTAAGAGCTGATAGATTACATGAACTGATATATAATGGAGGCGAAGGAAAGAAAGGTGCTGAGTTTGCTGCTGTTAGTCTGTATTTAGATAATTCAAATAAAATATTTCCTTTTGAAGAGACTGAAATATCTGTCACTAGAAAAGTCAATAAAAAAGGAGTGACTGTATACAAGATAAACGGAAAGACAGTCACAAGGGAAAAAGTTTTACAGCTGCTATCTTCAGTAAGAATACACCCAGAAGGTCATAACATAATCCTGCAAGGTGATGTCACAGAGATAATTGAAATGAATTCTTTGGAGAGGAGATTGATCATAGATGAGATATCTGGAATAGCTGAGTACAATGATAAAAAAGAAAAGGCAAACAAAGATCTTGGTGCTGTTGATGTAAAATTGAAAGAAGCAGAGATAATCATAACGCAGAGATATGACATTTATAAAAAATTAGAGCAGGAAAGAAATGCTGCAATAAGATACCAAGACCTGCAGAAACAGATAACTCTAGTAAAGGCTTCATTCCTCAATAAAAAAGTCCAGACAATGAAGAAAAGCTTGGAAGATATAGAAAACAAATTGTTTGACAAGGATGAGCAGAATAAAAAACTGAACGAATACATAACAAATGTAGAAGAAGATTTGGATAAAAAAGAAGAAGGCATAAGAGACGTAGCAAATAAACTGATAGACGTATCAAAAAAAGTTAAGATAGAAAAGGAAATTTCTGAACTAAGATCCAATCTGCTGATAAAAAAAGATAAGATTGATGCAAATCTTAGAGAGATAGAGAGATTACATAGTCTGATAGAAAAACTGGAGGCATTTGAATCCAAGAAAACAGAACTGTCAGGAGAAATGCCAAGATCTGTGCAGGCTGTATTGAGATTGAACCTTAGAGGAGTGCTGGGAACGGTTTCTAACCTAATATCTGTCCCGGAAAAATATAGAGTAGCGATAGAAGTTTCTGCCGGTCCTCATCTAAATGATATAATAGTAGAAGATGAAAATGTTGGTTCTTATTGCATGGAATATCTGAGAAGAGAAAGAATAGGTCGTGCTACTTTTCTGCCACTAAATAAAATTAGACCAAACTTCTTCAAAGACACAGAATTACTCGGAAAGCATGGTGTAATCGGAGTAGCAAACAAGTTAGTAAAATATGATTCCAAATTTATGTCAGCAATGGAATTTGTTTTTGGAAATACATTGATTGTAGAAACTCTTGAGTCAGCAAAAAATATAGGAATAGGAAAAACGAGAATGGTTACACTAGATGGAGATTTGTTAGAGAGAAGCGGTGCTATGATAGGTGGATACTACATAAAGACTCATCCTAAATTCATTGAAACATCTACAAAGGATGAGATTGAAAAATATCTGAGCATGAGAAGGAATTTAGAAAATGAAGTTGCTGCATTAAAGGAAGATGTTGCTAATCTAGAAAAGAATCTTAAGAAATATGCTGTGGATGAAGAGACTAGAGAATTGATTGATTTAGAAAAATTAAGAGTTGCGTCTGAAAGAGAAGTAGATGAACTGAGAGACAGAAGGAAGAAGAGCCAAGAGAAAAAAATCAACTTGGAGATTGAAATAAACAGACTGAACATAGATAAAACTAGAATTGAGACTGAACTGGAAGGCGTTGTAAAGGAATTGAATCAATATGGGGAAATGGTTTATATTGATGATAAACTGCATATTTTAGAAGATCAGATTAGAAAAATAGAAAGAGAATTGGCTTCAATAGGTCTTGTCAATCTAAAAGCAATAGAAGAATTTGACAAGCTGAAAACAGAATTTGACGAGTATAAATCTAGATATGAAAAAATTCTGGAAGAGAAAAAGGCTGTATTGGACATGATACAGAAGATAGAGGAAAAAAGAAAGGAAGTTTTTTACAAGTCACTGAATGAGGTGAGTAAGGAATTTAATAATATTTTTGTCAGGATGGTCAGCGGTACTGCAAGCTTACAGCTAGAGGATCCGCAGAATATAGAATCCGGTTTGGCTATAAAGGCTTCGCCAAGAGGAAAGAATCTGCTTAACTTGGATTCAATGTCAGGTGGTGAAAAATCTCAGACTGCTTTAGCTTTTATATTTGCATTACAGAAACACAGACCAGCTCCTTTCTATGTGCTAGATGAGATAGATGCTGCACTTGATAAAGAGAACAGTAAAATAGTGGCTGATCTTGTAAAGAGTTTGTCAAAAGACCATCAATTTATTGTCATCACCCATAATGATACTACGATAAGAAATGGTGATAGGGTTTATGGTGTGAGCATGATTGGTGGTGAGTCAAAGATAATGGGATTGGAGTTGCCTAAAGCATGACCGAAGAAGAAAATATTCTGAAAATGGTTATTGAGAAGGAAAACTGGGAAGAAGTCATATATTATATAGTCAGCTTGGAGAACATTGACCCCTGGGATGTTGACTTAGTAAAACTCACAGACAGCTTTTTGAAATTTATAAAAAATATAGAGGAGTTGGATTTTAGAATTCCTGCTAAGGTAGTGTTTGTGGCTGCCATTCTGCTCAGACTAAAATCAGACAATTTGTCTATATTCGAAGAAGAAGATACTGATGAAATATTGAAGGAACAGAAACCATTTGCTGAACTAGGAATAGACCCTAATTTAGTTCAGTTAGGATATCCTATGAAAAGAATACCTAAACGTCAAGTTACTCTAGATGAATTAGTCACTGCTCTAAGAAAAGCACTAGCTGTAAAGGAGAGAAAGACTGAAAGAGTTATTGTAGCTAGAGGGCAGCTGGAAGATATAGGAAAAGCAGAGGAAGATTTGACAAAAAAGATTGAGGAAATGATGAAAGAGATACAAGATATGCTGAGTAAAATGGATAAGGTTGAATTTAGCAAAATTGTGAAAACCTGGAAAAGAGATAAAATCGTTGAGAAGTTTATTCCTTTGTTGCATTTGGAAAGCGATGAGAAAATTTCTTGTGAGCAGGTAGATTTTTTCAAGGAGATAATGATTAGCAAGAGAGCGTGATATACACAGTTCTGAGTAATGATTATATTCTGTATAAACTGTATAATTGTTATAAAAGGTGAAAAACCAGGTATGAATAAAAAAGTGGCATATTTGGAAAAGAAACTTGGTTGGAATAAAACTGCAACAAAAGATATAATTAAGTTTCTGAAGAAAGATGTTAGAGAACTAAAAAAAGAAAATATAGAACACAAAATTGGAGACATATACTTCGAAATCATTCAATTGGCCAATCGGAATGGAATTGATTTAAAGAAAACAATTAATGCTCATATTATCAATACTAGAAAAAAATATAGAAAATAACTTGAATATATCACGTTCACTTGATTGTACATATTTTTCAAGGAAATATTAATAAGCAAGAGATAAAATAAAAAATATTTTTAAATAAACAATTATCAAAGTATAAGATGGAACTATATTTTCTCTCATTTTCAGCAGGGTTTTTTATAACAGATATCGTGATCCGTAAGTACAGCCCTAGAATAAGTCTAAAACTCTTCAAAAAGAAATTGAGGATACATCATTCCTATCTATGTGTTCCAGGTTCAGCATTATTATTTTTAGATCACTTTACACTAGCATCCGGATTTTTAGGATCTGCAGTTCATGACATCTACTGGCACATCAGATACAGAAAGAAGAAACTTAAAGAAAAAATAAACCTGGCCAAGGATAAGATATCAAAGAAGCTGTCATCGGCCAAGCACTAGACATTGTGTTATTGAAATTATACCCACTTTCTTCTCCTGAAATGTAGCAGCATCATAATCGAGATTATAAGCATGACTAATATGGTAACAGGATACCCCCACTTCCAACCAAGCTCTGGCATATGCTCGAAGTTCATTCCATATATGCCCACTATAAAGGTCAGCGGAATAAATATGGTGGCGATTATTGTCAGAACCTTCATGACCTCATTTGTCCTGTTGCTAACGCTAGAAAGATAGATGTCAAGCATACCAGAAGCCATTTCCCTGTATATTTCCACTGTGTCTATTACCTGAATAGCATGATCGTACACATCCCTGAAGTATATCCTTGTGTTTTTCTTGATAAGCTGCGACTCTCCTCTCTCCAGTATGCTCAATACTTCCCTAAGAGGCCATACTGAATTGCGCAAAAATATCATCTCCCTCTTCAGGCTGTGTATCATTTCCAATGTCTCTCTCCCAGGCGTGAATGTCAATCCGCTTTCCAGATATTCTATCTTTTCCCCAAGTTTCTCAAGGATCAGAAAGTAATTGTCAACTATCGCATCCATCAGAGCCTGTGCAAGATAATCGATTCCCATTTTCCGTATGCGGCTGTTGGAATTCTTTATGCGCTCTCTAATCGAACTAAAAACATCGCCGTCTTTCTCCTGGAACGAGATTAAAAAATTCTGACCTAGGACAATGCTGACCTGCTCAGATTCCACCTCAGCCTTCAGTTCATTATAATAGAGCATCTTCAAAACAATATACATGTAATCTCCAAAATCCTCGATCTTCGGCCTCTGTTCTGTGTTCATTATGTCTTCCAGGACAAGCGAGTGCACGCCAAAATGCTTTCCAATCTTTTCTATAATCTGCGTGTCATGAATGCCATTTATGTTGATCCATGTGAATCCAGGCTTGTCCTTGAAAGGAAAACATTCCTCAATATTTTTCAGGCTTTTTTCTTGGAATTCTGTTTCGCTGTAGTTGAATACTCTGATTTTTACCTCGTCGACCTTCTTCTCTCCTATATAGACAAGAGATCCTGGTGGAAGACCTGTCTTTTCAGACCTTCTCTTTTTGATAATCTTGAATGCCATAATCAATCCAGCGCTTTTGAAAGTTGTATATTAAATTATTTCGATTATTATTATAATAAAATAAAAGAAAATTTTTATTTGTTAAAAAATTCAAATTAATCCTATGGATAAGAAAGCACTGATTGAAGCTGCGTTGTTTGTTTCTGATAAAGCAATAAGTCCGGAGAAATTATCCCAGATAACAAACATTCCAGTCGAAGAGACCAGACAAATCCTGAAAAAACTCCAGGATGAAGCAACTAAGCAAGAGAGAGGGGTTGAACTTGTAGAAACACCTGAAGGCTATGAATATAGAATAAAAGCTGAACATAGAGACAAGGTAGCTACACTTGCCCCATTTTCTGATCTTGGCGAAGGCATGCTCAGAACTTTGGCTATAGTCACTGTAAACCAGCCTGTAAAGCAATCGGTTATAGTTCATTATCAAGGGAATAAAGCGTATGGCTATATAGAACAGTTGGAGAATAAGGGACTGCTGAAAACTGAGAAATTTGGAAGGACTAAACTGGTTAATACTACAGATGATTTTGAAAAATACTTTGGAAAGAGCACTGAAGAATTGAAGAAAATGTTGAAAGAGAAGAAATGAAAGATTAGAGGCTCTTTACTGTTATACCTTTAGCAGTTACATCAAACGGATATATTTTTTTTCCATGATCCGTTCTCCTCATTTTCAATATCTGCAAATTTCTCATAGTTCCTGCAACTGCAAATGATTGTAAAAATAATACTGAATCAACCACAAACTCCTCGAATCCGAATTTTGATATAACATCTTTTTCTCCTCTTGGTATTTCAGATATAAGCAAAGAAGTAACTCCTGTACCTTTCAATGTGTTTAACATATCAAAAATTTTTCCTCTTGTTTTGAATGCTTCCTCAGGCCTTTCCTTCCATCCCATTGCTGCCAAACTCAAACTATCCAAAACAAATCTCTTAGCTCCTGTTGCTTTCAGTGAAGAAAATACCTTAGTTGACAACTGTGTAACATCACTTGCTATCATACTCTCAATCCTGAATTTTTTAGCAGTAATAAACTTGCTAAAATCCCAACCATATCTTGACATATCTTTCAATATATCATCTGGTGTCTGTTCTAAAGTAACATAAACAGCATTCTCTCCTTTTTGCAGACCTTCCCAGAGAAATTGCATACAGAAAGTAGTTTTACATGCTCCAGCCGTACCTGCAATCAAATTTGTAGAACCTCTAACAAATCCTCCTTCCATCAATTTATCCAATCCAGGAATTCCTGTTGTAGCTCTTTCAATTACCATAAGTATAATTTAGGAAATATAAGAAATAAAGTTAACTTTAGCTGTGGTTGTTAGAATGCTTTTTCTTTTTCTTCAACGCTGAAAACAATACTATAATCAATATCAATCCAGCAACTATTCCAATACCAATATATAATGGTAGATTTGTCGCTGTCTTTGTTTCACACGCTACAGTATCTGGATACGCTTGACATTTGTAATTTGTATCTGCAGAACATCTGTAGCAAGTTCTTGTTTTCTGATTATCTGCACATTCAGACCAATTTGTACAAGAACCACAGGTTGGACAAGACTTCTCTTCTCCGGTAGTAGGAGTTGTTGGTTCAGTTGTTTCTGATGTCTTCTCCCCTGTTACAGCAAACACAGATAGTCCAGGAGATTCTGCATCAAAGTAAATATAAGTAGCATCTTCTGAGACTTTACTTGTTGTTAATTTATTCCATTGACTGTTAGAGTACCTTTGTAGTGATATGGTAGATGAATCAATACCATTCTTCTCAAGCCATGATTTTTCAACCTTGAAACTAATTATTACTTTGTCAATCGAAGGACTTGGAATGGTCGTACTTATATCAAGATATTTGTAAGTTGCACCAACATCTGTTGAGATTGCAATATTGGCACCTGATGGAAGAGAAGATTCTTTTACACTTATCTGAGCATTTGTAACTGTATCTTTCACTTCAACCTTTACTTCATCAACCTTCAAATCCTTTGCCTTGCTTGATTCTATAGTAGCAATAGCAGGACTTGATGGAGATGCTGATTGTATAATTGTTATGACTTTGTTTGTAGTTGTGATTACAGTTCCACCGCCTCCTGATGATGTTGTAGTTGTAGCACTACCACAATCAGCTGCACAATTGCTAGACGTTTCACCTATGTCACAATAGCCATCACCACAAACATTATTGATGGTCCATTGGTAGATTGTAACATTCTCATTACCTGCAGAATCATTGGCAGCGAGCTTTACATAAAATACTGTATCTGCCAAAACTTCATACGGATTATAAGTTACATTTGTCCAATTTCCTGAGAATGTTGTATTCGTATCAGACCTGGATCCAGCTATGTTTGTTATGTTCGCCCAATAACTAAGCTGTCTATTATCTGTCCAATTGAATCTCATTGTAAATGTTGTCCATCTTCTTATCGTAGTATCATTACCAATACTTGAACCATTTCCCACAGTTATGGAAAAGTTTGTATATCGTGGTGCAGTTCTATCAATAATTACTGTATGGTTACCTGTAGGGGTGCCATTAAATGCAACATTATATCCAGCATCGTCTGCCGTGAAATAATAGCTGATATTGTTTCCTTCTGGGAATGAACTCAAATCAACTGTTCTGTTACATATATAACTATCATTTATTCCAGCATACGTCGATAAACTGTAGCATGTCAGACTTGCATTTGTCCATGCTGAGGAGCTATTAGCATAAGTAACATTCACATTCGAAGCATTTAGACTGTAATCATAGAAATATGCCTGGAATAATTGTGTGGCAATTCCTTTTATGTAAGTGTTGTTTGTTGGTCTTGTATTATTTATTATAGGAGAAACTAATGTCACAAATGTGGTAAAGTTATTGGCACCATAGTCAAACTGAATTCCTGTTGTATCAGTACAATTTATGTTCCATACAAACCTGCTCTGATTTACCATTATTGATATACCATTTACTGCACCGTTCACAAGAGCTGTTTCATTCGAAGCATTACGACTCCATGCATTAGGTCCGCTACTAAAGTTACCCCATAGAGTACAATTTGCTAATGTTACACCGGACCAAACAGGAACAAACGTGAAATTAACACGAGCCATAGTTGCATTTGGTATGGTTAACGTACTCCAATTACCAGGACTGGTTAAAGTAACATTTATTGCATCAGTCAAACTATAATCAGAGAATCCACCTACACTAAAAGTAAGATTTCCTCCAGCCCAAGTGAATCCAGAACATATTGCAAGAGGACAGGATGTTCCACCACTATATTGTCCATTAGCAAACTTGAGAATTTGTGGTCTGCCATTAAATCCAAATCTGTTAGATACATTGTAGAATGTTATCGTAGCTGATATGTTCAAATCTGGTTTGTTTGAATCTAGAGTACTATTCCATTCAGTATCATTGATTCCTATTCTAGTACCAGACATTATATTTTTCATTGCAAATTGAAATAGTGCCTGTGCCTTTTGCTGTGTATTCATGCTTACATTCTGAGTGAAATTAAGTTTTACTCTGTTTGGTATCTCAATTATAAAACTGAAATTAGAGAAGTTTCCTATGCTTGCAACTTCAGTAAAGTTTGTTGTGCTTCCTCCGAATGCAGGACCACATATAGCATAATGCGTAGAATTTAATTGTTGTGCCCTATCATCTACAGTACAATTACCATCCCAACATGCACCTACAAGTACAGATGTTCCATTAATCAGAGGTATTTGAGAAGGTAAAGAAACTCCAGCATCACTTGGTGGACAACCTGGAGGAGTAGTTTGATTAACAAGAAGTGCTGTTGCGAATATTGGATTGCTCTGATTAAAAGTGACGTTACCAAGATCAACACCAACAGCTGCAGAATAGTTACCAGATGTTGCATTTATTGTAACATTTGCAGGTGTCATTGTGATTGTTCTGCCTATTCCTGTGAAATTTACTGTACCATTAAAATCAAAGATAGCCCATTGAGAAAATTCATTCACTGTATCATTTTTTATGAAAACACCAGGTACCGGAGTATTTGTACCATTTATTCCAGAAATGTTAGCATATGTCTGCATGCTTCTGTTACAAACACTAACTCCATTACAAGAAAAATTAACTAGAATATGAACAACATCACCATTGGCAAAGAAGAAATCACCATAGGTTGAATTGGCAAAAGCAGAACATGTTCCTGACCCACCACCACATCCATATTGAACTACAGCAAGAGATAGGTTTCCGTGAGTGACATCAGCAAGTGAAGTTGAAACAAAATTGAAAAGAAAGAATGTAGACAATAATAAAATAGAACTTATTCCAAATTTCATCAAACCCTTCTCGTTAAAGGTAATTTTCACTGGATATTCACCATTAGATTTAAAAATACTTTGGTTTTTTATATATAAATGTTTTTATACCTTTACGAAAAAGTTTATTAATAGTAATACATGCTATTTTAATCCTTTGCTTTTCGTTTTTTAATTGACTTGCGCCATAGAATTATGATTGATATCAGTAAAACAGCTGCTATTGAAGCAATTATCAAAATCATTTTATTTTCTCCAACAACTTTCTCAATACTTTCTGAAATTTCCTCTTGTGTTCCAGATGGTGTGGTTTCTTCTGACGGTTTTTCTCCTGTAGTAGTTTTTTCTTCACCAGTTATTGCAAATGTGGAAAATCCTTCAGCTTCTGCATCAAAATAGATATAGTCAGAATCTTCACCTGTCTTGACTGTAGATAATTTATTCCATCTTTCTGTGTAGCGGTTCAGAGCAATTGTTGCTTCATCGATTTTATTATTGCTTATCCAGATCTTATCGACCTTGAAGCTAATCTTTGTTTTATTCATGTCACCTTCAGTAATGTTTGTTTTATCGATTTCAAAATAATGATAAACTCTTCCACTAACTTCATGAATCACACTTGCTGGTTTGCCATCTAACTTTGTAATTATAATCTGTATGTTGTTCACAGAATTCTTGACAAATATCTGTATCCTTCTCACAGCCATGTCCTCTGTATCATTTATGGTAACATTTGCAAACTTTCCTGATGATATTGAAGGAATTGTGATGTCATCCTTACCTTTTGACAGTTTGACTTTAACCTTTGATGTAGTTGAACCACCACCTGCTCCACCTCCTCCTCCTGAAACTGAAGATGGGTTATCTCCTGATGATGTTGGTGTATTTGCTCTGTAAGTTGAGAAGTCACATGATACCTTCCAAGTACATATAGTAGATGTGGAACTGAGTAATGTTGCATCTGCTGTCACATCCACACAATTTGCTACATTCTCATCACAGTGCCATAGTTTGTCACAGTTTCCATTTGTTCCTTTAGGCACTTCTAATGTACAGCTTTCAGGTCTCATCTTTCCTGCCAAGTCATCAAAGGTTTCACTTGGCATTCCCACATATCCAACACTATAACCACTAACAGTCGCTGATCCTTCTGTAAGGTTGACTGTTCCTGTAACACCAACAAGACTTGCATTACCAAATGTTATCGAAGAGTCGTCACCTTCTATCTTCACATTTGCTGTTCCAGATTGTGAATAGTTTGATTTAAATCCTGTACCACCATCACATCCTGATGTTGAACCAGAGAATGATTGATAACCTGATCCAAAGTCTATCTTGATATCATTAGCTCCATGCATTGTAAACTTGAGAGTGAACTCACAATCAGGACAGTCTTTCTTGCTAGAGCTTGCAGCTGTTGTGAAATTCAAACAAGCTGAAGTACCGCAGTTTCCTGAAGAGTCGCAGACTCTGATTTTATAATAGTAGGTTGTTCCATTTGTCAAGTTATATCCAAGTCTTTGTGGATTAGTTGCAAAGTTGTCTATTGAAGCATCATGCCAATTCTTGAAATTATTCCATGTGTCTGAGTCTAGCAGCGCTGGATCTTTTATCAGTCTGTTCAATCCACTTGAATTTACATCACTACAGGTGCTGCTATTATAATAAAATGTGACACTTCCATTGGCAGGTTCACTTGTATCATATTTGATGATGGCCGCATCTGGGAATTCACTCACATCACTGAATTTCAATGTCGGAGCAGTTGTATCTGAATATCCAGCAGCATTTACTCCTTTACCAGCGCAATTAGGAGCGAACTTGCAGTCTGTATCATAACAATCAGTCATATTGTCTCCATCTTCATCTACTCCACTTTCAAAACAATCCTCATATCTTATGAAACCAAACTTCTGGAACATTTCACAGTCCGGATCATTCTCTGAATTCATTCCATCACCATCTTTATCAACACCAGTAATCATACAATCCTCAAAACTAAAGTCCATTGCTCCTTTGGTATAGTATCCTGGACCAACAATATCAACAAATCTCTTACTAGTAGTTGGGTTGGTTTCACTTGTTGTCTTGTTGCCAGTTGCTACAAACACTCTCATCTTCTGTTCTGGTTTGTATAAATCTGAGAATTTATTCAAGCTCTTCTTATCAACAGATATCATCCCTCCTCCTATCTCACCACACATCAAGGACTGCCATGTGCTGAGCTTTATGTCAGATATAACCCATTCTCCACCATCACATCTGTAAGCAGTTCTTGTTTCTTTCAATGCTCCACTACTCCATTCTGCTATGTACTTGAAGAAGAATTCAAAACCAACTGCGCTTTCATTATTGTGCATCCAACATCCACCAGTTGTGCTTCCATCTGTATCTAAATACCAGTAGAATTTTGTTGTATTCGTACCTGAACCAACACTGTATGAACTGCTAAAGCTGTTCTCAAGTTTAACATCTTCTCCTTTACACATTGCTGCATTTTCTAAGCTTCTTACCATTATTCCAAACGCATAATTATCTGATGAATCTTTTACACCAAACCCACAAATATCCTGTTCTGCAGCAACACCAGTTTCGCTACAATCATCTCCTCCAAGTGGTGTAGGTGGTGCATTATCCATACCATTAAACATCATCTTTGCCATCTTTGGTTCACACTTTCCACCACCGCTGCCTGCAGGAGCACATTGTCCTATACATTGTTCTTGTGGTAGAGTAGTGTTGAAACACTTTGGTTCACATCTTCCAGTTTCAGTAAATCCACCATATCCTCCACCTCCTCCAGAGCTCATTGTAACATTCTTCCATACACAACCACCGTATGATTGTGCATCTGCAACACACGCAGCTGAGGTAGTATACAATCCACAACCATGTATCTTCATGTCACAGAATCCTGTACCACCTGGGTTTGAATTCCATTTACACAAAGATTCAGCAGTACATGTAGTACTATTATACTTCTTAGCACAGGTATCTCTTTCTAATGTCATGTTCAAATCACAAGATCTACCCATATCTAGTCTTCCTATATACCAATCACATCCAGCAGCATTCGCACATGATGTTTGATTGTTCAACTTCCAGCAGTCTTCCATCTTCATTCCTAATTGATCTGAAGGATCACAGAACCCAGACATCCATTTACAATTTGTATCACCACTACACACACCTTCATTCTGATAATTGCTACCCATACATTTTGCTACGCATTTTCCTGCTGACTTGTCTATAGGATCAACTTCCCACGCACATGTTGTATTACATACAGTCTGTGTCAGACCTTCACACTTCATCAACTTAAATTCACATGAACCAGACTTTGTAGCAGGATTCAATGTCCACTTGCAATCTGAATTTGCCTTGCATGGTCCTTCTGTTGTCAATTTATAACAAGTCTGAACTTTTGTTTCATTTAGATCACAAAAACCTCCCTTAGGATCTGTAAACCATTGACATACATTTGTCTGATTATTACAGCCTGTTTGATTACCATCCCATAGGAAGCAATTCTCACCTTTTCTACCACACCAACTCTTGCTTGTCCATGGATCAGTTATCCATATACAATTATCAGCAGTACCGTTGTTAACACATTTTGTCTGCGTATCATATTTCCAACAATTTGACATTATAGCTGCTCCACAGAAAGTATCTGAGAAGCAATCTGCATCGCTACAATCTATCTTGCTATCAGCATCATTGTCAATTCCATCAAAGCATATTTCCTTGTCAAAATTGGTAGGCATACATATCTTTGTTTCAGCATCCCATTTACAACTACCTTTTGTTCCTTTTCCATAGTTTATGCAGGAAACTTCATCATAACATCTGAAACAGTCTTCACTACATGCCTTCTCGGTCTGTGGATAACACCATCCACCCTTTGTTGTTGTGTTGGCTTTATCTACAACCCATTTACAACTAGCAGCACTTGCATTACACGCAGTTCCAGGATTTGTCTTCTTCTCACATGCTTTACAGTCTGTATTACAATCTCCTGTACCTGTCTTCATATCTGCTGACATTTCACAATAACCAAATCCATTTGGTGCATTTGTATCATTCCTCCAATTACAGTACCCTAATTTTGAACCAACACAAGCAGCAGTTGCTGCAGCTGCATTGCTCCATCTTGTTCCGTTGTTCTGATATTCACATGCCCAACAAGCAGCATTACAACTCTTTCTTGCAGCTCCTGTTCTAATTTCACACCATCCATATGGAACTGAGTTATTTCCCTCACAATAATATTCCTGATTCCATGTTCCACCAGCAAATTCACAATCTTTCTTGTTTGTTATCTTCTTCAAATCTTTTGTGGAATTACCAAATTTTTCCTGAGACCTGAACGTACATCTGTCATCACTAGTATCAGAAGTACTCATATTAGTCCATCTACAAGGCATGTACCAAGGATCTCCAGCTATCTGCTGGCACAGAGCTTGATCACTGTATGAATTATAGTCCTCACAGAATGTAGCTCCTTCTGGAGGCGGCTTTATATTATCAAAGCATTTTGTATTGACAGAATCTGGTTGACATGTATTATTACTCCATTTACAGCATGATGACAAAATTGGTATCTTGCTACATAGAGAGGCATCAGTAATATTTCCACACTGTATACCAGCAGTTTCCAAACCAACACAACTTAAACTTGAATTTATCCAGCTACATCCATTTGTAACATTACACTTGGCTTGAGCATTGTCAAAAATCCAGCACCCAGGGTTTTCCTTCTTGTCCTCAAATTCATTTTTCCATGTGGTACTCGGTTCTTCACACGTTCCATTCTTATTCCACCAGCAGTATCCTGTATTTTTACATCCTGCTGAATCGTTATTATATGCAAAACATGAACTACCTAAAGCAACATAATATTCTGAACAGTAGCCATTATTCCAAGTACATGACAAGTTCCACGTTACATTTGCTGCACTACATGTGTCTGAAGTATTGAACATCCAACAATTTCTTTTTTCACAATAGCTTTGAGATCTCCAAGTACAATTATTGCTTGAACATTGTGAAGAACCTCTATAGTTCCAGCAGCCTTTCTCCATACACCACCCACCACCAGTTCCATTAATTTCCCATGAACATCCAGCATTAATACAAGTGGCATTATTGTTTATGTTCCAACATTCCACAGATTTTTTACAATATCCATATCCCCAAGTCGTATCCCATGTACAATTTAAATCAGAGTGTAATGTAGAGTTTAAGCAAGTCGTGTTTGTATTATAATTCCAACAACCTTTATCATTACACCAGTTATAATCAGAATTCCAGTAGCATCTTGACTTGGCATTGCATGTTTCAGCACTTGAGTAGTTCCAACATCCTGATTCACACCATCCATAAGTTCTCCAGTCACAATTCATTGTAGTATTATATTGGTTACAAGCAGTCTGATTGTTCCAGAAATTCCAGCAGCCTAATTCTTCACACCATCCGCTTCCAGAAGATGATGTCCATCTACAGTTCTGTTCTAATGGCGCTGCCGAACATGCATCATTAGTACTATAATCCCAACATCCTCTTTTTACACAATAAGGATTTGACCACCTGCAAGTTGAGTTCATTAAATTGCAGCCAGTCTGATTATAATCATAATTCCAACATTGTATAGTAGTTGGATCTGAACAAGATCCGCCAGAAGATGTCCAATTGAATCCAGCTGCTGAACAAGTTGAATTTGTATTATAGGTCCAAGGTCCTATTTCTTCACACCATGAACTCTGCGTCCAACTACATCCCGACTGAGCAACACATGTATCATTTGTAAAGTAGCTCCAGCAATTTGTTCCACTCACATTCATTGACTGGCACCAACCAGAAGTTTTCCAAGTACAATTTAATGAATCTGTTATATTCATGCAACTTGCGTTTGTATTAAGATTCCAGCAACCTACTTGATAACAATATTGTGGAGATTCCCAATCACAACTTAGAGTTGGATGTATTGTAGAGTTTGTACATGCAGATGAGTTGTAATAATTCCAGCAGCTTTCTTCATAACAATAGTTCCACTGAGAATTCCATTGACATCCTGGAATAGCACCACAACTCGACTGATTATTATAATTCCAACAGCCTTTTTCATAACAATAGCTATACGACGAATCCCATACACATTTTTTATCCTTGGCATGTGACTCACAATCTGTCTGAGTCTTGAAACTATCACAACCCAGTTTAGAACACCACCCATATGAATACCATTCACATGCAGGACTTACTTCACAAGAGCTTTGATTACTATAATCATAACATCCTAGTTTTTGACAATATCCGTATGTCTGCCAGTCACAATTTAAAGTGTCGCTAGTATTTCCACAACTTGCGCTATCATAATAATTCCAGCATCCCTGTTCATAACAATAGCTGTATTGAGAGTTCCATGCACAATTTGGAACAGACGTACAATTTGTTACATTATTGTTCCAACAGCTCGGTTTGGAGCAGTATCCATACACTACCCAATTACATCCTCCTTGAGCCGCACAGGTTGCATTAGTATAGTAGTTCCAGCAACTGTATAGTAGTTCCAGCAACTGCCTGTCCCATTACAATATCCGTATGTATTCCAATCACAAGTAAGTGTATCTGTTGTATTTGAACATGTTGCATTAGTACTAAGACTCCAACAATTATATTCATAACAATATCCTGAAGTGCTACTATTGCCTGACCAGCTCTGCCATCTACAATTTTGGTCACTAGCATGTGCACTACATTGATCAGATGTGTTGTAGTTCCAACAACCTAATTGATTACAGTATCCATATGTCTTCCAAGAACAACTCATATCAGTTAAGTGAGCACTACAACTTGACTGATTATAATAATTCCAACATCCTACTTCTTCACAATAACTCCATTGAGAATTCCATCTACAGTTCAAAGTATCGCTAGTGCTTTCACACGTTGACTGTGAGTTATAACTGTAACAGCTTGCCTGAGAACAGTATGAGTTGCTCCATGTACAAGTTAGATTATCTGTAGTATTCTCACAAGTACTCTGATTGCCATAGTCCCAACAATATTGTTCCTTACAGTATTTCCAAGTAGAGTCCCATACACAATTCTTGCCGATATTATTATTCACACAAGCAGATTGATTACTAAATTTCCAACAACCTTTATCTTGACAGTATTCGCTTCCAGTCCATTGGCAACCTGTTGTACTTTTACATGTTGTCTTATTGGCAAGATTGTAACAATTTGTTGTTGCATTTTCTTTACACCAACCACTGCCACCACTAGATCCCCAGTTACAGCTCATGCTTGCATGTAGAGTAGTGTTTGTACAATCTGTTGAATTGTAATAGTCCCAACATCCCAGTTCATAACAATTTCCTTGAGTCCAAGTACATCCAGTAACAGCCTGGCAACCAACTTGATCATAATAACTCCAACAACTCTTATCTGAAGGACCATTACAATAACCATAACTATTATCCCATCTACAACTCAAGCTGTCTGTTGTCGATAGACAAGAAGATGAATCTTTATAGTCCCAACAATATGGCTTAGTACAATAACCCCAAGAAGTCCATTGACAATTTGCTGATTGACATGAACTGGAATTTGTATTGTCTGAACAACCTTGTTTATAACAATAACTCCATTGAGAATTCCAAGTACAATTGTTTGAAGCACATGCAGATGAGTTGTAATAATTCCAACATCCTTTTTCCTCACACCATGAATATGTAGTTCCTGCATTCCAATTACATGTTGTAGTTGGATGAAGCAGAGAATTTGCACAATCTGATGATGTTGTATATGTCCAGCAATTAGCAGCTAGAACCAAGCCAGAAAATAGAGCTGAAAATATAGAAAAAGCTAGAAATATGAATACTCTATTCGATCCATACATCTTCCAATGAGATATTGTTAACACTTTCGTTACCTTTGTACAAAGCTGTAAAAATGATTACCTGAGTCGGAGTATATAAGAATTCCGTGTTTTTTATTAATTTTTAGGAAATTTAGGGAAAAAATAATCTCTTTATTTTTATTTTAAAAACTTATTTTGTCTTTTCTCCTGACGAAAAGATTTAGTTTGTTTAGTTGAATTTAGTCTGTCCTTCATTCACTAGAAAATTTTTTAAAAAATATTGAAATATGTCGATTTTGAAAAAATGTGTGAAAATGTGATATTTTTCATATTTTTACACGTAACCGAATTCTAAGTATGTGGGTATATTTGATATAGAATGTGTCAATCTTAGATTTACTCAAGTAATAATCAACACGTAAAACGACCTTTTTAACATGTCGAAAGAATGTCGATGAAAAATTGTCGAATGTCGAGAAAGTTAAATATATATTCTATTAAAAAAACAAAATATTATTATGAACTTATTCCCAGATTACGAGAAATACACTGAAATCGACAACAAAAACACTAAAACTATGAGTATTGAACCGCAGCATATTCTTGTAGCAGGAGCCGGACTTGAGGTAATGAGGGAAATAAGGGAAAAGATTGAAAAAATAGAGGTAAAATTGAATGACTTGGAAAGGAAAATACATGAACATATGCCAGACAAGGTCCTTACAGAAAATAAGTTTATACAGGAAGTTCAATTAAGTGACGATATAATAGAAAAGATAGTTTCTGAGATAAGGAGCCTAGGCAATAGCATTAAACCAGCAACAGTAGAAGAATATAAAAATGGACATACTGTAAAAATGGACATACTGAAGATGGACTTACAATAGTTGAGAAGAAGAAAATTGAAAAAATAACATCTTTATTACAAAATAATAAAAAACTGTCTTCACTACAGCTTGCACATCTTCTTGATATGTCTAGAACCAGAGCAAATGAATACTTTAAGCAAATGGAAAATATGGGAATAGTTGAAGGCGTACTAATTGGAAAGGAAAAATTCTATCAGCTAACTAATTCTGAAGCATAACAAAATTCTAAAAAGGTAAAAATACTATATAATTAAAAGAAGCATATGGTTTTTGTAACAAAGTTTGATGGAAGAACACAACCTTTCAATAAGGGAAAAATTATTAATACTTGCCTGAGAATGGGAATTAATCGTCAGCAAGCATCAGAAGTAGCTAATAGAATTGAAAAGGAAGCCAATAATGGAATAACAACAAAAGAGATTCTCAGAAGGATTTTTCTTTATGCAAAAAAATACAGACCAGAAATAAAAGACAGAAAAGATTTGAGAAGTGCTATAGCTGCATTGAGATCCAAACCTGATTTTGAAATATTTGTTTCTCTAATTTTGAAAGAATATGGATATGAAGTTCAAACAAATCAGATTATAGATGGAAAATGCGTTGAACATGAAATAGACGTCATAGCAAAGAAAGATAATGAAATTATTTTAGTAGAGGCGAAACACCATGAACAATATCATACCTACACTGGTCTTTCTGTATTTTTAGAAGTAAACTCTGAACTTGAGGACCTGATGGAAGGTTATAAAATTAGAAAGAATAAAATAAATTTCACTAAGGCATTGATAGTTTGCAATACAAAAATATCTGACCATGCTGAAAGATATGCAATTTGTAGAGATATAGGATATATTTCTTGGAAATTGCCTATGGAAAAAAATTTAGAGCAAGTTGTTGAAGATGGAAAACTCTATCCAATAACATTGCTGAAAGGGATGGATATGATAACTCAAGATAGATTAATTGGAAAAGGAATCATACTAGTGAAACAGTTAATAAAAATGGATGAGAATGAACTTGTGAAAAAAACTGGGATAGAAAAAGGTAAAGCTAAAGATATTTTGAGAAAAGCTAAAGAATTACTCTTCTGATTTCTTTCTTCTGTCTTCACCTGGAACAAGTTTCCAGATGACAAGAATTACGATTATTAAAACTACTATAATCAAACCAACATACAATGGCTTTTCTAGAACTGCTAGGAAGAATCCTGTCACACCACTCTTACCAGCTACACTTAAACTAATAGTCTTGGATACATTGATTCCTTCAACTGACTTGGCTGTAATAGTCACTATCTTCACTCCACTTTCTCCTTGAGGAGCTGATATTGACACTAGATAATTTTGAGATTTGTCTGCAGGAATATTTACGAATGTTGGAACTGAAGCTATCCAAGTTTCTGGTATTCCTGATGATTGTATACCAACATTTGACAAGTCCACATTTCCTGTGTTTTTAACAGTAACATTAAAATTAACAGATTTTCCTGGTTCGACTACAATAGACTCTACAGTGGAAACTGATAATTCTCTTTTAACTTCTGGCGGAGTTGTTGGTTCTGTAGGAGTGGTTGGAGCTGTTGGTTCAGTTGGTGTGGTTGGAGTGACTGGTGCTACATCAATTGATATTGGCACACCATCCTTGTAAATCAAACCATATGCATAATAAGTTGCAATTACTGTCCAATGTCCTGATTTGCCAGCTGTATATACATTTTTAACAAATTTACCACCTGATTCTTTATCTGTCTCGAATTTGACATTTGAAGTCACATCAAATTGGTTATCAAAAACATCTGTAGCAGTTGCCTTAAGCTCTGCTGTATCTCCTGAACTCATAGTGGATTTGTCAATTGAAAGTTTGATAGATGCTGGGTAACCTGGCTTGACTGCAATTAAATTTGTGTTTAC
>Ga0194125_10004619_pt1 | contig 21358 bp, 13 predicted proteins | sample TA2KigC250mmetaG_FD_148626 | JGI IMG/M metagenome (GOLD analysis project Ga0194125, IMG submission 148626) | Freshwater microbial communities from Lake Tanganyika, Tanzania - TA2015034 Kigoma Deep Cast 250m | ecosystem: Environmental > Aquatic > Freshwater > Lake | place: Tanzania: Lake...
TGATTGAGAATGCCCTCAACGACGCCATCGATAAAGTGTTGGCGCGCATCGCCGAATACTGGAAGAACGATATGCAGAACGGCGTCCAGTATCGGATAATCGTCAGCCTGGCACAGGGATTTGCACCGGACGATGTCGAAAACATCCAAATGGCTTTCTTAGATGCCTGGGACAAACTGACGAAGAACCAAAGTTACAAAGAAAACATAGTAACCGCGCAAACTTTAGACTATCTAGTCTGGTGCGACCCGGGGCAATTTCAGCAATCGACGCGGCTGTATCAAAAGATCAAACTGTTCATCGATGCAGCCTTCCCCGCTGGAAAAACTTCCCAAATCAACATCAACCGGAAGATGCTCCTGTTGAAAGTCGATAAGTTATGAAATTGGAAAGTTGAAGGATTTCATAGGATTTTTCTGTCTATATAGTCCATATTGTCCATAGAATCGAATATTTAATGAAATATTCAGCCTTAATCCCCTTCGTTCTGTTCGGTTGTGCGGTTGCGGCGCCGCCGGATTGGTATCACCGCCGCGAATGGCGTGAATACACGCCGGAATTCGGTTACATCGGCGTCGGTTCGGCTGCATCCCGCGCAGGCGCTGTAGATGCTGCAACCGCTGACATCGTCCGGCAGTTTCAGGTCTCAGTCGAGGCGAATATCGAAAGCCTCGTGCAGAGCGTTGCTGAAGGCGACCGCGAAACCATTCGCTCACAGTATTCAACTGCCGTAAAAACTGCTGCTTCTGCCAAACTTAAGGGCGTTCAAACCGTCCAGACCGCCGAAGACAAAGGAGCATACTACGCCTTGTGCTATCTCGACAGGGATGAGTTTGCTATAACGCTCGCCGAGGATATCGCTGCCCGGAAATCAGTTTTGATAGGCATTTACCTCGCTGCCGATTCCCTGCTCAATCGAGGAGGTGTGTTCTCAGCGGTCGATATGCTGTTGTCCAGCAACGAACAAGCGCTGGAATGCGACGCCTGGCAAAGTATGCTGAATATCGTTTCATCGCAGTCTTATGCTGTCGGCGCCGAAACCGCCTCGCTTTCAGGCCCGGCGCTGCTGTCGCGCATCCGGACGATTTTGAATAATGTCCGTCTGGAGAAGATATCCGGCGGCGGACAATCCGCACCGCGCGGTCAAAGACTGCCACAGCCGCTGACCGTCAAGACGACCTACGGTATGACTGAAGCCAACCGTGTGCCGATATCGGGCGTATCGCTGGACTTGACCAATGTCGAAGGCGCGCGCTTAGACCGCAAAATTACAGACCACGACGGCCTCGCGCAGTTTGAAATATCGGCTCTGGGCGCTAACACTCAAACTGTTACCGTATCCATCAATTTACCGCTTGGCAATCAAATCATATCGAGTATCCTGCGTGAGAAACGAATTCAATTTACCTATACCGTCGAAGCCGTTTCGCCATTGACTTTCAGTATTTCCGTCGTCGATGAAAATCGGAATAAAGTCGAAAGCCTCGAACAAATTGTCGTCGGCGCAGTTGCCGCAGCCGGGCATAAAATCACCAAAGGCGCGCCATTATGCTTCAACGGTGTTGTCAGCAGCAAGAGCAATATTTCTATCGGGGGTTTCAGCGGCTCGGAGAAAATAGTCAAGGTGAAATTAGTATTAACCCTGCAAGACTCTGAAAATGGCGCTAAATTGGACGAAGCGGTATTCGAAGCCGTCGGTATGGGCAATTCGGAAACCGAAGCGTTGAAGAAGGCATATAACAACCTTCAAGTTAAAGCCGACGATATCGCTCTGCTTCTAACCCGCGCCGGCGAGAAATTGCATCCTTATTAAAAAAGGTAATTGCAAAAGTGTTGGATTTATTAACTGATGGCAAGGCGGACGCCCTCGTCCGCCGAAAACCAAGCATAGAATGCGGCGGACGAGGGCATCCGCCTTGCCATGGTCTGAGTTTTCTGGATTAATCATCACTTTTACAATTAGCTCAAAATAAATGACATCTGAGTGCGCTCCCGCTCAAGCCGAGGTAAGTATATCTCGATTGGTATTATGTCAAGCGTTGATGTCGTCATCCTGAACGAGGTGAAGGAACTCGTCCTAAAGATTTACTTAACCAGACGAGATCCTTCACTTCGTTCAGGATGATATGCAACATTGCACAATTGACATAACACAGGAAGCGGGGAGTATAGGATGCTTAACTTCGTTTAGAATGATTTAAATCGAAAAAATGAATAAACAAAGTAATGGAGAAAAAATGAACCGTATTCTAACCGTCGGTCTCATTTTAGTATTGGGCTTGAATCTGCTTGCCGGCTGCGGCGGGACGCCCAAGAAAGGCATAACTCCTCCGGCGACTTCGGAGACCATTAAAGCCGCGCCGAAGTGGTTTCTAAATCCACCGCAGGACCCGAATTATATCTTCGCCACGGGAACAGCGACTTCCCGCGATATGCAACTGGCGCGCGACAAAGCCTCCGACGCAGCGCGGATGGAAATCGCCAAAACGGTCGAAACCCGCTTCAATGGACTTTCCAAGCGCTTCCAGGAAGAGGTCGGCACAGCCGAGGACGCTCAATATCTCGATATGTTCACCCAAGCCACTAAGGCTGTAGTTTCCACTGTTCTGTCCGGTGTAACCATCGACCAGAGCGAACTGGCGGCCGAGGGCGGCGTTTTCCGGGCTTATGTCCTGTTGAAGATGCCTTTAGGTGCGACTTCCCAAGCGCTGCTGAACAAAATCAAGCAGCAGGAACAACTCTACACGCGCTTTAGAGCCTCGCAGGTGTTCGACGAGTTGGAGCAGGAAACCGAAGCCTTTGAAAAATGGAAGAGCGGCCAGCAGCCCTAAAATCCGCTAATTGAACGGGGAGGCCGCCGGAAGGTCTCCCCGTTAATTTTAAAGTCGTCTTGAACGAGAATATCGCGCTTAAAGCCAAATTACTCGATATTTACCGCCTCTTGCGCACCCGCTTTGGCTATCGGAATTGGTGGCCCGGCAATTCGCCCTTTGAAATCGTCGTCGGCGCGGTTTTAACCCAGAACACGAACTGGGCGAATGTCGAGAAAGCCATCCAAAACCTCAACGCCGCCGATGTTCTCGAACCGGCAAGGTTACTATCCCTGCCGGTGGATGAATTGAAGCGGCTTGTCCGACCGGCGGGATTTTACAATCAGAAAGCCGTAAGGCTGCGCGCGGTAACCCGCTGGTGGCTCGATTGCGGTATATTGATAGCGCCCGCCAAGGCCGATGTCGATGCTCTATGTAGTGATTTGCTTAAAATCGACGGCATCGGGTTTGAAACGGCAGATTGCATACTGCTCTATGCGCTGCGGCTGCCGACCTTCGTCATCGACGCTTATACCCGCCGCGCTGCTGCTCGCATCGGCATTACCGCCGGCGAAATGCGGTATGAACCGCTGAAGAGACTGTTCGAGCGCTGCCTGCCGTGCGATATAGACCTCTACAACGATTTTCACGCCCAATGGGTCGCTCTGGGCAAGACTTACTGCCGTAAGAAACCGCTGTGCAGCGAATGCCCGTTGGGCGGTATTTGTCAATTTGCTAAATCCAAAATTTAATTATACTTGTTCTGAAAGTCTTTTCCGATGATGGCTGTTGCAGGATATCCCCATCATACAACAGTTGAACATCCCGCCGCAGGGTGGGGACACCCTGCAACAGACTTAAGTTATCTATTTGCCAAATCCTCTATTTTTAATAAATTCAAAATAATCAAATAAAATTGCGCACCATAACTACCAATGTCTCTTATGTCGGCGCTATCGACTGGAATCGACGCATCTTCGATGCGTTGATGCCCATTCCCGACGGCACAAGTTATAATGCCTATCTCGTGCACGGGGCAAATAAAACCGCGCTCATCGACACCGTCGAAGCCAAATTCGGCGTCGGACTATTGCGCGATATAGCCGATATTGAGCGACTCGATTATATTGTCATCCAACATACCGAGCAGGACCACTCCGGGACGCTGCCTTTATTGCTGGATAAATATTCCCAAGCCTATATCGTAACTACGAGTAAAGGGCAGACCTTGCTTCAGCAGTGGTTCGATCTGCCGTTGGGCCGTTTTATCGTTGTAAAGGACGGCGACCGCCTCGACCTCGGCGATAGGACGCTTGTTTTTTACACGATGCCGTGGGTGCATTGGCCCGATACGATGGTTACGTATCTGCCGGAGGAACGGACTTTGTTCACCTGCGACTTGTTCGGCGCGCATCTGGCATCCTCCGACCTCTTCGCGGAAGACAACGACCACACGCTCGAAGCCACTAAGCATTATTACGCCGTCATTATGCAGCCTTTCCGCTCGCATATCGGCAAATATCTCGACCGCATCGCCGCACTGGATGTCGGACTGATTGCGCCCAGCCACGGCCCGGTTTTCAGGGATGTCGAAAGCATCCTTGACGCTTATCATTCGTGGGTGGCCGACCCGCCAAAAAATAAGGTCGTCCTGCCTTTTGTCACGATGCACGACAGCACGCTGGCGATGGTCGAAATCCTGACTGAGGAATTGATGCAGCGCGGCGTCTCGGTGCAGCCGTTCGACCTAACCGCGCCGGACATCAACCGACTTGCTGAAGCCTTAGTAGATGCCGCGACTATTGTAATCGGCAGCCCGCTTGTGCTGGGCGGCGCGCACCCGAATGTCCTTTACGCTGCGCATCTGGCAAATTACCTGAAGCCAAAAGCCAGGTTTGCCGCGGTCATTGGCTCGCTGGGCTGGGGCGGCAAGATGGTCGAACAGTTAGTGGAGATACTATCTGATGTGAAGTTGGAATTCTTGGAACCGGTGCTGTGCAAGGGCATCCCGCGTGAAAAGGAACGCGCTGCGCTGGCAACTTTGGCCGAGACGATTGCTGAAAAGCATAAGGGAATCGAAGATTATTCGCTGTGAACCCGACGAACTTTTAAAAGGATTTTAAATGTTTTCGGTCACAAAAATAATTCGCACGACCGGGCGTATCGACAAATCCCGCAGGCGCATCATCGAAGAGCCTTTGCCTTTGGATGAATGGACGCCGGTCGAACTTATCATCATACCTGCGATATCTAATGACGATGATATTTCAGAGGCGGAATGGATGCGAGGATTAGCCTCCAATCCGGTGTTCGAGGATTGAAACGACCCGGTAGAAGATATTTATACTTTTAAGGATGGAGAACCCTATAAAGAATAAAGTTTTAAGTAACTCAAATCTTACAATTAACCTTACAACTTACAACTTTTCATTTTATAATTTACACTTTTGAATCCTAACCACATCCGCACTCAATTCCTCGAATTCTTTAAGGAGCGGAAACATACGATTGTGCCTTCGGCGCCGGTGATGCCGCACGGCGACCCGACGCTGCTGTTCACCAACGCCGGGATGAACCAGTTCAAGGATGTCTTTCTCGAACAGGGCAGCCGGCTTTATACGCGCGCGGTGAACAGCCAGAAATGCATCCGCGTCTCCGGCAAACACAACGACCTCGACGAAGTCGGCTATTCGCCCAGCCACCACACCTTCTTCGAGATGCTCGGCAACTGGTCGTTCGGCGATTATTATAAGCGCGAAGCCATCCAGTGGGCTTGGCAGTTATTGACTGAAGTCTGGGGATTTGACCGCAGCCGGCTGTATGCGACCATTTTTAAAGGCGACGACCAGGTCGATTTCGATGAAGAGGCTTATAAAGTCTGGCGCGAGGTGGTCGGTTTACCTGATAGTCACATATCCGCTCACGGCAAAAAGGACAATTTCTGGGAGATGGGCGAAGTCGGTCCGTGTGGACCTTGCTCGGAACTGCATTACGATTTTGGAGCGTCTTTCTGCGCCAAATCAATCGAGCCGGGTCACATTTGCTCAATCAACGGCGTTTGCGGGCGGTTCATCGAACTATGGAATTTAGTCTTCATACAATATCGCTGTGACGAATCCGGCGCGCTGCATCCTCTGCCGCGCAAGCATGTCGATACCGGCGCGGGCTTCGAGCGCCTGGTCAAGGCTTTGGAAGGCGTCCGGTCGAACTATGATACCAGTTTGTTCAAGCCATTAATTGAAGCGGTAGTCGATATCTCCAAAATGCACTACTCGCCTGGTAAAGAAGGAATTGCACATCGCGTAGTGGCGGACCACATTCGAATGCTGGCTTTCGCGCTGGCGGATGGGGTTCTACCGTCCAATGAGGGGCGCGGATATGTCCTACGGCGAGTGCTGCGCCGAGCGGCGCGGTATGGGAGAGAAATTGGACTGGAAGCGCCTTTCCTGTCCAAATTAGTCGAGCCTCTGATAAGTGTAATGGGTGAGGCTTATGTCGAACTTAAGGCGCGGCGCGACCACATTGCCGGCGTCATCAAAGCCGAGGAAGAGTCCTTCGGGCGAACTTTAAGCCGCGGACTGGAGATTTTCGGCGGAATTGTTAATAATCTGACTCAAGAAAAGTCAACCGTCATCAAGGGCGATGACGCCTTTAAACTCTATGACACTTATGGCTTTCCGCTCGATTTGACGGAATTGATGGCACGCGAGCGCGGCTTGACCGTCGATACTGCGCGATTCGACAAACTTATGACCGAACAGAAACAACGTGCGCGCGGCGAAAGCCGATTTGCCGCTGAAAGCGACGAATTCGGATTTGGCTATCAGACGGAATTCGTCGGCTATAACGACTGGCTCAAGCCGGTAACGGCTAAGGTTTTGGCGGTGCAGACCTGCGGCAACAAGATGGAAATCGTGCTTGACCGGACGCCGTTCTATGTCGAAGCCGGCGGACAAGTCGATGACCGCGGCTGGCTCGAAATCGATAATCAATCCTTGCAAGTTACCGCTTTATTCCGGCGCGGCGGGGCGGTTGTGCATCAGATTGAGGCAAACGAAATAAACCTGCAGCCAGGAATGGAGGTCGCTGCCAACATCGACCAAGACCGCCGCCGGCAAATTCAATATAATCACACCGCCACCCATTTACTGCACAAAGCCCTTCGGAAGTTAATTGGACCTCATTGCAGCCAAGCCGGGTCGTTAGTCGCGCCGGACCGACTGCGCTTTGACTTCACGCATTTTGAGAAGTTGACCGACGAACAGATTAAGAATATCGAACAGGAAGTGAATGCTGCTATTCGGGCTGACTATCCAGTGAAATGGGACGAAATGCCTTACAAACATTCCATCGACATCGGAATAGTCGCCCTGTTTGGTGAAAAATACGGCGAGATTGTCCGCGTTGTTCAGGTAGGCGCTGACGATAATTCCTATTCGCGCGAGTTGTGCGGCGGCTGCCATACATCATCGACCGGGAGAATTGGATTATTCCTCATCGTGTCGGAGGAAGCCGCTTCGATGGGAGTGCGGCGCATCGAAGCCGTTACCGGCGAAACCGCTTTGGGCTGGACGCAGAAAGAGCATTATAGATTGGAGCAAATCCAAGACCTCATCGGTTCACGTGGCAGCGATGTGGTGGATAAACTGACCAAAACCCTCACAGAAAAGAAAGCCTTGGAGAAGGAGGTCGAAAAACTGCTGGGTCTATGGGCGATGCAGACCGCCGGGGAACTGCTCGCGTCCGCCGTGGTAGTCAACAACCTTAAAGTCGCCGCGAGGCTATTTCCAGCAATGGACATCGAGCGGCTGAAGATGGTGGGCGATGCTATTCGCAGCAAGGACAGCCGCGCCGTAGCGCTGCTGGCAGCGCCCAACGAAGCTAGCGCCGGGCAGTTATGCTGTGTTGTCGGGAATGCACTCATTGCAGAAGGCAAACTGAAAGCCGGGGATTTGGTCGGCAAAGCCGCTAAACTCGCCGGCGGTGGAGGTGGTGGCCGGCCGCATATAGCAACCGCCGGAACGAAGACGCCGGAACTGCTGCCGGAAGCCGTGAAGGGATTTGCAGAGATAGTGAAGAGTTGTCTAAAGGCATAGAAGTTCGATTGCGCGCAGGACTACTCTCGTCCTCCAAATGTCCGCTGGATGTAATGAGGACGAACAGCGACGGTTAGTAAGCCCGACATAGCGCGGAGCGGCGCGCTGCGAGGACTGGTATGGAGTTTTTTTGAGCGTCTCGGACAGCAAGGCGCTCAATTCCTCGTTTCAATTGTTCTGGCGCGGCTGCTTCTGCCGGCTGAGTTCGGCCTTATCGCAATGCTCTGGCTGTTCATATCGCTGGGGCAGGGGCTGCTGGACGCCGGTTACAGCGCGGCGTTGATTCGCAAACTCGACGCCGACCGGCTGGACGAAAGTTCGGTCTTCTATCTCAATATCGCATTAGGCCTCTTGAGCGCCGGATTATTGAGTTTGTCGGCTGGTTGGATCGCCGGATTTTACCGCGCACCGGTTTTAGTCTCGGTAACCTGCTGGATGTCGCTTAATTTGGTCATCAATGCCTTTGGGGTAGTTCAGACTGCGGTTTTGACGAAGAATTTAGACTTTAAATCGCAGATGAAAGCCGGTGTCACAGCGACGCTCATTTCCGGCAGCCTGGCGATTGCGCTGGCATACCGGGGGTTTGGCGTCTATAGTCTGGTCGTTCAAGCCTTAGCCCTCAATTTTATTCGAACCGTGTTGCTTTGGGCGTTCAGCGCTTGGCGGCCGAGGCTGGCCTTCAGCGCCGCTTCCCTGCGCGGTATGTTCGGCTTCAGTTCGAATATGCTGGCATTCAGCCTGATAAACACAGTGTTCTATAATATGCATATTGTAGTTATTGGCAGGCTCTTTTCGGCGGCGGATTTAGGCTATTATTCGCGGGCGCAGACTATTCAACAGGTGCCGGTGCAGAACATCCTGTCGAATACGATTACGCGGGTGATATATCCGATTTTCTCGACGATGCAGGAAGATTTGGAGCGTCTTAAGAAGAGTCTGGGCCAAGCCTTGACGGCCACGGCTTTGGTGAATTTTCCTTTGATGGCGGGAACGGCGGCGATTGCCGGGCGGATGATCGATGTGCTGCTCACGGCTAAATGGGCGCCAGCGGCGCCTTATCTGCAATTGCTCTGCGCGGTAGGCGCGCTTTATCCGCTTCAGCAAATCAATCTAAATGCTCTACAAGCCCAAGGGCGCTCAGGTCTCTATCTCAAAATTGAGTCGATAAGCAAAACCTTAGCGCTCATAGCCATTGTAATTACTTATCGCTGGGGAATCACAGCGATGATTTATGGGCAGATTGCCGTCGCCGGCTTCGCATATTACTTAAGTTGTTCATACTCTGGCAAACTATTACGTTACCCTTTCCTCGAACAAATGCGCGACCTGGCGCCGAGTCTTTTCATTTCGCTCGCGATGGGTGGAGTCGTTTATCTCGCCGGGCGAATTCCGATTGCTCATCAGGCATTACTGCTGCTCTTGCAAGTTATTTCAGGGATGGCTTTTTACGGCCTCCTCTGTTATATCTTTAAGTTGCCGGCTTATGAAGCAATTGTCCAGACTATTAAGCCTAAGTTGACGAGTTATTTCTCACTGTGAAATGTCTTGCAGCCTTTGCTGAGCGAGCGTGAGGAATTCTTCAGCACGTTTGATGTGGAGGTTGACCTTTCGCTCGTAAATTATGCACGGCTTCTTAATCTCCAGCCAAACGCACTTCCTGAGCGTCGATTAGCCACCATTATATTTAACCTCTTTGACCCCGGTTTTAACGAACTAGTGTTGTGTCAAGCGCAAGATGTCATCATTCTGAACGAATTGAAGAATCTCATCCTCCCCTTCCAGACGAGATGCTTCCCCCTGCCTGCGTAGGGGGCAGAATGACATTCGACAGGACATTGTTGACGCGGCGTTAGTTTTATGGCATATTTGTAGTGTCGCATAATAAGTATTATATTCTTCATAACATCAAACCACAAGATAATTATGAAGAAATTCAAGGTTCAACTGACCCAAACGAGCGCGAAACAGTGTACACACATATCCAAAGGAAAGAATATATCACAAAAGTTGTCAACGCACTAATTTTACTCACCTGAGACAAGGCGAATTCCAAGTAAAACTTACACCATTAAACCCTTGCCGATGTTCTGCACATCAGTATGCGCAAAATCGACCGCGTTAAACGACGCTTCGTCGAAGCCGGCTTGGAAATCGCTTTATATGGACACCCCAAATACCGCCGATATGCGAAGGAAGCTGACGGCAAATGTAAAATCCACCTGATTGCCCTGTGTTGCAGCCCGCCTCCTGAAGGCTTTGCCCGATAGTTGCTGAGGCTCTTAGCCGAGCGCTCACATCAATAAGTCCTAATCCCCGAGGCATTGAAATGAAACCTAAATATGTTGTTCCGTCCTGTTATATCCAACTTCTAAAATACCTGCTTCTGCTGGCAGCGCTGACCACCTGCACCGAAGAGAAGACCATTTTAACGCCGATGCCGGATGTTCGTCCGCCGGCGGTCGAATGGGTTTCGGTCGATGGCAGAACAGGTTCGCAAATAGTTGTCTCCGATAGCGTCGAAATCGTCTTATCCACTTTCGACGAGTCGGGCCTCGACTCCATCCGCATCTTCAAGAACGGCTTCACTCCAGACCCGTGGCGCATTGCATCCCGGCCTGCGGCTCCTCTCGACGACACCCTCTACACCTTCACCTGGAACACCCTTCCCGATTCCGACGGCGTCTATACTCTCGAAGCCCGGGCTTACGACCAAGCCGGCAATGTCGGAACATCGCCGACTCTAACCATTCGCGTTCAAAATAATCCGTCTTCAGATGACCGCATTCCGCCGGATGTCTGGTTTGAGGCGCCTGAACCGGGTGCGACCTTGCGCGACACGGTGCGGATAGTGGTGGGGTATTTCGACGAGTCGGGGGTGGATTCGGTGCAGTTGGTGAAGGATGGAGAGGTGATGAGGACGCTTGCACCATCGGCTGTCAACCGCGGAGGGTTGACAGCCGTTTCTCAGAGAGGCAGCGTCGAATTCTTTTGGAACACCCGCGCCGACTCCGACGGCGTCCACCTCTGGCAGGCACGCGCTTGGGATAAAGCCGGCAATGTCGGAGTGTCGATGTCACTATTAGTGCGGGTCAAGAACAACCCCGACCCGCCGCCAGCCGACCACACACCGCCGGTCGTCAACTGGCTCTCGCCGCAGGCGGGGGATACGGTGCAAGGACGGGTCGAACTGCGCTTTCAAGTGATGGATAATGTCCGGCTCGACTCGGCAGTGGTATATGTGAACGGCGCGGTGTTGGAGAGGCAGATTTTGAATGCAGCATTTTTCGACGGAAATGTGACCTGGGTCACAAATTCGTTTGCCGATGGCAATTATATTATAGAAGTTCGCGCTTGGGACAGTTCGGGCAATCTGGGAATTGGGCTTGGCGTGACTTTGCGGGTCTGGAACAACCGCCCAAGGGTGATTTGGGTGCCGGATGACTACCTGACTATTCAAGGCGCGATAAACGCCAGCCGGGATGGGGATACGGTCAGGGTCAGGGCGGGAACTTATAGAGAGGAACTGCGTTTAATGAGAAAGAATATATGGTTGGAAAGCGAAGAAGGTCCCGAAGTGACCATCATTGATGCAAGTGTCGGAGCATTTGGTTTAAGGGTTGATGGAGGTCAAGATACAAATACTGTGATTCGCGGATTGACATTTACTAATGCAAATTATGATGGTATTAGTATTACAAATAACTCAAATCCAAATATATACAATTGTATAATAAGAAATTCTATTAGATATAATTTAGCGTTCTGGGAAAACTCTTTTTGCCATGTGCTAAACAATATATTTGATAATAGTGGCAGTTCAAATGTAAATTATCATACTGCATATGGCGATTTTAAAAACAATATTGTTATAAATTCGGGACGAACAGCATTATGGAATTTTTCACTATATAATAATCCTTTGTTAGCAGATTATAATTTATTCTGGAATTATCAAAGTCTAACAAATGAACCACCTATTAACATTGGAAATAATAGTTTGATTAATGTTAATCCAGAATTTAATAATGAATCATATCAATTAAGTGCACAATCCCCTTGTATTGATTCAGGTGATCCTTTGATAAAGGATCTAGACGGAAGCAGATCTGATTTGGGCATTTATGGAGGGCCCTTTGGCTATCCAATGCAATAAATTTCATATTAAGCAAGGAGGCTTAAATGCCTAACACACCAGTTTGGGGACAGCAGGATGCAATCCCCACCCAAGAAAATGACCAGGACCTGATTTCGGTTGCAGAGTCAGGTTCGGTCATCAAGGTCAACGATGTCAGGGATCCACAGGCGCAGACGGCGCGTCAAGCCGGAACCTTCATCAACACGGGGAATTTAGTGAGCGACCGCGCTCTTCTCACTGAAGGCCAGGTCGAAATGGTCGCCGGATTGGCCGGAAATCCGCCTATTACGACAGTGAAAATCTATAATCCCAGCACCGACGAAGACGCTCGGGCTCTTGCTGTAACTGGTCGGGGCAATATCGCAATTCAACTTGCCAACGATGTGGATGTGGCAGGCAAACAGGCTTTGAATGTATTGGGAAATACTTATCTCGAGTCTTGCACCGGCAATAACGCCGCGCATAAGACCTTAGAGATAGTAAATTCCAACGCAAACGAAGACGCACGCGCTTTAAAGGTCAGCGGGCGAATTGAATTCAGCGGCGACACAGAAATCACAGGTTCAACCGACATCAACGGTTCAACTAACATCAGAACCGAAGGTCCTACTACACTGACGGTTTTCAATGGAAGTCAACAGGCTGACGCCGTTGCGTTGCAGATACAAGGTGGAAAACTGAAAGTAAGCCTGCCCGGTATAATCTGTGAAGGTATTCTAACTTTAGGTTCGCGTCAAACTGCTGGTCAAATCGAGGGTGTGCCTACTCCCGCTCCCGGCGCAATATGCATAGGTGTGGAGGAGGTTTCCGGGACGATTGTTCTTGGTCGCGTAGGACAAAATGTTGAGATTATCAGCAGGTTGATCGTCGGACCGAGCAACGACAATGGTCTTATCGACGCTAACAACAGCCATAACCTGGAACTTGGGACACAAAACACAACTGTCGATGTCGAAATCGGACGGAATGGTCGGACAACATGGGTTATCGGAGGTCTGAATGTAGCCCAGACCAGCATGTTGGCGGGCAATGTATCCTGCGGAGGCGATGTTGCAGCCCAAGGCTCACTGTTTGTGGGGCCTATAGCGGCAGCCGGAACTATCGATGCAGGCGGAGACCCCAATGCCACCGACCTCGAAATAGGCGGCGGCGACTCGACCGCAAATGTGGTCTTAAGCCGCGACGGACAGATTATCGACCATATGGGCAACACCCGTCTCAATTCGAACGAGTTTATGGTCGATGACGCAGCCAATCTGGTCGCCGCGGCCGGGACAGGATTTGTCTATAATACCAACGGCAACGGTTTCGGCGTTTCCATCGACTTCTACACGGCGGGAACTTTGCGGGGGTGGATTGATTCGAATGGATGGACTAATGCGTAAGGGGGAGGGAGTTTAGCGGGAGGGCGCTGGAATCTCCCCCCCGCCTTTAGCGAAATTGCGAGTGCAATTCCAACTGATTGAAAGTTAGCAATTTTCAAACACAAAATCAAGCCCGTCTAACATTTTAGGCGGGCTTAATGTTTTTTTATGGTAAATTTGTTTATATCTTATTTTTGTAAAAATAGAATTTGGATTCCAGTTCTGTATTAACAGGATAAACTCTATGCGGGAAAGGCGCGTCATTTGGGTGCGACATTTGTGAACGGGCAGGGACGCCCGTTCTCCTGTTGCCGACTGCGGCGAGTCGGCAGCGGGATTCATCCTTCATACTTCATATTTTCGAACACCCCCCTTACATCCCCCCGCGAGCGGGGGGAGAGAGCGGGGGGAGAGAGAAGAGATTCTCCACTTCGTTCAGAATGACAACGAGACGACATAAACAACATATAAGCCATCCCTTATGAACCTACCGGTCGGCGACAGGACGCCGATGTTAGCGCAGTATTCGGCAATCAAGCGCAAGTTCGAGGATGCGATTCTGTTCTATCGGATGGGCGACTTTTACGAGATGTTCTACGAAGACGCCAAAGCCGCTTCCGAAATCTTGGGCTTGCGGCTGACTTCGCGGGCGCACGGTAAGGGCGCGAATGTGCCGCTGGCAGGCTTTCCGTATCACCAACTCGACAACTACCTAACGCGTATGGTCGAAGCCGGACGGAGGGTGGTCATAGTCGAACAAGTCGAAGATCCTAAGAAAGCCAAAGGGTTGGTCAAGCGGGATGTGGTGAGGGTCGTAACCGCTGGCACAAATCCGGCGCTGGTCGAGGATGAGGAGAAAGCGTCGGCGAACATCGCGGCTATAGTTAGGCACGACGACCGCTTCGGCTACGCCTGGACCGACATCATCAGCGGCGTCGTGTCGGCGGGGAATTTCAGCGGAGATGAGGTCAGGATTATCGCGGGGAATGTCGCGCCTATCGAATTAGTCGTGCCGGCAGCGACGGCGGATGTCGGCCCGACGTCCGTCGGCAATTTCAAGCCACAGGTGGTCAGCAAGTTGGAGGATTGGATATGGGAATATGAATTTGCCCGGCGCACATTAACCGACCATTTTGCAACGGTGGGACTGAAGGGCTTCGGAATAGAAGGCAATGTGCCGGCGGTGAGCGCTGCCGGCGCGCTTATCTACTACATCAAGCAGAACCTGCGCTGCGAACCGGCGCACATCACACAACTGACCAAAGCCGAGCTCGTCGGCCGGCTGTTCATCGAACCGTCAGCGCGGCGCAATTTAGAATTGACCGAGTCGCTGGCCGGCAATTCCAAAGCCACTCTGCTTGCGGTCATCGACCGCACGGTGACCACTGCAGGAAGAAGGTTGTTGACGGCGCGGCTGGTAGAGCCTTTAGCCGAGGCGGAGTTGATTAATGAGCGGCTCGACGCAGTCGAAGAGTTCTACCGCAATTCATTACTGCGTGACAATATTCGGGCGCTGCTGAAGATGACCGGGGATGTTCAGCGATATTTGGCGAGGCTGGCGACGGCGCGCAGTTCGGCGCGCGACCTGGTCGCTCTGCGTGAGACGCTGGCTTTATTGCCGGATTTGATTGATTTGCTCGCGCGTGTGGAGAGTCCGCTGGCGCAGGCTTGCGTTGGGCGAATGAATCCGCTGCCTGATTTGCGCGCTTTACTGCAAGGCGCTATAGTCGATGAACCGCCGCTTGCTACTAACGAAGGGGGTCTAATTCGCGACGGCTTCGATGCCAAGGTCGATGAGTTGCGCCGGCTGCAAACTGGCGGGCAGACTTGGCTGGAAGATTTAGAAAAGCGTGAGCGGGCGGCGACCAGCATCTCCAACCTGCGTGTGGCTTACAATCGGGTGTTTGGTTATTATATCGAAATAACAAAATCACATCTCGAAAAAGTCCCGCCTCATTATATCCGCCGCCAAACCTTGACCAATGCCGAGCGCTATACATTGCCGGAATTGAAGGAATATGAAGAGAAACTGATCAGCGCCGCAGATTTGGTCAATCAGCGCGAGAATGAGATTTTTCAATCGTTAGTTGCGCGCGTCATCGAGCAGGCTTCGGTCTTGCAAGAAAACGCGCAAGCCTTGGCGGAATTCGACTTTTTGACAGCGTTGGCGGAATTGGCTGGGCAAGAACAATACCACCGGCCGGTCATCGCTGGCGACGACCGGCTGGAGTTGTTCGAGAGTCGGCATCCGGTCGTCGAGAAGATGTTGCCGCCGGGCGAAAAGTTCGTCCCGAACGACTTGGCGATGGGTGGCGATGAAGCGCGGATATATATTGTTACCGGTCCGAATATGGCGGGCAAGTCAACCTACTTGCGCCAGGCGGCTTTATGTGTTATTTTGGCTCAAATGGGTTCGTTTGTGCCGGCGAAATGTGCGCACATCGGCGTGGCCGATAAATTATTTACGCGCATTGGAGCCTTGGACAATCTCGCCGGCGGCGAGTCAACTTTTTTAGTGGAAATGCAAGAAACGGCGGCTATATTAAATAATGCCACGCCGCGCTCGCTGGTGCTGTTCGACGAAATCGGACGAGGGACATCGACCTTCGACGGCTTGTCGTTAGCATGGTCGATTGTCGAATATATCCACGAGAATCTGCATCTCAAACCTCGCACCTTGTTTGCGACACATTTCCACGAAATGACTGACTTGGAAAAATATTTGAAAAGTGTGAGAAATTTGAATGTCGCTGTGCGGGAATATGGCGATAAAGTTTTATTTTTAAGGAAGATTATTCCCGGCAGCAGCGACCGGTCATTCGGTATTTATGTCGCGCAGATGGCGGGAATTCCGTCCGCCGTCATCAGACGTGCCAAAGAAGTGCTTGCCAACCTCGAAGCCAACGACCTATCGCCCGGTGAAGCGAATACTGCTGAAGACGCATCCAAACATCACCGCTCCGATGGCAAACGCATCCTCCGCACGCCGCAAAAACACTTTGCTCAACTGACCTTCTTTGACCCTGTCGAACATAAATTACGCGAACAAATAGAAAAAGCCGACGTCGACACAATGACGCCGCTCGAAGCGCTTAGGTTTCTAAATGAATTGAGGCGACTCGCCAAAAACGAGGTATAAAATGCCGAATCAGCCTAAATACTACTCGCAACAATCTGTGAAATTAAAGAAATTGCTGCCTGTTCAGCCGCTGGTCTTTGCCCGGCTGGCGGAATGCTATCTGCAATTAGGCCGCATCAAACCGGCCGCCGTCCTGCTGACGCAGGGATTGAATCAAAATCCCGACTATGCTGCAGGCTGGATTATTAAAGGCTGCCTGCATTTGCAGTTGAAACAGGATAGATTGGCGCGGGCAGCATTTGAACGGGCGCTGCAAATCGACCCGACAATTCTCTCAGCGCGAATGCAATGCTGCGAATTAGCGCAGAAAGAGGACGATGAACAAGGCTATTTAGACCACCTGCGCATTCTGGCTGAAGCCAACGCGCTTGATGCCAACCTCCAGACGATGCTGCAGACCGCGTTGTTGCGTAAAGCCGCCATCGACAGCGGCGCGTTCACTCCAGTCGAAGTCAAACGGATGATGCCTTCGACCTTGCGGCAGGAGTTGCTCAAACGCGGACTGCTGCCACCGGAAATCAAGCGTCGTATTGAGCGTCCGACATTACCTTCGAGCGAACTTGCGACCAGCACCGCGCCTATATCCGCGCCGGCTGTAAAAGAGCCGCCTCGTCTGGCTTGGGAGGGGATGAAATATGAGGAGGAGGAGATCGGTTTTCGCGCCCGACCGGAAGAATTAAAAACAGATGAAGCGCAGCCGGAAGAGGCGGAGAGCGATGAAAATCGCATTGTTCGTGTTTCCTGGGCTGATGCCGTCAGCGGGACTGCTGCCTCGCCGCTCGTCGAAATCAGCGACGAACAGTATACATCTTCAAAAGAAGAGACTATGGCTGTGGATGAAGAATTTATCGAACCTGACGAGCCGGCTGAAGCGAGTGCAGAACTTGCACCAGAACCTGAGAATTGGGCTGAAAGGTTAGCCCGCCGCGCTGAAAAAGTCGATGCCCCGCGCGCGACCGCCCCTAAACCTTCTGATATAGTTCGAGAAGTTAAAAACATAGTCGGCATCGATTCTGAACCCAAAAAAGAGATTGGCGTTGCGCCGCCCAAATCGATGGCTTATCAAGATGAATATTTACCGCCGCTAAGACCGCTTGAACCTTTAAAACCGCTCGAAGCGGCAGTTGCAGAAACGTCATCGGAAGCGCCGGTGGAAATCCCTATAGAGTCAACAGCGGTCGATGAAGACCTCTTCCCGTTCGTCAAACCGGCTGAAGCATCGCGTATTCCGCGCGACGAAACGCCTATTCTGCGATTAATGAAGATGAAAAAAGAGGAGGCGGCTGATTTAGTTCCTGATCGGCCGGTAGAATCTCTCGAATCTGTCGAACTGCCATCGCTGGGTGCAGAAGCGCTAGACATATCTCAAATTGAAAAAGATTTTACAGCCGAGTCTCTTGAAACTCCGCTGGTCCGACCCCAGCCGCCGCTTCTCGAAACACCGCTGGAGATGATAAGCGGCGAGGCGCCGGTGCCTGAAGCCGCAGCTGCCGTCGAGCGAATTAAGCCAAAACGGATCGTGCTTGAAAAACCACTGGAGATGATCAGCGGTGAAGACGCCATCCCTAAAAAAGTTGAACAGGTTAAGCCTAAGAGAATCGCTCTTGAAACACCGGTCGAAATGATTGCCGGTGAAGCGCCGATAACGGAAGAACGCATAAAACCTAAACGTATCGTTCTCGAGACGCCGCTGGATATGCTCAGCGGCGAAACAACCTCTCAAATTCAGACGCCGGCCGAACCGTCGCCGGCAATTCGCTCGCCGGTCGAGTTAGTAAGCGCTATCGAACCGCAAGCCGAATCTATTCCAGCGTTAGAGGAAGCCGCTTTAGAAGAGCCTCCCTTGAAAATACCGTCGGAAATCGTCGCCCGCGAGGAGGACGCCCGCCGGCGGCTGGCGATTATAGCCCAGGAAGTAACGCAGAAAAAGCCGACGCTTACTATGCCGCCGACGCTTGCAATGAAAACCGCTGCGTCTGCAGAAGTGAACGATGCAAAATCGAAACCTAAAATTGCCACCAAAACTCTGGCCGAACTTTACGCTTCGCAAGGCGATTGGGCGCGCGCCATCGAAGTCTATGACGCTCTGTTGGAAAAATTTCCCACTAACGAAGCCTATCGCAAGCGGCGTGAAGCCCTGCAGGTTAAATTGGAGAGCGGAGTGAAATAAATTGAGAATATGCCAATAGTGATGACAAGGCTATTTGTCAACTGACACTGAGTTGCTATCAATCGGACTTTTAGCCGTAAAAGAATTAACAGCAGATTAAGCAGATTAAGTTGAATAATCATCATCCCGCGGCGCGGTGCAACGTAAGATGAAAATACACCCCCCTTCATCCCCCCGCAAGCGGGTGGAGAGCAAGCAACAGCCGCAAGCGGGTGGAGAGCAAGCAACAGCCGCAAGCGGGTGGAGATCCGGCCTTCCCCCCACGCTTGCGGGGGGGAGCAAGGGGGGGTGCAATTATCCGCTCAATCCGTTAAATCCGTTGTGAATTATTACCGAGCGACAACGGATGCAACATCAATATTCACAGCGGAGGAAGCGATTTAAGCGGATAAAGCGAAGTTGGACAGGCAGAAACGCCCGTTCTCCTACCTATCAATATTGCCTTGACAAAACATTAGATCGAAAGCGAATTAGTATTTGTCATTAGTCATATATTATTAAATAACAAAAATATACAACTTAGCAAATCTACAATAAGGAATTCTATGCAGCCCCGTCTCGACGCGCTGCGACGCCGATTTCGCCCGCTGGGCATCGCTAATTTCATCGTCGTTAAATTCTCAGACATTCACTTTAAAGAAGCCGCGAATATCCGCTATTTATGCGGTTTCAACGGATCGAATGCGGTTCTATTAGTTACCGCACGCCAGGCGTATCTCATCACCGACGGCCGATATACTAACCAGGCACGCGAACAGGTTACAGGCGCTAAGGTTTTTACTTATAAAAATGGTTTTTCGACAGCCGATGCCTTCGGGCGCGAGATGAAAAATAACCGCGAGATAAAATTCCGCGGACGCATTGGTTTCGAGACCGCTAAGATGACCTTCGATATGCACAAAACTCTGCAACATTACTTTCCAAATTGTCCTTTAGTTGAGACTTCCGGCGTAGTCGAGCAGATTGCCGCGGTGAAGGATGAGACGGAAATCACCGCGATTAAAAGAGCCGTCAGCATCACCGACGAAGCATTTGCGAAGATTCTGCCGCTGCTCAAACCGGGCGTCGGCGAAATGGATATATCGGCGGAAATAACCTACCAACATAAAAAATTGGGCGCCGACCGGGATGGATTTGAGCCGATTGTGGTATCCGGTGTGCGTTCATCGCTGCCGCACGGCACGGCGACAACCAAGAAGATCGCCAAAGGTGATTTTGTAACTATTGATATGGGTTGTTTAGCCGGCGGTTACACCGCCGATATGACGCGCACTGTCGTCGTCGGCAAGGCGACATCCGAACAAAAAAAGGTCTATGCCTTAGTGTTGGAAGCCCAGCAGCGCGCCTGCGAAGCGGCGCAGGCTGGAATGTGGGCTAAAGACCTCGATAAAGTCGCACGGGACATTATTACCGCTGCCGGCAAAGGAGATTATTTTACGCATGGATTAGGGCACGGCATTGGGATGGAAGTCCATTCCGCGCCCCGCGTCGGCGCGCAGTCCAAAGACAAACTTGCTGTTGGAAATGTCATCACTATCGAACCGGGAGTCTATATTCCTGATTGGGGCGGCGTCAGAATAGAAGATGATGTCGTCGTCCGGCAAGACAGCAACGAAATTCTCAATAAGTCACCCAAACAACTAATTGAATTATAAAGCGTATAGGGAATAGTATAAAAAGAATTGTGGTTAAAATGTCTTATACTAAGTTGCGTTCTTAAGGACACTCATTCTAATATAATTCATAACAGATGAAACCGATGGAACGGATAAGAGGTTAGATGTGATAAGTTATCTGTTAATCCGTTAAATCTGTTGTGAATGTGTTAAATTAATTGTGACCTAATGAATGCAAATTATTATTAATCATCGTATTGGAACAAATTGTAATTATATCCCCAATCAAATACACTATACAATCTGCACTCTACACTAAAACCATCTATGCAGCAAAAAATATCCGGTCGGGTCTGGGTTTTAGGCGAGGACATCGATACCGATGTCATCTATCCCGGTAAATATCTTCCCATTCTCGATCCGCTCGAAATGGCAAAACATGCTTTGGAAGGCTTCGATGTCCAATTCCCAGCCAAATTGCAACTGGGCGACTTCATTGTCGCCGGGGGCGGATTTGGCTGCGGCTCGAGCCGGGAGCAAGCCGCGACCTGCCTGAAAGCAGCGGGCATAGCCGCCGTCGTCGCCCGCTCGTTTGCGCGCATCTTCTTTCGCAATGCCGTCAACCAGGGGCTGCCGTTAGTCCAAGCCGATATAAATGCGAAACTAAAGGACGGCGACCAGATTACGGTCGATTTTTCAGCGCATCTTATCTCTTTGCCGGACGGGAGAGAAATTCATTTTCCGCCTTTGGATCCATCGGTTCAAGCCATTTTGGACGCTGGTGGATTGATTCCAGCGGTTCGACGCAAATTAGGTTTTACTTGTTGAGAGAGGAATCTGAGGGAAAATATTTCGTCGGATTAACCGGTCCTTTGGGCGCGGGAAAGTCGGTTGTGGGCAGGATCTGGGAAGATTTGGGCGCGGGATTGGTGATTGGCGATATTATGGGCGTTTGGGCGTTGCTGCTCGACGAAAATGTCCGGCACCGCTTAGTTGAGCGATTTGGCGGGCAGATACTTAAATCCGAC
>Ga0194125_10004620_pt1 | contig 21358 bp, 14 predicted proteins | sample TA2KigC250mmetaG_FD_148626 | JGI IMG/M metagenome (GOLD analysis project Ga0194125, IMG submission 148626) | Freshwater microbial communities from Lake Tanganyika, Tanzania - TA2015034 Kigoma Deep Cast 250m | ecosystem: Environmental > Aquatic > Freshwater > Lake | place: Tanzania: Lake...
CGAGCCAGGGCTTCGGTGCCGCTGCGGAGCGCGGCGTCGCGCAGGGCGGCGAAGGCGGCGGCCATCGCCGCATCAACGTCCGCCTGGGCGCGTTTGGCCGCCTCGATGCGGCCCATCAGCTCGAGCACGAGAATCTGCCGCTTCTGCTCGAGCAGGTCGTAGCCCTCCTGCGCGGAGTCCAGGCCGCGCTGGAGGGTGAGGAGGCTCGACTTGGTGGGCGGCACGTCAATCTTGGCCACGGGCTATCCCTCTTTGGGCTCGGCGTCGGCTTCCTTGCGCTCGACGACCTCGACGGCGGCGGGCGCGCGGTAGCGGGCGTCGAGCAGCTTGTCGCTGATGCGGTAGAGTTCGGAGCGGGGGAGCATTGAGAGCACCTCCCAGCCCAGGTCGAGGGTCTGCTCGATGGGGCGGTTCTCGTCCTCGGGCTGGCTGAGGAAGCGGCGCTCGAATGCCTCGCCGAAGGCGAGGTACTCCTTGTCGAGGGTGGGGAGTTCCTCCTCGCCGATGACGGCGGCGAGGCCGCGGACGCGCTTGACGACGGCGTAGGCGGCGAAGAGCTGGCTGGCGAGTGGGCCGTGGTCGTCGCGGGTGCGGCCCGCGCCGATGCCGTCCTTCATCAGGCGCGAGAGGCTGGGCAGGCCCGCGATGGGCGGGTAGATGCCGCGCTGGAACAGGTCGCGCTCCAGCACGATCTGGCCCTCGGTAATGTAGCCGGTCAGGTCGGGCACGGGGTGCGAGATGTCGTCGCTCGGCATGGTGAGGATGGCCATCTGGGTGATGGAGCCAGGGGAGCCCTTGACGCGGCCGGCGCGCTCGTAGATGGAGGCGAGGTCGCTGTAGAGGTAGCCTGGGTAGCCCTTTCGTGCGGGGATTTCGCCGCGTGCGGTGCCGATCTCGCGGAGCGATTCGCAGTAGTTCGTCATGTCCGTGAGCAGCACGAGCACGTGGAGGCCGCAGTCGAAGGCCAGGTGCTCGGCGAGGGTGAGGACGGAGCGCGGGGTGAGGAGGCGCTCGATGGAGGGGGCGCTGGCCAGGCTGAGGAAGAGCGCCACGTTGCCGAGGACGCCGCTCTCCTCGAACGAGCGGGTGAAGAAGTGCGCCACGTCGTGCTTCACGCCCATCGCGCCGAACACGATGGCGAACTCGGGGGTCACATCTTCATTTGGCACATGGCCGCCATGTGCGAAATGAAGATGTGACCCCTCGAGGAGCCTGGCCTGGCGGGCGATCTGCCCGGCGATGCGGTCGTGGGGGAGGCCGTTGCCCGAGAAGATGGGCAGCTTCTGGCCCCGCACGAGGGTGTTCATGCCGTCAATGGCCGAGATGCCGGTCTGGATGAAGTCGCGGGGGTATTCGCGGGAGAAGGGGTTGATGGGCTGGCCGCCGATGTCGCGCTCGTCGCCGCCGAGGGGCGGCGGGCCGCCGTCTATGGGCCGCCCGATGCCGTCGAAGACGCGCCCGAGCATGGCGCGGGAGACGGGCAGGCGCATGGGCTTGCCGAGGAAGCGGACGCGGGTGGAGCGGCCCGCGAGGCCGCTGGTGCCCTCGAGGACCTGGACGACGGCCCGCTTGTCTGAGACTTCGAGGACCGTGCCGAGGCGCGTGTTGCCCTGGGCGTCGCGCACCTCGGCCACCTCGCCGTAGCCGACGTCGCGCACGGCCTCGACGAAGATGAGCGGGCCGGCCACCTGCTCCAACCCTACGTATTCCAGTCCGCGGTCCTGGATGCTGGTCACGGGCGGTTCCCCTTGAGCCGCGACGCCGCAAGTCGGCAGTCCGACGGTCTGAAATCGGCAATCGGCAATCGCCAATCGGCAATCACGAGAGGCTCCTCTCCAGCTCGTCGAGCTGGGCTCGCATGCGGTCGCGGAGGGCGTCGAGGCCCTCCGGCTTGTCGTTGGGCACGGTGGAGCGCGCGCGGACGATTTCGTTGACGCAGGCGAGGTCGCGGACTCTGACGAGCGGCGCGCCCTTGCCAATCACGCGCTCGGCGCGGTCGTGGAACTCGAGGATCAGGCGCATCAGGGCCGCCTGCTTGCGGGGGACGCAGTACATGTCGGTCGCGTCGAAGGCGTTCTGCTGGAGGAAGCCGTTCTTGATCATCTCGGCGGCCAGGAGGACCAGGCGGTGGCTGTCGGGCAACACGTCGGGGCCGACGAGTTTGACGATCTGCTGGAGGCGGTCCTCGCGCTGGAGGAGTTCGATGAAGCGCTGGCGCAGGTGGGGCCACTCGGGCTCGGTCTCCTGCCACCACTCAGCCACGTCGGCCGCGTACTCGCTGTAGCTGCGGAGCCAGTGGATGGCTGGGTAGTGGCGGGCGTTGGCCAGCGGGGTGTCGAGCGCCCAGAAGCAGCGGATGAAGCGGCGCGTGTGCTGGGTCACAGGCTCCGAGAAGTCGCCGCCTGGCGGTGAGACGGCGCCGACGATGCTGATGGAGGCGCGCTTGCCGCCGAGGGTCTCGACGGCTCCGCCACGCTCGTAGAAGTCGGCCAGGCGGCTGGGCAGGTAGGCTGGGAAGCCCTCCTCAGCGGGCATCTCCTCCAGGCGGGCCGCCAGCTCGCGCAGGGCCTCGGCCCACCGCGAGGTCGAATCGGCCATCACGCCCACGTGGTAGCCCATGTCGCGGAAGTATTCGGCGATGGTGATGCCGGTGTAGATGGAGACCTCGCGTGCGGCGACGGGCATGTTCGAGGTGTTGGCGATGAGCACCGTGCGCTCCATCAGCGGGCGGCCGGTGCGGGGGTCCACCAGCTCGGGGAAGCTGGCCAGCACGTCGGTCATCTCGTTGCCGCGCTCGCCGCAGCCCACGTAGACGATGATGTCCGCGTCGCTCCACTTGGCCAGGGCGTGCTGGGTCATGGTCTTGCCCGTGCCGAAGCCGCCTGGGATGGCCGCGGCGCCGCCGCGGCTGATGGGGAACAGGGTGTCAATCACCCGCTGGCCCGTGATGAGGGGCGCCGTGGGCGGCAGGCGCAGTCCGTAGGGCCGTGCTTGACGCACGGGCCACCGCTGCACCATCGACACCCCCAGGTCGCGCCCCGGCCTGCGGATGAGCGCGACGACATCTGAGACCGTGTAATCCCCCTCGGGGACCACCTTGGCCAGCGTGCCGCTCACGCCCGGCGGGCAGAGGACGCGGTGCTGGATGCACGGGGTCTCCTGCACGGTGCCGAGCACCTGGCCCTGTGCGACCGTGGCCCCTTCGGCCACGGATGGTACGAAGTGCCACTCCCTGTCCATTGGCAGGGGGGGCACCTTCTCGCCGCGGCGGATGAACGAGCCGCTCTCGCGGGCGATCTCGGGCAGCGGGCGCTGAATGCCGTCGTAGATGCTGCCGATCAAGCCCGGCCCGAGCGAGAGCGACAGCGGCGCGCCCGTGCGGCGGACCGGCTCGCCGGGTTGGACGCCCGTGGTGTCCTCGTAGACCTGGATGGTCGCCAGGTCGCCCCTGAGGCGGATCACCTCGCCGACGAGGCGCAGGCGGCTCACCTCGACGACCTCGTACATCATCGCGTCGGCCAGGCCCGTGGCCTGCACGATGGGGCCGGAGACGCGGGTGATGGTTCCGTGGTCACTCATGTGCCGATACCGGAAGCCCCGCAGGGCTACTCCTCGATCATCGCCACGAACACGAAGAAGAAGCGGAAGGTGATGCCCACGGTCAGCACCCAGGAGAGCAGCGCCCAGCAGATGCCCATCAGGGCGTACTTGCCGGAGCCGTCGCGGGCGAAGCAGAGGCACGCGACGCCCACGCCCACTGCGGCGAGGCTCATCACGGCCCACGCCACCGCCACCGCAGCCGTCACGGGCAGCAGCACGAGGGCGATGGGCGGGATGGACAGCGGCAGCAACACCATCGCGGCGACGAGCGACGAGAGGCCGAGGCCCCAAGCCAGGCCGCCGTGGGTGGCGTAAACGCCCCTGTGCTCAACCACAATCCCCATCGCACCATCCTCGTGGCACAGGCATCCTGCCTGTGGCCACCTAAGACACAGGCCAAATAGCTTTCAGCGATTCGGCTCATTGGGGTAAGGACTGCCTGAAGGCAGGACTCCAAACGAGCCGCTCTCCTGGTTCGGAGTCCTGCCTTTAGGCAGTCTTATCCCCTCTGAAGGCGCCGCCGAATCGCTGGAAGCTATTTGGAAGCCTGTGCCACCAAAAACCCTGGCCGCGAGCTCCTGCCGCAGGTCGGGCCGCAGGCGGCAGAGGCGGGCGGCGAAGGAGTTGTCGTAGAGCAGGCGTCCGTCGGCGGAGCGGACGACCACGCCGCCGTCAATTGCCGCGGGCTGCTGGGCGAGGGTGATGGCCACGTCGCGTCCGACCCGGCGGCGCACGTCGGCCAGCCAGGCCTCGGTGGCCAGCGCGCGGTCGGCCTCGGCCAGCTCAAGGGTCACGCGGCCGGCGCCCATCGCCTGGATGGCCTGGGCGGCTAGGGCGGCAACGGCCGCCGGATAGTCGTAGCCATTGCGGTCGGCAAGGCGCTGCCGGGCGGCCTCGAACAGCCCGTCGAGCTCGGCCTCACGGGCGGCCAGGAGATCGCGGCGGGTCTCCTGTTCGACCGTGGCGAGGATGCTCTGCGCCGCGCGCTCGGCCCGGCGGCGGGCGACGTCGAGGACCTTGTCCCTGGCCGCCTCGGCCTCCCTCGCGGCGGCATCGAGGAGCTTCCGCGCCTCGCGCTCGGCGCGCTTGCGGATGCGCTCGGCCTTCGTCGCCGCATCCTTCAGAATCTCGTCCGACAGCACCTTCTCGCTCGCCATGGCTTCCCGTCTGCAATTCCGCGTGCAAGCGTGCACGCCCTACACCTTGATTCCGACGGCCTCGCGGATGAGGGTCAAGAGGTCCTTCCGCAGGGGCGAGGGGCCGGCCGGGCCAGGCACCTCGACGACGAGCGGCAGCTCAAAGTCGAACCGCAGCGCATTCACCTCGGCCCGCGCGAGGTCAGCAACCGCGTCCGTGACGATCAGCACGGCCACGTCGCCTGGGGTCTTGAATGGCGCGAGGGCGGTTCGGGCCTCTTCGGCCGTCGTCACGATCTGGCCTGGCACGCCGGCGAAGCGGAAGCCCAGGACCGTATCCTCGTCGCCGATCACGTGGTAGCGCACGCCGCCCGCCTACTTCAGGTATCCGAGGAGCAGGATGGCGATGATGAGGCCGTAGATGGCGATGCCTTCGGCGAGGCCGACGAAGATGAGCGCTCGGCCGAGCAGCTCGGGCCGCTCGCTGGCGGCGCCGAGGGCCGCCGCGCCCACCTTGCCCACGGCGTACGCCGCGGCAATGCACGCCATCGAGGTCACTACCGCCACGCTGATCGCGAAGGCGATGTTCTCGCCCGACTCGCGCTTGACGGTGGATGGGGCCTTCTCGGCCTCCTTCGGCGCCTCCTCGGCCCCGAGCACCACGCTGAGGCCCAGCCCCAGCGGCAGCGCGATCAGCAGCACCACCCCCGCCCAGACCATGATGGACACGCGCAATCTGCTCTCCATAGTTCCTCCTGGTTTCCGAGGCGGCTCAAGGCCGCAACCAAAGGGGATGATTGGATGGGTGGAGGAATGGATGATTGGCTCGCACCCATCCACCCATCCATTCATCCACTCATCCCCCACGCAACCGCGCAAAGCGCGAACGAGTCACAGGCAAAGGGCCTACTCCAGCCTGAAGGGGTGATAGGCCCTTCCGTGGCCACTGAAGAACTTGCTGAAGAACTCGTAGTACTCGAGGCGCATCGCCTGGATGGAGACCACGAGTCCTTCGAGCCCGATGACGAGCGCGTTGCCGAGCACGACGACCAGCAGGCTCCACAGCGGCCCGCCGGGCGCGGTCCGCACCATGCGCTCGATGGCAAAGACCGCCACGCACACGGCCGCGTGCGCGAGGGCGAACGCCCCCACGCGGACGAACGACACGGTGTTCGCCGCGTACGAACTCACCGTCTCCAGGATGTCCACCGCCCCCTCCATCAGCCCCTCGAGCACGCGGGGGTTCCCCGCGTGGCCGCCGCGAGCCAGCAGGTAGTGGAGCGGCTCGCGGAAGAATAGCACAACCAGTGGCAGCACCACAAGCGCCAGCACTTCCCAGGCCGCCGGCGGCCCCGTCTCCCACACGAGCGTGCGGATGCCCAGGCCCAGCGCGCCCCAGTAGAAGATGAAGCCGACGAGGCCGAACTTGTCCACCACCAGGGCGAAGTAGTCGCGCGAGCGGAGCCGGTTGGCCAGGTTCAGCACCACGCCGAGCGTCATCATCACCACCCCGAGGCCCACCGTGGCGAGGAGGAGGGGCTTGATGGACTCGATGTTCGTGACGTCGAGGGGGAACCAGCCGCCCCAGGGGGGCGTGATGGCGCGCTCGACGCCGAAGAAGCTGCCGTAGACCCAGCCGGAGAGCATGGCCGCGGCGCCGCAGAGCCACAGGAGGGTGCCGAAGTCGCGCAGCCTCTCGCCGCGCGCGCGGCGCGCCATCAGGAGGCCGGCCGCCACGAGCGCCGCGCCTTGCCCAACGTCCCCGAACATGATGCCGAACATGAGCAGGAAGCTGGCGGCGACGAGGGGCGTCGGCTCGATCTCGCGGTAGCAGGGGTGCCCGTAGCCGGCCACCAGCATCTCGAAGGGCTTCAAGAGGCGCGGGTTCTCCAGCAGCGTCGGCGTGTCGGGGTCGCCCTCGCGGGGGTCAGCCACCTCGATGATCACGCGGCCCTCGGTCAGCCGCAGCAGCTTCTCCCGGAGCGAGTCCACCTTGACCGACGGGACATAGCCCGTGATGAGGCAGGTGGCGCTGGTGTGTCCGAAGAATGCCTGGGCGCGGAGGAGCTGCTCGTCGGTGCGGAGGCGTTGGCGCCAGGCGGCGAGGCGTCCGCCCAGTTCGGCGGCCAGGGCCTTCGCCTCGCCGCGCAGGGCCTCCTGTTCCTTCGCCAAGGCGAGCAGGCGTTCCTCCGCCTTGAGCGTCACCTCGGCAGGCGTCCCGCCGTGCCGCTCGGGCAGCCGCTCCGGCACGAACCCGTGCTGGGCAAGGATGGAGTCGAGGGCGAAGCGCCCCGTGCGGTCGCTCAGGGCCACGAGGTGCTGGCCGCCGTCGGGCGACTTGAAGGGGAGCAGCACCGCCTTGTCGCCCGCGGCCTCGCGGACCGCGCCCACGGCGCGGGCCGGCAGCGTGCCGAGGGCGAAGTGGAGAAACGACAGGCCGCGGAGCGCATCCGGCACCATCTCGATGGGCCGGTACGCCTCCACGTCCCTCAACACCTGATACTCGGCCTCGATATCGGCGTCGAGCTGCTTGCGCCGCTCCACGAGCGCGCTCAGCCGCTCCTCGACGGGGCGCAGCGCGGCGTCCAGCTCCCCCAGTTCCTCAAAGGGTGCCTCCTCGGCGGCGTGGTCCTCGCCGACCTCGAGAGTGTCGCAAAGCGCACTCACCCGCTCGAGCAGGCTGTGCACGAGGCCGAGCTGCTCTTCGAGGCGTCTGGCGTTCACCAGCTCGCCCCCCTCGGCGGCCCGGGCCTCTGCCAGGTGGACCACGCCCAGGCGGCCCAGCCCTTCGGTCACGGCGCGCACATCGCGCTCCAGGATCAGCACCTCGATGCGCTTCATTCGGGCCGGCTTCAGCACGGTGCGCTCCTTGCTACGCCGCGACGGCCTGGCGCGCTCGAATCAGCCCCTTGCGAATGGCCTCAGCGGCGAGGCCATAGCGCACCCCCTCAATGACCCGGATGAGATTGGCGAGTTCGGCTCTCTTGACGAAGTAGAAAGCGATGACGAAGCTGAGGTCGCCGACCGAGCGGTAGAAGCGGCGGTTGGCCTCCTGGAGCAGGCGCTCCCAGAGGGCCCGCTCGAGGCCGGCGACGGTGGAGATGCCCGCGGCGTCCTCGGGGCGGAGGAGGTCGCTCGGCACGTGGCCGAGCATGTCGCGGAAGTCCGGGTAGTCGAGGAGCCGCTCGGCCAGGAGCTTGGGGATGGCGCCCTGGGCGAGAAAAGTGTCGGCCCGCTCGCGGGCGATGCCATAGTTGAGCTTCAGGCGGAAGATCGCCAGGATGCTGTGGACGGCGGCCTCGGGCTGGAGGAGTGCCCGGCACGGGCCGCGGTGGGCAGCGGGCAGCTCCGCTGCCAGGGCGAGGAGCCGGGCGTGGTAGGCGGCGTCGAGCGCCGCCTCGACGAAGAAGGCCTCGCCCGTCTCCGCGTGCTCGGGCGCCGCGGCCAGGGCCGCCGCGCGCAGCGTCGGCTCCTCGATCAGCAGGACGAAGCTCGCCAGGTCGCCCGCCTTCAGGAACGCCGCGGCGTCGAGGGCCATCTCGGCCCGGAGCGGGGCGAGAAAGGGGGCAACCCGCTCCGCCGGCTCCCCGGCCTTCCAGCCGCGGAGGATGACCTTGAGGTTCTCGACCTGGAATCGGCGCATCATCCAGGCGTAGAGGGGGGCCAGGCGCTCGGGCAGATGGCCTCGGATGAGCTCGAGGGCGGCAACGTGGTCGGCCAGGAGGCGGCGCTGAAGCTCGTGGTGGCCGCCGGGATCGGCCTCGGGGTACAGGCGGTGCCAGAGCTGGGGCATGGTGCGTAGATCGCACAGATGGTCGAGGCGGTCCAGCTCGTAGACGCGGCTGCGGAGGCCGTGGACCTTGGCCTGAAGGAAGTCGAAGTCACCGCTCAGGGGCATCCTAGGCTCCCGTCACGGCGCGGCAGACCGCCTCGACGGCCTGCTGTGCAGATGCCTCGGGCACGCGGGCGGCCGCGCGGTTGGCCGCGCGGGCGGCCTCGAGGCGCTTCTGCTTCTCGGCGCGGGCCTCGGCGGCGCGCTGCGCCACGAGGCGCTGGGCCTCCTCCGCCGCCTTGCGCCGCAGCTCCTCGGCGTTCCGCTGGCCCTGGGCGCGGGCCTCGGCCAGCACGCGGCCGGCCTCCGCCTCAGCGTCGGCGACCACGCGCTTCGCCTGGGTCTCCACCCGCAGGAGTTCCTGGAGGATTTCCTTCATGGGCGGGCCTGCCGGCGGCGCGAGCGGGCCGCGCGTGCCGCCTGCGCCGGCCCTACTCCTCGGCGCGGATGAGGTCGAGCGCCTCCTTGGGCGTCCGCGCGTTCCGCAGCCGGTCGTTGAACCCGGGCACCTGGAGCAGCCGCGCGATCTCGCCCAGGCATTGCACGTGCGGGCCGGGGTTGTTCGCCTCCGCGAGGACCAGGAAGACGAGGTAGACGGGCTCGCCGTCCGTCGCGTCGTACTCGATGCCCTTCTTCGAGATGCCGAGGGCGGCGAGGAGGGACTTGACGCAAGGCTCCTTGCCGTGGGGCACGGCCACGCCGCTGCCGATGCCTGTCGTGGCCATCGCCTCGCGGGCCAGGATGGCCTTGAGCGCGCAGGCTCGGCCGCGGTCCTCGAGCCGCCCGGCCCTCACCAGCAGCTCGATCATCTCCGCGAACGCCTCCTCCTTGTCCTCGGCCTCCAGCCCCACCTTCACCACGCTCTCATCGAGCACGTCTATCAGCTTCATTCTCCACTTCCCCTATCGGTATTGCCGCGCGTGTGCCACGCGGGAAAGTGCCTGCAATCCCTTGAATATAGCAGAAGCGCGTTGGCCGCGCAACCGGCCGGGTTCGCGCGAGCATGACTCCTCGTCTTGGCGAGTGCATTGGTTCGGGTATCGTCCTCGTCCCTCGTCCTCGTCCTTCGTCCTCGATCCTCCTGGCTGTTTCAGCGAAGAGTCGAGAACGAGGACGACGGACGAGGACGAGGACGATTGAAGAAGCGCGAGGGCTCCGCCAAAACCGGGAGCCATACTCGGTTCGCGCCGAATGGGTCAGCGGCGGCGGAGCCGGGGCCGCGGCTTGGCACCGGCCTTGTCGTCCACCACCTCGCCCTCGGGCAGGGGCTCGTCCTCCACCCACATCCCCTCGGCGAGCGGAGGCGCGGCAGCAGCCGCCGGCGTGGGCTGAGCCGAGGGGGGCGGGATGGCGACCGTCGGGGCGGCAGTGTCGGGGACGACCACTGGCTGGAGGACTGGGGCCTCGCGCAGAGGGGCGGGGATGGGCACGGCCTCGGGCCGTCGGCGGGGCGCCTCGCGGGGCTTCGCTGCTGGCACGTAGTCCTTCTCCCCCGGCTCGCCCACGGCGGCCAGCAGCCTCTTGATGATCTCGACCGTCGTCACCCCCTCGCTGTCGGCATTGAAGTTCGTGAACATGCGGTGGCGCATGACGGGCAGGGCGACGGAGCGGACGTCGTTGCAGGAGACGTTCGCCCGGCCGTCGAGGACGGCGCGGGCCTTCGCGCCCAGGATGAGGTACTGGCAGGCCCGCGGGCCGGCGCCGCAGTAGACCCAGTCGTGGATGAACGGCGGGCTGCCGGGCGTCTCGGGCCGCGTGGCGCGCACCAGCCGCGTGGCATACTTGACCACGTGGTCGGAGACAGGGACGCGGCGGACGATGTCCTGGAGGGCCAGGATTTCGGCCTTGCCGAGCACCTTTCGGGGCTTGAGCTTGGCCAGCCGCGTGGTCTCCTTCACGATCACATTCTCGTCCGCCTCGGCCGGATAGTCCACCCAGACGTTGAACATGAACCGGTCGAGCTGGGCCTCGGGCAGGGGATAGGTGCCCTCTTGTTCGAGGGGGTTCTGAGTGGCGAGGACGAAGAAGGGGAGGTCGAGGGGATAGGTCTTGCCCGAGGTGGTGACGGAGTATTCCTGCATGGCCTCCAGGAGAGCGGCCTGGGTCTTGGGCGGCGTGCGGTTGATCTCGTCGGCCAGGAGCATGTTGGTGAAGATGGGACCGCGGATGAAGCGGAAGCTCTTCTCGCCCGTCTGCTCGTCCTCCTCCAGGATGTCGGTGCCCGTGATGTCGCTCGGCATGAGGTCGGGGGTGAACTGCACCCGCTTGAAGTCGAGGTCGAGCACCTGGGCGATGGTGCGAACGGTGAGGGTCTTTGCGAGGCCTGGGACGCCGACCATGAGGCAGTGGCCGCGCGAGATCATGGCCATGGCGATCTGGTCGAGGACCTCGGTCTGGCCGATGATGACCTTCTGCACCTCGTCGCGGATCTTGGCTGAGGCGACGCGCATGCGGCGCAGCGAGTCGAGGTCGAGCTTGCCCTCAGCAGGGGCGTCGGCGGGAAGCCCCAATTCCTTCTCGAGCGCCGGTGCGGTGGGCTGCCAGACGCGGGTGATGGGACCGCGCTCGGCGGGGAGGGGGACGGCTTTGACCAGCTCGCGAACGATGTCGGTCGAGCTGACGCCTTCTGAGAGGGCGTTGAAGTTGACGAAGATGCGGTGGCGCATGACTGGGACGGCGCACGACTTCACGTCGTCGAGCGTGGCTTCGAGGCGCCCGTCGAGCACGGCGCGGGCCTTTGCGCCCAGGATGAGGTACTGGCAGGCGCGGGGGCCGGCGCCGCACTGGACCCGCTGGTTCACGAAGTCGAGTGCCCCCTCGCCGGGGCGGGAGGCGCGGGCGAGGGTGGTCGCATAGCGAATGACGGGGTCGGAGACCGGGACGCGCCAGACGATCTTCTGGAGGTTCAAGATATCGGCCGCTGTGAGGACCTTCTTTGGTGTCGGCATCGAGCGATACGTCGTCCGCTTGACAATCGTCTCCTCCTCAGGTTCGCTCGGGTAATCCACCAGAACGTTGAACATGAAGCGGTCGAGCTGGGCCTCTGGCAGGGGATAGGTGCCCTCTTGCTCGAGGGGGTTCTGGGTGGCGAGGACGAAGAAGGGGGGCTCGATCTCGTAGGTGTAGCCCGAGGCGGTGACGGAGTACTCCTGCATTGCCTCCAGGAGGGCGGCCTGGGTCTTTGGCGGCGTGCGGTTGATCTCGTCCGCGAGGAGCATGTTGGTGAAGATGGGGCCTTTGATGAAGCGGAAGCTCCGCTGGCCCGTCGCCTCGTCCACCTCCAGGATGTCCGTGCCCGTGATGTCGCTGGGCATGAGGTCTGGGGTGAACTGCACTCGCTTGAAATCGAGGTCGAGGATTTGCGAGATAGTGCGGACGAGGAGGGTCTTGGCGAGGCCGGGCACGCCGACCATGAGGCAGTGGCCTCGGGCGAGCATTGCGGCGAGCACCTGGTCGAGGACCTCGGCCTGGCCGACGATGATCTTGCCGACCTCGGCGCGGATGGCCTCGGAGGCGGCTTTCATGTTCTGGACGGCCTGCTGGTCGAGGCCCGTGGCGCGGTCGGCTTGTCCGACCGTGCCCTCCTCACGGCTGGGCAAGCCAGCCGTGCCACTCGCTTCCGCTTCTTCGGGCTCGGGGGCCACCTCGCCCTTGTCGAAGACGAAGGTGACGCCTGCGATGGTGAACTCGTCGCCGTGGGCGAGGAGCTTGCGCTGGATGCGCTCGCCCTTGACGAACGTGCCGTTGCCGCTCCCCAGGTCGGTGAGGACGAAGCCCTCGGGCGTCGGCTCGACCTGTGCGTGGTGTCGGGAGACGCGGTCGCCCGACAGGCGAATCTGCACGGAGGGGCTGCGGCCTATCTGCACGGGCGCGTTGGGCAGGCGATAGGACAGCTCTTTTCCTGAGCCGGCTCGGATTCGCAGAATGGGCATGGGGCGTCGAAGTCCTTCTCTATGTCAATGGTCTGTCCCGGACGCGTGACTCGTGACGCGTGAGAGAAAACGGGCATTCTCTGCTTCTCTCTGGTCACGCGTCACCAGTCACGCGTCATGGTTTTCTCTTCGGCCTGGACTTTGGGCCTCCGCCCTCCTTCTCGCGGTAGTTGGCCTCGGGGGGGCGCGGGGCCTTGAGCTTGGTGGCGTCGAAGGCGGGCAGGGTCGCCACCTCGTCGCCCACGCGCGCGCCGCCGAGCGCGGGCACGTGGTAGAAGTCGAGGCGGGTGCCCGGGCCGCCCATCTTGCGCTCCTCGCGGAAGAGGTGGCGGTTCATCTTCACCTGCCAAATGTCGCGGGTGCGGCGCAGCTCGCACAGGTCGAAGCGGCGGATGAGGATGCCCTTTAGCTCCGTGCCGCCGGGGTCGAACGTCTTCTTGTCGCGTATCTGCTCGATAAAGAGCTTCACGGTGCCTGGGTTGCCGGCCGAGCGGATGAGGTGCTTCTCGTTGAAGTAGTCCTCGCTCATCCAGGTGACCTCTTCGTAGCCGTCGCGCGAGGCCTTGGGGATGGGCTGCACGCCGTCGGGCGGCTCCAGGCTCAGGCCCTCGCACACCTTGTCCTTGAACTTCAGCACGAGGTCGTACTTGCCCGGCGACAGGCCCGAGAGCGACACGGTGCCCGCGCCGCGGTCAATCTCGGCGACGTATGCCTTGTACTCGGTGGCCTCGACCACGATGGCCTCCTCCAGGTCGGCGATGGGCTGGACGGCGATGCGGAGGCCGCCGGGGCCGCCGGGAGGAGTGTCGTGGAACTTCTCGGCGAGGGCAGCAGCGGCGAGGACGCCAAGGATGGCTATGATGCGTGCCGCGTGCCGCGTGCCGCGTGACAGGAAGGGATGGTGATCGGCGGATTGGGGACGCGGGACGCGGGACGCGGGACGCGGGACGTGCCGCGTGATGCGTACCGCGTGAGAAGAGAAGACAGAGGGCGTGTGGAGCACCCGATTACTCCTTGACAGCTTGTTGCGCGGCGCGGCTCTTGGGGAACTCGGTCATCACCTTCTCGACGAGTTCGCGCGCTTTGGCGGCGTTGCCGAGCTTGCGATGGGCGCGGGCCATGAGCAGCGTGGCGTCGGGCAGGTACGGGGTGAGGGGGTTGAGCTTCACGAGGGCCTCGAGTTCCGCCAGCGCGCGGTCGGGCTCGCCCACCCTGTCGAAGTACTTGGCGGTCATGAGAATCAGGTCGCCGCTGAGCTTGCCGATGGGATAGTCGATCTCCCACTTGACGAGTCCCTCGCGGGCGGCGCGGAGGGCGCCGTTCTCGATGTGGGACCAGACGGTTTCGAGGTAGCCGCCCTGCTGGACGGCGATGACGCGGCGGTCGGCCTCGGCGTAGGTGATCTTCTGGGCGTCGCGGTAGGCCTCCTCGGCCTTCGCAAAGTCGCCCTGGGCGCGATACACGTCCCCGATCTTGGTGGCGGCGATGCGCTCCTCGAGTCCGCTGCGGGTGCGGATGATGCCCCTGGCCAGCTCCAGCGCCGCCTCGGGCTTCTTGAGCTTGTGGAGGACCAGCTCGATCCGCTCCATCTGGATGCGGGCCGCGTCCAGCTTCGTCGGCGCCTGGGGCACCAGCTCTGCGTAGATGCGCAGCGCCCGCTGGGGGTCCTTCACCGACACGGCGAGGGCCAACCGGTCGGCCGCATGCCAGCCGGCATGGGACTTGATCCCGATGCTGTTCGCATAAGCATCGGTGAACGGCCTGATCCGCTCGACGTCCTCCTCCGTCTCCACAAGCTCCCACAGGGCGCTCATCGTGCGCTCGGGCAGCTTCGAGACGTCGGTCGCCACGATGACGTCCACATAGCGGCGGACGGCGTCCCTGTCCAGGATGGTGAAGTTCTTGAGGGCTGGGACGGGGGTGACGATTGCCGCGTAGGAGTCGAGCGGTTTGCCGTCCTCGCCCACGATGCGGGCGACGGCGGTGAACGGCCCATCGCCCACGTAGATGTGCTCCTTGCCCTCGCCCGTGCCGGCCGAGCCATCGCCGTAGTCCCACACGACCTTCGCCTTCGCGGGCACATTGCGGCAGCGGGTGTGGAAGGTGACGCGGGTGAACTGCTCGATGTCGGCTGGCTCCGCCTTCGGAGGCTCCTTGGCACCCTTCGTTTCGGGTTTGGGGTTTCGAGTTTCGGGTTTCCGATCCAGCAGCAACTGGTCGGCTTGTTCCCAAGTGAAGGCAGCAAGGGGGGCGTTGCCGCGCCGCTCGGGCGCCTCGGCGCGGGCCGTGGGCGTGTGGAGCCAGGCGGATTCGGGGATGACCTTCCAGCCCTCCTCGCCGGGCGGGGTCCAGCCGAGCATCATGCACGTCTCGCCCTGGGTCTTGGCGTGGTAGTACTCGATCCTGTATTCGCCCTTGGCGAGGTGCTTGTCGGCCCCGTGCTGGCCCTGGCGTCCGCCGTGGGCGTCGTGGTGGCCCGGCCACTCGCACAGCGGCGAGCCGTCGAGGAAGACGAACGACGCCTCGCCCGACGCGGTGTAGATGCGATAGCGGCCGGGCTTCTCGATCTTCAGGTAGCCGACGTAGTAGGAGGCGAACAGGGTGTCGGGGCCGAAGGGGTTGACGCCGTGGAAGATGCTCTGGACGAAGCCGAGGCCGTGGAAGTTGCCGCCGCGGACGGCGGCCTGGATGGGCCGGTGGCTGTCGAGCGCTCCGCCGGGGCATGGCATCGTGTAGAGGAGCAGGCTGAGCTTCGGCTCCCAGTTCCCCGCCGGGATGCTGGGGAGGGGCGGCCCCTCCGTCTTTCCGCCGTAGTAGACGTGGACCGTGCCCTTGGCCTTGGCGGCGTTGTAGGCGATCCAGGACTCGCCGCCGCGCTTGGCCGCGAGCACGCGGAAGGGGAGGACCGTGCTGGTCTCGTCCGCGACGATGGGGGTGCCGCTGGCCAGGTGGCCGCCGTCGCAGAAGCTGAAAGCCACGGTATCGGCCTGCCCGCCGCCGGTCAGGGCACGGCGATACTCGCGCGGGACCTTCCATTCCGCGCCGCCGGTCGCGGCAGACGACAGAGGACAGACGACAGACGACAGAAGCAGCAACCAGAGCCGCCTCGCGCGCGGGGCCGGCCGGTGTCGCGCGAAATCGGCAATCGGCAATCGGCAATCGGCAATCACTTCACGGCCCCTGCGGCAATGGCCTTGTAGTATTCGGCGACCAGGCGCTCGAACTCGGCGGGGATGGGCTCCTCCTTGGCGTTGAGCATCTCCTCCTTTAGGTCGGTGGGCAGGCGGTGGCGGGGGTCGAGGGCCACGGCGCCCTCGCCGGCCGCGGCGCGCTTGGCGTTCTGGAGGGCGTGGACGATGCGGCGCTGGGTCTCGGCGAAGCCCGTGAGGTCGCCCGCCCGCGCCTGCCGCTCGGCCTTCTGCATCAGGACGATTGCCTCGTCCAGCTCGCCGGTGGGCAGGTACATGAGCGTGGCCTTGGAGTAGACGGATTCGGCGTTGCGGCGGATCTCCTGCTGGCGGCGCTCGAGGTCGCGCATGCCCATCTGGTTGCGGGGGGGTGCGGAGCCCTGGAGGCCGCCTTCGCCGCCGATGCCGCTCTGCTTGCCGCCGCCGGTGGCCTTGGCCTTCGATTCCGGGTTCTCCTCCTCAATGTTCCCCTCGCCGAAGGGGTCGTGGGTGCGGCGCTCCTTGGCCTCGCGCCCTTCGAGGTCCTTGGCCTTGCCCTCGACGAGTTCGCCGTTGGACTGGCCTTCGCGGCCCGAGCCGGAGCGGCCGGCCATCTCGTTGGCGTTGGGCTTCTCGTTGCCGCTCTTGCCCTTCGCGGACCAGTTCGAGATCGGGCCGTCCATCACGTCCCAGCCCATCGGCACGTCGGCGGTGGCGGCGTTGCTCGCGGCGTCCTGGGCCTGCTCGTCCACCTCCTCCTCCTTGTCCAGCAGCTCGCCCACCAGGTCCTCCAGCTCCTCGGGGAGATCCACGAGCGGGATGTTAGGCATCTCGTTCTTGTCCCAGGCCTCCTGCTTCCACTTGATGTTGTCGGGCTTGTCCATCAGCCACATTTCCATGTCGGCCATGCGCTCTTTCACCTTGTCGAGGGCGGCGAGCATCCCCTCGTCGCGGTCCACCGCGATCTCCTCGGCGGGAGCCTTCTCGCTGCCGGGGGCCTGGGCGATGTCCTCGAACACCTCGCGCATCTCCTGGACGAGTTCGTTGCACGACGGCACCTCGGGGAAGAGGGCGAGGTCCTTGGCCATCTGCTCGACGGCGTCCTCGATCTTCTCCTTCACGCCCTCGAGCTCGGCGGCCTTTTGGGCCAGCTCCTTGGCGGCGTCGCTGCGGTTGTCCTTCGAGCGTTCGAGTTCCTCGCTGATTTCCTTGACGGCGGCCTGGAGCTTGGCCAGCTTGTCGGCCTTCTCCTTGGCCTCCTCGACGAGTTTCTGGAGGCTCTCGAGCTTCTGGCTGGCGGCGGCGATGATCGGCTCGCGGAGGGAGTCGGCGATGGCCTGGAGGTCGGCGATGATTTTGTCCTGGGTGGGCAGGGTGGGCGCGAACTCGCCCTTTTCGAGCTTGGTGGCGACGAGGATCATGCTCTGGCGGATCTGGCGGGAGTCGATCATCGCGGCCGCGCCGTCGAAACGCTTCGCCTGCTCGGCGTCGCTCTGCGCCACGATGCGGCCCTGCTGGGCGAGCATCTCCTTGAGCTGGGCCAGCTTGCCCGTCAACTTGTCCTGCCGCTGGGCGAGGGCCTTGTCGCCTTGCGGGGCCTTGACCTCGGCGAGGGACGCGGTGGCGGCCCGAATGGCCTTCTGCTCGCGCATCAGCTCCTCGATGGCCGCGAAGATGTCGCGCAGCGCCGCCGTGTCCACGCTCCGCTGGAGCTGTTCCATGCGGCCCGTGAGGCGGGCGAGAATCGTCCGCTCCGTGCCGAGCGCCGCCTTCAGGGCGTCCGCCGGCTTCTCCGACTTGGCCACGGCCCGTAGCTCCTTCACCGCCTGCACCATCTCGCCGTCGTAGAGCACCTGCACCACGCCCCGCATCGGCAGCTTGGGGTCCATCAGCTCGACCAGTTTGCCGCTCGCCGTCCGAATCTCCTCCTGGAGCGCGATGGAGGGCTCCATCGTGTTTCGGATTTCGGATTTCGGATTTCGGATTTCCGCGAGAGCGGTCTCGCCCGCCTGGATGTTCTTGCGCTGCTTGGCGATTATCTGGGCCAGCTCCAGCGCGGCCAGCTTCAGCGCCTCCTGCGCCTTGTCCTTCGCCTCCTCAGGTGCCAGGATGGTGACGATGATGCCGGCCGACCTGCCCACGCCCGGGCCGCTCACGTTGTTCCAGTCTCTCGCCACCACCCGCAGCGTCGCCGACTTGCCTGGCGCGATGCCCAGCCTCGCCACGGGAAGCTGGTGGGCTACCTCAAGCACCTTCTGCGTCTTACCCTCAGCCTTCCACTCGGCCAGCGACTCCTCGGTCTCCTTCGTTTCCCCCTCGCGGGCGGCGATGACCTTGACAATCTCAGCGCTGGCCACGCCATAACGGTCGGTGACAGTGAACTTGAAGGGGATGCTGGCCTCTTGTTTGACGATCACTTGGTTAGGCGGGGAGTCGAGCGCGATCTCGGGCGCCTCGTCGGGCAGTATCTCGATGTCGCGCGGCACGGGCTTGCCCTGGAACCCGGCCGTGTCGGTCAGCTCGATCTGGTACGTGCCCTGGGCGGCCACGGGGAAGGAGCCGGCGACCGTCGTCCCGCCCTCGATGGTCATTGCGATAGTGATCCCAGGGGTGGCACGGCTGGCTCGTCCAGCCGTGTCTTCTACTCTCCCACTGCTGGGCAAGCCAGCAGTGCCACCAGGAATCGAGAGGACGAGGGCGGCCTTGGCTATCGGCTTGGAGCACGCGGCGCGGAGTGCGACTGTGGAGCCCGCGAGCGCCCGCACGGTGCCCCCCTCCTGGCTCGAGGGGGGCAGGCCCGTGTAGTCGGGCGGCGTGATCTGGAGCTTCATCTCGGTCACGGCCGGGCGATGGTGGGCCGTGATCCGATATGTGTCCGACTCCGCATCGCCTGCGATCACGCGGTACTCGAAGCTCCGCGTCACATCGGCCATCAGGCACTCAAAGAGCGTTGTGGGCGGGACCTCCGCGTCCCGCGTCTTCTGCTCCTTCCCTTCGCGGGGGGCAGAGCCCCCGCCCACAGTGGCCCGCATCGTCGCCACCTGCTCCTCATCGCCCTCGGGCCGATAGAGCACGGTCGCCGCGTCGGGCAGCTTGCCCGCCACCTCGGCCCCGATCGTCACCCCGTCGCCCACCAGGACGTTCTGGTCCTTCGGGGTCACGTCCACGATCTTCGTGCGGGTGAGGGGGTTGAAGCCGGCGAAGGGCAGGAGCACGCGGGCCAGAGCGTTGCCGAAGTGCTTCGGGAAGACCACGCCATAAGTGGCCATGCCGGCGAGGGTGAGGGCGGCGGCGGCCAGGAACGCCGCGAGCTTCCGCTTGCCGATGGCCGCGCGCAGGTCGAGCCTGCCGGCGTCGGCGTTGCCCTCCTCGACCACGGCCTGGATCAGCTCGGACGCCTCCTCATCGTCCTCGTGAGCGAGGAGAAGGGCGTTGATCAGCGCGTTGTCCACCTGGGGGAACTTCGCCTCGACCTTGACGGCCATGCGCTCGGGCGTGAGCGGCTCGGCCAGCGCCAGCGCGGCGCGGCGGATGAGCCACACGGCCCCGGCCGCCATGCCCGCCAGCGCCGCCATGCGCACGAGCGCGGGCAGCCGCACCAGGTTGTCCAGCACCATCACCGAGCCGAGGGCGGCGAGGAGCGCGGCCACGAAGAGGCCGAACGACTCGCCGAACCACACGCCCCGCTGGTGGTCCTGAAGCACCTCCAGCCGCCGCCTCAGCCGCCCGGCCGAGGCCACGATCTGCTCTTTCGGAACCATCTTGCGCTCCTATCACATGCCAGGGCGTGCCGGTGGCCCCCCTCTGCCCGGCAGCAGCGATGGCGCCATGTTACCCCGCTGGATAGGGGATGTCAAGAGCCGCGTCGGCGACGAGTATGACCCCCAATCCTGGCGCCCCGGCCGGAATCCGCGAATCGTCCTCGTCCTCCTCCCTCGTCCTCGTCCTCGACTCTTCTCCCCCCATCGAGCCAGATCGAGGACGAGGGACGAGGACGACGGACGAGGACGATTGAAGACGGGCGAGGGCCTCACCAGAACTGGTGGCCACACCCGTCGGCGACGCACTCCCCGACCCCTGCCCGTTCACCAACTCCGCATGCTGTCCCTCGACTGCCCAGGACCCGCCCCGTCCCGATCAGCCCTCGCCCCGATTCCACAATTGCGTATGATGTCCCCTGAACTATGGCTTTCGGGTGTGGCCCCTGGTCGCCTGCGGCGTAACTGTCCGTAGCGACGGCGGCGTATGCCGGGCCTGGCAGCCCCATCACCAGCAGAAAGATGCCCGCGAGGCCAAGTGCAGCTCGTGCGGCGGAGCGATAGAGAAACGGTCGCGATCGGGCGGATGAGCGCATAGGCATACCCCTTACAGGCGCGCACAGATCGCCTGAGACCCCGTTGTGCATGTGGCCACTCCTTGTCACGCACAGCGTCATCATGCACCATCGTCGCGAACGGGTCAAGTCCCCCTCACCCGGACACCGTGAGGGCCACCGCCAATCCATGAGGGCTCACGTCTCGGGCAGATTTGTCTGGAAAAGGCGACACGTTTAGACGCGATTTGGGGCCTCCGGCGCGCGTGTTCGGCCTCTTGGGCCGATCCCCATAAATCCTGTCATATACTATACTTGTGTCGCGCCAGCCCCTGCCTCCGGGGCTTGCAGGTGATATTGGTCTAAGGGTGCCTTCCGGACGCCACCATGGGCTTCCTACGCGGTTTTCCATGGCGACGTTGTAAGGCTTTGGCACATCAGCACTTAGCAGTGTCATATAATGATAAAGTGAGGGACTGTCGGATTCGGGGTGGTCTGGGGGGAGGTTTTGTGAGACAGGTCTTGATAGGAGAAGGGCTTCTCCGCACAATGAGGGTAGTTTCAGCGAGGCGTGTGGCTCGGAGCACTCAGGAGTGAGGAGATGCCGATGGTTCATTTTATGCAGCCGTTGGACGTTGTCAATGGGATGTATAGTGCTCGTGTGCGTGGGCACGGGTGTGTGGGGGTGGGGGTGTATCTTCGCAGTGTGAGGGTGCCGCGCTCGACAGGCTACGGGTGGTAGAAGAAGTTGCGTTGGCTGGCGGAGTTTGGGTTCGAGGAGTTGCGCCGTGTGCGGCGGGAACGGGACCAACTGGGAGCGCTGGTGTCGTTACCGCCAAGCCACCGACCCAGGCGAGCGCCAAAGCCGCCTGACACCGCCCCTTGTGTGCAGAGCATGGCTCGCCACAAGTCCTTATATGACCACCACTTATGACTCGACTCACTCCCGGATCGCCAGATTCCGACAATCCCGTGGGAAGTGAGCCAGGCGCACGAGGGGAGGGGATGGCCTCTCTCCCCCTCCCTCGGAAGAGGGGAGGGGTGAGGGCGCGCGGGCCGGCCGCTGGGTTGCCTGTACCCCAGCGTGAGCCGGCGCTGAGGGCCGGAGGTTCTGGCGTTCTTAAGAACGTCAGAACCTCGCGCCGGGTGCCACACGCGGGTGTGGATGGCCCTCGGGTCGGGTGAGGTGCCGGCCGGCTCCCCCAGGGTGCGAGCAGGAGCCGGCGGGGCAGGGTGGATGCTCTGACGTTCTTACTACTCTGGCCACAAATCATGTAGCACCTCAGGCACGGTGCCCGAAGGGAGAGTCCTGTTTGGAGTGCGGCCTTCAGGCCGTATCTGGGCGTACGGGCTGAAGCCCGCACTCCGAACGCGCGCTA